>OBZJ01000907.1_pt1 | contig 12273 bp, 7 predicted proteins | sample 1476891 | NCBI WGS metagenome assembly OBZJ01 (sample SAMEA2580231, study PRJEB22360) | human gut metagenome | biome: human gut; feature: human-associated habitat; material: faeces | place: Denmark | collected 2008/2010 | reverse complement strand
GGAGGCCGTCGAGGTAAGCCAGGTCGACGAGCACCTGGCGCCCATTGCCGGAACGGAAAGCATCGTTCCGTGCGACACGCTGCTGCTTTCGGTGGGTCTGATTCCCGAGAACGAGCTTTCGGTTGCCGCAGGCGTGGAGCTTGACCCGCGCACGCGCGGCGCCGTAGTGGACCAGAGTCTGCAGACGGGCGTGCCGGGTATCTTTGCCTGTGGCAACGTGCTGCACGTGCACGACCTGGCCGACAACGTGACGACCGAGTCCAAGCGCGCCGGTGCGGCTGCGGCGGCATGGGCGTTGGGCGGCGACGCCGGAGCGAGCGCTGCGGACACGGCCTGCGAGCTCACGGTCTCCCCCGCCGGTATCGCGGGATACGCGCTGCCGGGACGCATAACGGCTGTGACGCTCACCAAGCTCAACTTCCGCGTGCGCCAACCGGTCGACGCCGCTCGCGTGCGCATTCTCGCTGGCGGTGAGGAGCTGTTCGCCGGCAAGGTCCGCCCGTTTAAACCGAGCGTCATGGAAAGCTTCCCACTACCGGCAAAGGTAATTCAGCGCGCACTCGACCTGGGTGTTAGCAAGATCGTCCTTTCCGTCGATCCCGTTGAGGAGGCGTAAGGCCATGAGCACAAACGCGATCGAAACGCTGCAGTTCAACTGCACCACCTGCCCATCCGAGTGCCTCCTGACCGTTGAGGTGGAACGCGATGTCAACGGTTCCGTGGCAGCGATTCACTCCGTGACTGGCAACCGCTGCCCGCGTGGCGACAAGTTCGCACACCAGGAACTCACCTGCCCCATGCGCGTGCTCACCACCACCGTGGCCGTATCCGGCGGCGACGAGGCACTGCTGCCCGTGCGCACGGCCGAAGCCATCCCACTGGCACTCCACGCCCAAGCCATGGACCTCATCCGCGGCGTGGTCGTCGACGCCCCCATCCGCATGGGCGAAGTTGTGCTCCCCAACCTCCTCAACACGGGCATCGACCTCATCGCCAGCATGGACATCGACCCAGCCTAAGCAGCTAATTTAGGACGGGGCTCTTTTAGCTACCCCGCCATCCACCCCGCCCCTCCTCAATTGCGGTGAAATAGTTTCTGATTTCCGCCAAAACCCCGGCATCCAGGAACCATTCCACCGCAACTATCCTTGGAATTGGTATTTAGCTTGTGCCTACTTTAGTGCCATTTCAAAACTATGCCGGATTACGGGGCTGATTCGGAGACCCCCATCCATACCGGCACTTTTAGATTTTTGATAAGCCATCTACCTGCGGTTTTAATTTCGCGATTTTTCCCATGGTCAAGTAATACAGGTCCAGCCCCGTAATCCGCCATACTTTTAAAACCAGCCCATTTGGGACGGGCCTCTTTTGACTACTTTAGCCCGAACGTTCGCTCAAATGATTTTTCTGAGACGGGGATTAAATAATCATTCCGCATGTTTCTTTTGCAAAGAGTGTCCCCAGGTGTCGGCATAAAAGGAACGTCCCTAGCTGCCGGGCATGGGATACCATGGTGACAACCTAGCGAAAGGATGTTTAATGGCACATGTCGATGACCAGCGTGTGGCGCGCGTGCTCGATGCGCTCGAGGCTCAGCACCCCGGCGCGCAGCTGCTTGTAAACGACCCGTGGTCGATTTATTACCTGACCGGCTTCTATGCCGATATGTTCGAGCGTTTTTGCGGCGTGCTGCTCGCGCGCAATGCCGAGCCAGTGATCCTAGTCAACGCGCTGCATCAGCTGCCCGAGTATGACAATGCGCGCGTTGCCTACCACACCGATACCGACGTCGTGGCCGACGCCATCGCTCGCGAGGTCGATCCGACCAAACCACTCGGCATCGATACCGTCATGCGCTCTGGCTTTTTGATGCCGCTTATGAAGCGCCACGCTGCCAGCGAGTTTTTCCTGGGCGACTTTGCCGTCACCGCCACACGCACCCACAAGGATGCCGCCGAGCAGGAACTCATGCGCGTGTCCTCGGCCGCTAACGACGCCGTGATGGCCGACGCCATCAAATTCGTCCACGAGGGCGTGACGGAGCGCGAGATTGCCGACCAGATGCTCAGTCTGTATCGCAAGCACGGCTGCGAGGGCTTTAGCTTTCCGCCCATCGTGAGCTTTGGCGCCAACGCCGGTGACCCGCATCACGAACCCGACGACACCGTGCTCAAGCGCGGCGACGTGGTGTTGTTCGACATTGGCGGACGCCGCTGCAACTACTGCTCGGACATGACGCGCACGTTCTTTTGGGGCGAGCCGGACGAGGAGACGGCGCGCATCTACGAAATCGCGCGCCGTGCCAACGAGGCCGCCGAGGCTCTCATCGCACCGGGCGTTCGTATGTGCGACCTGGACCGCGCCGCGCGCGACGTGATTGGGGATGCGGGCTATGGGCAGTACTTTACGCATCGCCTGGGTCACTCGATCGGCCTGCAGGACCACGAGCCGGGCGACGTCTCGCTCGTCAACGAGCAGGTTGTCGAACCGGGCATGACCTTCTCCATCGAGCCGGGCATCTACCTCCCCGGCCGCACCGGCGTCCGCATCGAGGACCTGGCCCTCGTCACCGAGACCGGCGTCGAGATTCTCAACGCCTACCCCCATGATCCGGTCCGCCTAGACTAGGCAATGCGGCAAAGGGGCAGCCCTTTGCCGCATCCTGCCAAGGCTTCGCCACAAAAACGGCCTATCTACTACGTTTGACCCGCATGGGTCGACCATAACCGGCTTTTCGCAAAATCCGCAAGCCGTCTACCTACGGTTTTAATTTCGCAATGTTCCGTGTGGTCGAGGGTAACCGGTCAAACGTAGTAGAAAGGCCTATTTTGTGGCAAGCGAGTCTACTCGGGGCACAGAGCAGTCAAAAAAGCCCCGTCCCAAATTGGCTGCTTTTGAGTTGCGGTGATATACGGACTGTTTGAGGCTTCTGGCTTGTAAAACAGTCCGTATTTCACCGCAACTGATGAGGGGATGGGCTAGCGCAACAGGCCTGCTACTTCGCCGGCTAGGGTGATGGTGCCGGCGGCTACGAAAGGCTCGTCTGCGGCATCGAAAGCCGCGAGGGCCTCGGACACGCTGGGGTACACGCCCGCCAGCTTGTCAGCGTCCACCAAGGCAGCGAGCTGCTCTGCCGGCAGGGCGCGATCGGAATCGGTCTGCGTCACGACCACACGGGGGAAGGCCGGAACAAGCACGTCGACGATGCCCGCCACGTCCTTGTCAGCCAACACCGCGCACAGCAGCGTGGGGCGATTCTCTACGCACGGGTCGATCTCGTCCAGCGCACTCACAAAGTTCTCGCAGCTCTGAGGGTTATGGCAGGCGTCGATCAGCTTGAGCGGATCGGTCCCCAGCACATCAAATCGGCCCGGCGTGGGGCAGCCCATAAGTGATGCATCGAGCTTGTCATGATCGAGCTCGCGACCCAGATACCCCTCGCACAGCATAATCGCGCACGCGGCATTCTGCGGCTGATAGGCCGGCTTGACCATGCCCGACGTATAGATCGCACGCGGCGTGGTACAGCTAAACTCAACCGTGTCGCCCACATGCGCCGGCACCTTCGTCGTAGCGTGACTCACCACCAGCGGCACCACACCGCACTCACGGCAACGGGCATCCATCACGCGCTGAACGCTCGCCTCATGCGTACCCTCGCCCAAAACAACCAAGCGCCCAGGCTTAATAACCGCAGCCTTCTCACCCGCAATGGCCTCGAGCGTATCGCCCAAAATACGTGTGTGGTCGAGCCCAATGCCGGTAATGGCGACGGCCACGGGATCGGTCGCACTCGTGGCGTCCCAGCGACCTCCCATGCCAACCTCGAGCACGGCAACATCCACCGCGGCCTCGGCAAACACCACAAGTGCGGCGGCCGTCAGCAGGTCAAACGGCGTGATGGTATAGGCACGCTCCCCCGCCGCCAAGCGATGAGCATTCACACGACGCCCCGCCTCAACGGCAGCAGAAACGCCACGGGCAAACGCCTCGTCACTCACAACGCACCCATCAACCTCCATGCGCTCGGGATAACGCACCAGCTGCGGAGACGTATACAGCGCCGTCTTGAGCCCCTCGCCACGCAAGATAGCAGCCGAGAAACGCGTCGTAGAAGTCTTACCATTCGTACCGGCAACCTGAATGCAATCGAAATACTCATCGGGACGCCCCAACTCATCGAGCATATCGACAACCGTCTCGAGCAGAGGCCCAGCATCCCCAGAAATCCGCCCCGTATCAGCAGCAAGCCCCACAGCCTCATCAAACGAAAGCAACTCAAACGAGAACGGAACGACATAAGACCCAGAACGCTTAGCCATAACCCAAAGTCCCCCATAACAGAAAAAGAGGCTCATCAAAAAGAATGAGCCCCTCGCGTTGACAATTTCAGCCTTTACCCGATTGCAGCAAGATCAAGGCCACAACCAAGTGACCTCACCAGGCAGCGGACGCTCCCGTAACCGCTATGGGAGCGGTTTGGGGCTTTGCTCGATACAAGTTCCGCACGAGCCGAAGGCCACTTAATGTGGCCTTCGTGCGAGCAGGACTGTCCGCAGTAGCGAGCAATGCCCCAAACCGCGTCCCCCAGTAAACCTTACGAGAAATCAGCAACCTGAGCAGTCAGCGCCGCCAGGATCTCCTTGAGCTCAGCTGCACGGTCCCTCTTCTTCTGGACCACCGCAGGCGCGGCCTTAGCCACAAAGCCCTCGTTGGCGAGCGTCTTCTCGCAGCCGGCGAGCTCCTTCTGGGCCGCGGCAATCTCCTTCTCCAGGCGTGCCTTCTCGGCCGAAAGATCAACCTTGCCCTCGAGCACCACAAAGACCTCGACGCCGCTGTCGACCACGGCGATGCTCGCAGCCGGCTTCTCAACGTCGGTACCCATGACCAGCGAAGCGGTGTTGGCCAGCGGCTCGATGGTCGAGCGCAGGCTCTCGAGCTTCTCGATGTCCTCGGCACCGGCACGCACGACCACGTCGAGCTCGGCCTTGGGGCTCAAGCGATAACGCGAACGGGTGGCGCGAGCGGCGGAAACGACGGCGCGGCACAGCTCAAACGCGCGCTCGGCGTCCTCGTCAACATACTTGGCGTAGTCGGCGGGCTCGGGCCACTTGGCGATCATGAGCGCCTCGGCGCGGTCAACATTACCCTCGGCATCCAGGTCGAGCACGCTCGCCGGCATGTTGTCCCAGATCTCCTCGGTGACAAACGGCATGAGCGGATGCATCAGGCGAATGGAGGTATCGAGCACAAAGATCAGGTTGCGCTGCGCTTGCAGACGACCCTCGCCCTTCAGGCGGGCCTTGGTGACCTCGACGTACCAGTCGCAGACCTCGTTCCAGAAGAACTGCTGCACGCCGCGGGCCATGTCGCCAAAGGTGTAGTTCTCAATACCCTCGGTGACCATCTTGACGGCCTTGGCCAGGCGGCTGAACATCCAGGCGTCGGCCGGCGTCTCCACGACGGGCTCGCCGGGCGTGTAGCCCTCCATGTTCATAAGCAGGAAGCGGCTGGCGTTCCAGATCTTAGTCACAAACGACTTGGCCTGCTCGGTGCGCGGGCTGTCGATAAGCTTCTTGGTCTTTTTGTCGATGTTCGCGTCGAACTTGACGTCCTGGTTGTTGGTGCACAGCGTGAGCAGGTTGAAGCGCATGGCGTCGGCGCCGTACATGCCAATGAGGTCCATGGGGTCAACACCGTTGCCCTTGGACTTGGACATGCGGCTGCCGTCCTTGGCCAGGATCGTCGGGTAGATGACGACGTCCTTAAACGGCACCTCGTCCAGGAAGTACAGCGAGCTCATGACCATGCGGGCGACCCACAGCGCGATAATGTCGCGCGCGGTGACGAGCGCCGTCGTGGGGTGATGGCCCTCGAGCAGCTCCGGCTTTTGCGGCCAGCCCTGCGTGGCAAAGGTCCACAGCTGCGAGCTGAACCAGGTGTCCAGCACGTTCTCGTCCTGATGCACGTGATGACCGCCGCACTTGGGGCACACGTCGGTGTCCTCGGTAAGGGCATCCTCCCAGCCGCAGTCCTCGCAGTAGAACACGGGGATGCGGTGGCCCCACCACAGCTGGCGGCTGATGCACCAGTCCTTGAGGTTCTCCATCCAGGTGGTGTAGGTCTGCGTCCAGCGCGCGGGATGGAAGGTGACCTTGCCGGAGTTGACGGCGTCGAGCGCCGGCCCCTTGAGCTTGTCGACGGCCACGAACCACTGCTCGGACAGCCACGGCTCCAGCGCGGAGTCGCAACGGTAGCAGTGCATGACGGAGTGATCGAGTTCGTCGACGTGATCGAGCAGGTCGTGCTCCTCAAACCACTTGATGACGGCCTCGCGGCACTCGTCGCGGTTCATGCCGGTGAACTCGCCGTAGCCCTCGACGACCACCGCGTGCTCGTCGAAGATATTGATCTGCGGCAGGTCGTGAGCCTGACCCATGGCGTAATCGTTGGGGTCGTGGGCCGGAGTAACCTTAACGAAGCCGGAACCGAAGTTGGCGTCGACATGCCAATCCTCAAAGATGGGGATCTCGCGGTCGACGATGGGGAGCTTGACGGTCTTACCCACAAAGGCGGCCTTCTCGGGGTCCTTCGGGGAGACGGCGACGCCCGTGTCGCCGAGCATGGTCTCGGGGCGCGTGGTAGCGACGACGATGTAATCCTGGCCGTTGACCGGCTCGGTCAGCGGGTAGCGCAGGTGCCACAGATGGCCCTTCTCGTCCTTGTACTCGGCCTCGTCGTCCGAGATGGCAGTGGTGCAGTTGGGGCACCAGTTGACGATGCGCTTGCCGCGATAAATCAAGCCGTCGTGGTACCAGTCGCAGAACACCTTGCGCACGGCCTGGGCGTAGTCCTCGTCCATGGTGAAGCGCTCGTTATCGAAGTCGACGGAGCAGCCCATGCGCTTGATCTGCTCGACGATGATGCCGCCGTACTCGTGGGTCCAATCCCAGCAGGCGTCGACAAACTTATCGCGACCGATCTCCAGGCGACTGATGCCCTCGCTCTTGAGCTTCTTGTCGACCTTGGTCTGCGTGGCGATACCGGCGTGGTCGGTACCGAGCACCCAGCGCGTGGACTTGCCGCGCATGCGAGCCATACGGATGATAGCGTCCTGAATGGAGTCGTCGGTGGCGTGACCCATGTGGAGCTTGCCGGTCACATTGGGAGGCGGAATGGTGACGGTGCAGTCGCCCACGCCCTCACGGCGCTTGTAGTAGCCGCCGTCGAGCCACTTCTGCAGGATCGCCGGCTCGTTGGTCGACGGATCGTAGTTCTTGGGCATTTCTTCCATATATCTCTCCCTGTCCCGCCGGAGAGAAATGTAGGCCCGCTAGGGTCTACATTCCTCCCCTTAGGTATCGATTACTTCAGTCTGATATGACTTCGCTGAGGCTTAAACAAACACACAGAATAACACAGGTAGTTGGGGTTATTGCGTATATATAAAATAGCCTCCGACCGCGGGTGGTCGGAGGCTATTTGCAAGCACGCTTTAGGCTGGTTTAACCGTAGATGCGCTGGGGCTGCTCTTCGCCCTTTACGGAGGCTTCGGTCACAATGACCTTGACGACACCCTCCTCGCTAGGGAGGTCGAACATCGTCTGCTGCAGCACGTCCTCGCAGATGGAGCGCAGGCCGCGGGCGCCGGTCTTGCGGGCAAGCGCCATGCGGGCGATCTCGTGCAGGGCGGCGTCCTCAAACTCAAGCTCAACGTCCTCGAGCTGGAACATCTTGCGGTACTGACGCACCACGGCGTTCTTGGGCTCGGTCAGGATCGACACCAGGTCGTCCTCGTCGAGCGCCTGCGTCTGGGTGACGACGGGCGTACGTCCCACAAACTCGGGGATCATGCCAAAGGCATTGAGGTCCTGCGGGAGCACCTGGCGCAGCAGGTCGTTCTCGTCGACTGAGGTGGGACCGGCAATCTCGGAGTTAAAGCCCACACCCTTGTTGCCCACGCGGTCGGCGATGATCTTGTCCAGACCCACAAAGGCACCACCGCAGATGAACAGGATGTTGGTCGTGTCGATCTGCAGCAGCTCCTGCTGGGGATGCTTGCGGCCGCCGGTGGGCGGAACGCTTGCCACCGTGCCCTCAAGAATCTTAAGCAGCGCCTGCTGAACGCCCTCGCCCGAAACATCGCGAGTAATGGAGAGGTTCTCGGCCTTGCGGGCGATCTTATCGATCTCGTCAACGTAGATGATGCCAACCTGCGCGCGTTCGATATCGCCATCGGCGGCGTTGATGAGCTTGAGCAGGATGTTCTCCACATCCTCGCCCACGTAACCGGCCTCGGTGAGCGCGGTGGCGTCGGCAATGGCAAACGGCACCTCAAGGATGCGCGCGAGCGTCTGAGCCAGCAGGGTCTTACCGGTACCGGTGGGACCGAGCAGCAGGATGTTGGACTTGGCGAGCTCTACCTCGTCCATATCATTGTCGAGCTGCGAGTCCAAGCCGTCGTCAAAGGCAGACACCGCGGCGCCGCCCTCGATCACGCGGCGATAGTGGTTGTACACGGCCACCGACATGGCCCGCTTGGCGTCCTCCTGGCCCATGACATAGGTCGAAAGCTCGTCATAGATCTCGTGCGGCGTCGGCACGTGCGTAATGACCTGGCGGTCGTCCTCGAGCTCAAAACCCTCGGTCTCGGGGTCCACGGCGGGCTGGGATGCAGCCTGGCCGTGGTCGTTGAGGAAGCCCGGCAGCTTGCCGTTGCGGGCAGCGTCCATAAAGTCCGAAGCCAGCGACTCCTCCAGAATCTCGGAACAGGCGGCGACGCACTCGTCACAAATAAAGATGTTGGTCGGACCCTTTACGAGGCGACGGACCTGGCCCTGCTCTTTTCCGCAGAAGGAGCAGCGGATGGGGTTGCCGTTCTCGTCAAAGTTGTCCTGCATGTTACCTGCCATCCTAGGCGTCCTTCGCGGCCAGATCGCGCGAGGTGACGATACGGTCGATCAGACCGTAGTCGAGGGCCTCAGCAGCGGTCAGGTAGTTGTCGCGCTCGGTATCGGCCTGGACCTTTTCGATGGGCTGGCCAGAGGCGTCGGACAGGATCTGGTTGAGCTCGCGACGGGTCTTCTTGATCTCCTCGGCAACGATCTCGATCTCGGTCTGCTGGCCCTGGGCACCGCCGCTGGGCTGGTGAATCATGACCTTGGAGTGCGGCAGGCAGAAGCGCTTGCCCTTAGCGCCGGCCGAAAGCAGCACGGCGGCCATGGACGCAGCCATACCGACGCAAATGGTGGAGACCTGCGGCTTGATGAAGTTCATGGTGTCAAGAATCGCCAGGCCGGAGTAGACCTCGCCACCGGGCGAATTGATGTAGAGCGAGATATCCTTCTCGGCATCCTGGCTCTCAAGATGCAGCAGCTGGGCAACGACCAGGTTGGCGCTGACGGAGTTGATCTCCTCGCCCAAGAAGATGATGCGGTCGTTGAGCAGGCGCGAATAGATATCGTAGCTGCGCTCGCCGCGCGGCGTCTGCTCAATAACGTATGGCACGAGGGCGGAATCGAACTTTGCGATCATACGCATCTCCATTTCTCTCTTGCGGACCAAATTGGTTCTAGATAAACGTACGGTGCCCGCATGCTATGCATTGGCTGGCACCGTACGAAGCAACCGGATAACCGGTGTATAACTTTACCCCATCACGAGCGCACGCATGCGCTCGCGGGCAAGGTGGCGAGAATTATTCGGCGTCCTTGGCGGTCTCGTCGACCTCGGTCACCTTGGCGTTCTCGACCAGGTGGTCGACGGCCTTGGAACGACGGATGGACTCGCGGACGGCAGGCATGCGGCCATCAGCGATGAACTCGGCCTTGGAAGCCTCGACATCCTTGACGCCGGCCTTCTCAAACTCGGCGTTGATGTCGTCCTCGGTGACCTCAATCTTGAGCTCACGGGCGAGGGCGTCCAGAGCCAGGGACTCACGGGCAACGTCGTTGGCCTGCTTGTGCAGGTCGCCGATGAACTGCTCCATGGTCAGGCCGGAAGCGGGCAGCCAGGTGTCCAGCGTCATGCCGCGAGCAGCGAGGTTGGACAGGAAGTTCTGGCCAAGCTCCTCAAAGACGGACTGCTCGTAGTCGGCATCCATCTCGTCGAGCTGCAGGCGCTCGGCGAGAGCGGAGACGCAACGGTTCTCCTTCTCGGCCGGCAGGCGGGAAGCCTTATCCTGCTCGATCTCGATCTTGATGGCGTCGCGCATGGCCTCGATGCTGTCGAAACCAAAGTCGGACTTGACGAGCTCGTCGGTGAGCTCGGGGGTGTTGCGGACCTTGATGCCCTTGATGGTTACCTCGACGGTGTGAGTCTCGGCCTCCTCGCCCTCCTCGACCTCGTCGGTCCAGGTGACGGTCTTAACGTCGTCAACGTTGGCGCCGATCAGAGCCTCGTTAAACTCTTTGGGGTTGCTGTCGCTACCGGCGATGAGCATACGGCCCTCGGCGGCAAAGTTGTCGGCATTCTCGACGGCCTTGAGGTCGACGGTGACGTAATCCTCGGCCTCGACGGCGCGACCCTCGACGTCCTCGAAGGTGGCACGGTAGCTGAGGAGCATCTCGACCTGGTTGTTGATCTCGGACTCGGTGACCTCCGCAGGGGGCATCTCGATCTCGACAGCGTCGAAGGAGGAGAGCTCAGCGGCGGGACGCAGGGAGAACTCGACGGTGTAGGTGTAGTCCTCGTGATCCTTGGCGAGGTCGAGCTCCTTGTAGTCACCGTTCTTGGTGGGGACGATGTCCAGCTCGTTGAGGACGACGGGCTCGTTGGCGGCGATCAGGTCGTTGGTGGCCTGAGCGAGGGTAGCCTCGGCGCCAAGTGCGGAGTCGATGACCGGACGGGGAGCCTTACCGGCACGGAAGCCCGGGAAGCGGTACTTCTTGGCAGTGTCCTTGTAGGCCTTCTTGATCGCGGCGTCGACGTCGGCGGCCGGGATGGTGACCGTAGCGGTGAGCTTGGCGTCCTTGACGTCAGAAGCGGTGATGTTCAACACGTTCCTCCTCATACTGCCCAGCTTATCTGAGGTGCTGGTACCTTTATGCAACAAAGTGTCGCGACGGCCAGGGCCGACGCAGGTGCGATGGTGCGGGCGAAAGGACTCGAACCTTCACGGGAATCCCACCAGAACCTAAATCTGGCGCGTCTACCAATTCCGCCACGCCCGCATGAACGCACAGACTAGGAATGATAGCAGATACGAACGGCAAGCGCACGCACACCTTTTACAGGCTCACGACCTCACCACGAGTGCAAAAGGCGGGACGAGTTGCCCCGCCCCGCCCATAACGACTTGTTCGCTGACCCGCTACTCCCCCAGCAGGGCCTTCTCAGGCGTAATCGGCAGCGAGCGCACCTGGTGGCCGGTGGCTGGCGCCACGGCCGAGGCAACGGCGGCGAGCGGCGTGTTGATGACGACCTCGCCGATCGACTTGGCGCCAAACGGGCCCGTCGGCTCGTAGCTCGGCTCAAAGGCCACGCGAATACTGCCGATATCCAGACGCGTGGGCAGCTTGTAGCTCATAAAGTTGCCGGTGCGCAGGCGACCGCGGTCGTCGTGCTCGACAATCTCGTAGAGCGCGTGGCCGATACCCTGGGCAATGCCGCCCTCGGCCTGGACGCGCGCGAGCGCCTCATTGATCACGGTGCCGCAGTCCACAGCCGCCGCGTAGTCCACCACGGTCACCTTGCCGGTGGCCTTGTCGACCTCGACCTCGGCAATACCGGCCATAAACGGTGGGGGCGAAACGGGCAGGCAGGCAGAGGCATGCGAGGTGAGCGCGTCGCCGCCCGCGATGTTCTTGACGCACAGGTTGGCAAAGTCGCGCAGCGTGAGGTAGCGGTTCTGCTCGCGCGCGGCACGCTCGTCGGACAGGCGCACGTACTGGCCGTCGAAGACCACGTCGGCGGCGTCCACGTCCCACATCTGAGCGGCCTTGGCGCAAATCTTCTCGCGCAGCTCGGTCGCGGCGTTCTTGGCAGCCAGGCCCGTCACATACCTGCCCCAGCTCGCACCGTTTATGCACCCATCCGTGCCCGAGCTGGCGTCCGAGCCGGCGTCGAACGGCGACACGTCAGTGTCCACGCCGCGCACCACAATCAGCGAGCTCTCCACGCCCAGCTCCTCGGCGGCAATCTGCGCCAGGATCGTGTCGACGCCCATGCCGTTATCAGTGGCGCCGGTGCCGATGGTAATGAAGCCGTCCTCTTCCAGGCGCATGTCGATGCCGGCGATGTCCACGTTGGAGATGCCCGAGCCCTGCATGG
>OBZJ01000902.1_pt1 | contig 12429 bp, 9 predicted proteins | sample 1476891 | NCBI WGS metagenome assembly OBZJ01 (sample SAMEA2580231, study PRJEB22360) | human gut metagenome | biome: human gut; feature: human-associated habitat; material: faeces | place: Denmark | collected 2008/2010 | reverse complement strand
GGAAAATACGAAACCGGGTAAAGAAGTTCCTGATAGAAGAGGGAATTACTGATATTTCGGAGATGAATGCAGCCCTAAGGGTCCGGTATGAAGGGTATCTGGAAAGAAACGAAACCGTTCATGTACCGATTACCTGCCTTCGGGGATTCGACAGAATTTTCCTCCATCGGATGAAGGAAGAACTAAAAACGCTGGCAGGACAGAGAAAATATACTACAGAGTATCGTGATCAGTGGTTGTGCTTAACCCATTATCCGGATGTGGAAGTTGCAGAATCCTTTCTGACGAGTAAAGATGGGAAGGAACTGGTATGGAATTTTACTTTGGAGTGTCCGAGAAAGTTGAAAATGCAGATTTTTACGGTATTGAAAGAGGTGATCCATACCTATGAAGGCTGGACACGAAAAGAAAAATTGCTGGCACTGCAAAGATTATATCAATTTTGTGTAGTGAATCAAGTGTCTGACATTGAAACCATGACGCTGGAGGAAGAACAGAAGTTTGCTTTGAAACTCTCGGAAGATTTGGGTGAAAAAAAGAAAAATGCTGTGTTTGGTATTTTGCGGATGAGCAGAAAAATTCTGTTTTTACAGGCTCCGGAAATCAATTGGAATGCGAATGTGTGGTTTTTAGAACGCTTCCATTTTTCTAAAGAACGGATAAACCCCAGCAAACCTGTAGAGCTGGTGTCTTTTAAAGAAGTGACAAATTTGGAGAATCAAAAGATTTTGCAAAAATATTTGCGGTATCTGTTTGGAATCACAGATTTATGTATCAGCACCATCCGAATCAAGCTACTGGAACTTCGTACATTTCTGGTATATTTTAATGGAGAAGAAAAGCCAATCTATGAAGTGGAGGCAGAGAAAATTCAGAGATATCTGGAATCTATTCAAAGACAGGATACTCGTGAAAAAACAGCAAATGGAAGAATTTTTATGATCCTGCAGTTTTACAACTTCCTCGTAGTAAAAAGATATCTGAAAAAGATTCCCTTCCGGTATGAATATTATCTTCAGAAAGAAGTGCATGTCCACAATGACCGCAGCGTACCAGAAGGAGTATATACGGAAATTTTGTCTAAGCTGGCAGAATTCCCAGAACATCTTCGACTGATGTTCCTTCATCTATGGTGTACTGGAATCCGGGGAAGCGAAGTGTGTACCCTGACAGGTGATGGTTATGAAGAAAAGGATGGAGATTACTGGCTGAAGGTCTATCAGGTAAAAATGAAAACTTATAAGCGGATTCCCATTCCGGAAGCATTATACAAACTGGTACAGGTGTATAAAAAGAAATATCAGATTGGACCGGAAGAATATCTGTTTCAGAATCAGACAGGAGGCGCTTTCCGTTATGGAACCTTCCGGTACCAGATGCTGAAATACTGTGAGAAATATCAGATTGCAAACGGGGAATATATTTTCAAATCCCATGATTACCGCCATAATCTGGCTACGCTGTATTATGATAGCGGAATTTCCCTCCAGGCAGTGCGGGATTATCTGGGGCATGAATATGAAGAAATGACCAGACAGTATGTGGACTATATGCCAAAGAAACTGGAAAAAGCCAGTGAAGCATACTTCCAGGAAGAAACCCACAGCTTTGCAGCGGAACTGATGAAAGGAGAGTTCCATGGATGAAAAATTATATTTAACAGATTTGAACTGCTATGGCAGAGCAGATGAAAAACAGAAAAAGAATGTAAAAGAATCCCATTGTTTTGATTTTGGTCTGCTTCCAACAAAAGGACTTCAAAAAGAATTTCGTTCATTTATTGAGGATCGAAGTCGACAATGTGCATTGGGAACGATGATACAGGAACGAGTAATCTATCAGAGATTTTGCAGAATGGTAAAGGATCAGCGCATCCGGGCAAACAGCCTGCATGAACTGGAGTGGGAACAATGGCTGTTAAAAATCCGAAGCTGGCTCCTGGAACATGGACAGAAATTGACAATGCAGAAAGTCAGCGTATATGGGAAAGAAAAGATAGTTCCATCAAGCCTCATCGCTTATGTGCGTAAGGCATATCAATTTACAGAAGAGGAAGAGGAACAGGATGAAATTGAAAAAGATATCTGGACATTAGAGAATCTGGATATTCCTTATAAAAAGAACCTGATTAAAAACTATCAGACTTTGAATTTTACAACGATTATTCAAACGGATTTGCGGGAAGAAACGAAAAAAGCAGTTTATGAGCATTTACATCATGAAGCGATTACAACGATCAGCAAAGAAATGACAGCCATCCGGAGGTTATCCAAATATCTGAAAGAAAAATATCCCGACATTCATTCCGCAGAAGAATTGGATCGGGAACTGTTGGAAGAATATCTGACGTACCTTGCAACAGAAGCAGAAGGTGTGAACAATTACCGAATGGATCTGACAAGACTCCGAGGGATACTGGAAACCATCGGGAAGTTATATGGATATTCGCATCTGGAAAGTATATTCCTGACCAGTGACCTTCCCAAACAAGTGCAGCCTAAATTGAAATCTTATTCAGACAGTGAGCTGATTCGTTTTAATGCAGCGCTTGCAGAACTGGATGAGCAGATTGAGCGACTCATGATCATTCACCAAATGTTGGGGACAAGAATCTCCGATACCTTAACTCTTCAGAGGGACTGCCTATATCGGCAGAATGGGCATCCTATGATTCAGATCAGGCAGATGAAAACACACACATTTATGAAACCCATTAGTGCAGAATTGGAACTACTGATTGAAAAAGCAATTGAGTACACCGAGAAAATGTATGGAGATACGATTTACATTTTTGTAGATGAGAAAAATACCCGGAAACCTTTGCAGTATAATACCGTTCAAAATAGAGTGATGGCCATCATTCAGAAAAAAGATCTGCGAGATGATAACGGCGAATTATTCGGCTTTGGAACACATATGTTCCGCCATGTATATGGCATCCGACTAACAGAGATGCATCTGGATGATTGGACCATCGCAAAACTACTGGGGCATACATCGGTAAAGAATGTGAAGTTTTATCGAAAGATGAGTCTTCAGATCATTGCAGATGAAACAAGAGAAATCAGAGCAGAGATGAGCCGGATGATCCGGGCGAACTTGGCAGGATGGGGGAAAGAGTATGAGCAAATATGACAAGATGCTGGAAATAAACCATAAGCAGAGCATGGAGAAGATTCAGAGGGCAAAATTGGCAATTCAGGAGATGATCGAAGAAGAGGATAAAGTGACCGTTCCTAAACTGATGCAAAAGACCGGACTGTCCAGAGGATTTTTTTATAAGAACCCGGAAGTGCGAAAGGCAGTAGATCGTGCCTTACAGCTGCAGGCTGGCATGGTAGATAAGAGAAGAAAGATTTTAGATATGGCAATGGATAACCGTATCCTGCAGCTGGAGCAACAGGTAGCGAAACTGAAAAGGGAGAACGAGACATTACGGAAAGAAAATGAAGCAATGCGAAAGGCATTGAATAAAAGAGACTTGAATCTGATCAAGAATTTTTAATGAAGAAGAAAATAATCAGCGGTTGGCAGGGGCGAGAAGAACGCGCCTGCTGGTGGTTGTGGGGATAAAATGAATAGAATTTTGCGAAGAATTTGTCTAAAAATGTATTCAAAAGGTGAAAAGAATATTATAATGAAAACAGAACGCTTTTTGGAGGGTACTATGGACAAATTGAGATGGATACATTTATCGGATATACATTTTTCAGGGGATGAAGATTATGAAGTGACAAGAATGAGAGATAGTATCGCTGATAAATTGAAAGAATTAACAGAAGGCAAAATAATAAATTTTGTTGTGGTGTCAGGAGATCTGGTTTATCAGAATGGAAGCTATGATGCTAAGCTAAAGAAATTTATAGAATCTGTAGAACAAATATGTAATGTATCTAGTGACAATTTATTTATTGTTCCTGGAAACCATGATATAAAAAGGAATCAGGCAAGAACAGTTTTGCTGGATGGAATAAGAAAAGAAAATTTTAAATTTGAGAAAAATACAGTAGAACAATTAGAGAAAGATTTTAAAAAATATAAAAGCTTTTTAAAAAAGGTAAAGTTCCAAGATGAAGATTACTTATATAAACTAGAAAAGCGCGAGGGATATAATATCTTTTTGATGAATACAGCCTTTACAGCAGGTACAGATCAAGACGAAGGAAAGCTAGTTCTTGAAAAAAATTTGTTTTATGATGCAATAAAACAATTAAAAGATCAAGAATGTAGCATTAATATTGCTGTAGGACATCATCCTATTGATTGTTTCTTGAAAGAGAATCAAGAGAAGATTTGGAATAATTTCAATGATTATAATATAGATTTTTATCTATGCGGTCATCAGCATAAAGGGGCTTATAGTTATGATTTAAATGCAGGAAGGATAATTCCTACATATCAGTGCGGGAGTGGAAGAGTTGATGACTATGCAACAGTAACATTTCTGATGGGCGAACTGGATATGAATACAAAGAGAGGGAAAATAACACCTTATAAATGGTTGGTAAATGAAGAATGTTGGGCAATAGGAGGAATAGACGGGCGAAAAGCTGTTTCAGGAGAATTAGAAATTACACTGGAACGATTTCAAAAGAGTACAGGTTTTTTATTTGAGGATGAAGAAGTGAATGAAGATGAATTTAGACGGTTTATAATGGAATTTCATGAGAAATCGAAATATTTTGATAACGAAGAAATTAATATAGATCCCAAAGATGTATTTGAAAAATTTTCGAATATGAAATGCAACAAAAGTGTAGAGAAACATTACCATTCTTTATGCCGATATTTTCCTATAATTGATGAAATTATGGAAAGTACATTATTGACACCTATAGAACGCGAAAGCATTCCCAACATCATTATTTCAGAATACAATAAAGTGTTAGGAAAAGCAGCTAACGGAAATGAAATAATAGAATTAATTGTAGAGAATATTTTTCAATTATACAAAGATGAATTTAACTATTCTAATACCACATTAAAGACATATTATAAAATCTTAGTATATTGGTCAATATATGAATGCGATATTTTTAATGAAAAAATTTGAGAATGAGGGAAATAATGGATTATTTTAAAGTAAATAAGTATTCGTCGGTTGAAGAAAATATTTTGTATATTTCGAGTAATATTATTGAACTATTAAAAGGTAGTGAAAAAGAGTTTGGAAAATTGGTTGAATTATATGAAAAAAAGTTTTGTCCAGAAATAAGTGTAAATATTGAAATGTGTATATATTTATCTATGCTTTTCCTTTATGGAATAGGAAAAATTGAAATGAATGATAAAAAGATAAAACTGGTGGTAAAATAATATGATTTTGAAAGAACTGTATGTAATATCCCTAAAAGAAAAACAGGTGATTAAAAAATATGTTTTTAATGAATATGGATTGAATGTGATTTTAGGGGTTGCTAAAAAAGATTCCAATGGTGTAGGAAAATCGGCAATGATCGATGCAATCCGGATGATACTTGGAGAAAAAATGCCAAATGATTTTAAGCATAAAGAAGAACTTGCCAAAAGGGATATTTTAATTGTCTTAAAAATTGAAAATAAAGATAAGATTCAATATTTGGCTCGACAGATCATTGATGATTCTAATGGGTATGTAGCAGAGCAAGTTGTAATGGATATAAAAGGTTGGAATATTTACGAATTAGATCGTTACCGAGAGTATGTGCAGAATATTATTTTTGAAGATTTAAATGGAGAAGATATTCCTTCTCTTCAAGCAATCCGAGAATACATAATCAGGGATGAAAAACAAGGGTTTGGGGATATAACATTAGCTAGAAGAAATGCTATTCAGAATAGTAAATGTTTGAACTTTTTATCCTTACTTCCACTGAATTATGAAAGCGATATAAATAAGCTGAAGAGCGAACAAGATGCATTACATAATGAAATCAAAATTATCAAAACAATTGCTAAAGATATCAGTAAGTTGAAGGAAGAAAAAATAAAATTAGAATCAGAAATTCTCAAAATGGAGAAAATGCTGAATACTGTAGATGTGAGCGAGAAGATTGATTACGATGAAGAAAAATATATTCTTGCAAAGAAAAAATTAAAAGCTGTTGAATCACAAATTTTCAAAAAAGAATATAGTAAAAGGCAGTTTGAGCAAAGTATAGAGGGGCTTGAGCAACGCCATAAGAAAATGTGTGAATTGGTAAATTTGCAGTCATATTTTAAACAGATGCTTCAGTATTTTCCAGAAGATTTAGAAAAAAACTATAAAGATATGGAATATTTCTTTTCATATATGCTTGAAAATAGAGGAGACTATTTTAAAAGCAGAATAGAGACGCTGGAAGAAGAACTAAGTAAATTGCAGCTTACAAAAAAAGAATTGCAAAATATAATTTCAGAAAGTACCAAAATTTTCCAAAATACACAATTAGTAGATGATATTCACAATATAAATCAGCAATTAAATGTAGAATATCAGAAATTAGCTGATGTAAAGATGAAGATTGATAAGTACAATGAAATTAATAACTTAACAAAAGAACTAAATAAAAAAGGAAAAGAAATTTTTGAGAAAACGCTTGAGTATGAACATGAATATAATCAGTATGTTGCTAATATAAGTAATATTGAAAATCACTTTATTGCATTGACAGAAGCAGCATATGGAGAAAAAGGGGATTTGACATATTTTTATGAAAACAATGTGAAAAAGAGTGCAGCAACAGGACGTATAAAAAGTACTTGTCAAATTTCTGATGAGAATTCACATGGTCGTTTATATATGAAAATTAATATGTTTGATTTAGCGCTTTTTCTTAATAGGATAGATTTGGATTCAGGATGTAAAATTCTTATACATGATGGTTCATATTGCAAACCAAATCCTGATGCAAAGGCAAAAATTATAGATTATGTTGATGAATACTTAAAAGAAAAAGAAAGAGGGCAATATTTTATTACACTAAATAAATCCGAAATAAATGATGAAGATTTGAAGAGCATAAAAGAACAAGGAATGGTTGTTGCAGAATTTGATCGTGAGCATGAAGATACAAATAGATTTTTTGGATTTAAATATTAAGATTTGAATAGAAGTCGGTACTTGGACAGTCGGCCTGGGTACCGACTTTTATGGTAGTACACAGTGCACAGGTGTACATACAGTTAAAGCCCCTATTTTCAAGGCATAATGGGATAGGGGTACAGTTTACAGATGAACCGACCGGAAATCTGGATTCCAAGACGAGTCAGGAAGTAATGGGGCTTCTGAAGATGACAAGTCATGAATTTCAGCAGACGGTCATTATGATCACGCATAATGAAGAGATCGCGCAGATGGCAGACCGCATCATCCATATCGAGGACGGAAAGATTTTAGGGGGTGAGGCGTGATGTTTGAAAATACGAATCAGGAAATGGTACGTGAGATCGCAGATGAAACGATGAAAGTACATCGTCTGCGGAACATCATGGCAACGATCGCGATCGCGCTGACAGCGATCCTGATCACCGTTTTGTGCGGGATGGGGATCGGAACTGTTCTGGCAACGATCAAAGAAAAACAGATGAATCCGGGACCGGGATGCAACGGCGCTGCGATCATGGGCGGAGTGGAAGTATATGAGAAAGTGCTGGAACAGCCGGAAGTAGAGTGGGCGGATCTGGCGAGACTCTGTACCGAGGGGACTCCGCACAATAAAGAATTCGCAGGACTGACGGTTCGTCTGCTCGGCGTCAGTGATTCTTTTTACGGACATCAGTATGTGGACCTGATCTCCGGGGAATATCCGAAAGTTCCGGAAGAGATCCTGTTGTCCGACACGATGGCGGAACATCTTGGAATGGAGATGAAGCCGGGACAGAAAATGACGCTGAATCTGATCGTACTTCGCGGCGGAGAGCGTGTGGAAGAACCTGTGGAGGTCACGATCTCCGGCTTTTATGACAATCCGCTGAGGGCGATCGAAGATTATGAGGAAATCTATACGACGTTTGATTTCCCGGATCGTTACAATCCGGAGCAGGGCGATGAAAACAGCAGTATTTATACGAAATTTCCGGGGGTGACGGCACAGACTTCCAATGACGAGGTCAAAGGAAAATTGGAAGCGCTGAAAGAAAAAGTCGGCGGTCTCGGGGTGAAATATATCACCAAAGATAATATGACGGCATTTTTTGCGGGGATCGCCGCATTGCTTGTGCTGATCATTGTCTGCGGTTATTTTTTGATCTATAATGTATTTTATATATCGGTTGTCAATGATATCCGCTTTATGGGAAATATGAAGACGATCGGTATGACGGGAAAACAGATCCGTAAAATGCTGGGGCGGCAGACGATCCGTCTTGGGATTGCGGGTACATTTGCAGGAGTGATCATCGGAACCGGGATCAATTTGATCGCCATTCAGGGAATGCAGAAGCTGGAACTGACCTTTGCCAGATTCTATGAACCGCATCCGGCGCTGGAACTCGGAATTGTCGGAGCAGTTTTATTTACAGCGCTGACCGTCTGGATCAGCAGCAGAAAAGCATTTACGCTGGCGGCAAAGATCTCGCCGGTGGAAGCATCGCGATTCCGTTCGGGCGGAAAGAAGAAAATGGTCTTTTCCGTTCTTTCTTTTGCACTTAGCGGAATTTTGTTCACCGTTGTGTATACGATGCTGTTCGGATACGATACGGAATGGATGGTCAACCGGACGAATATGACAGATTTCCGCGTATATCAGTCTCATACCGATCTGCCGATGGAAGCGCCTTATGAGGTGATGGATCCTGCGATCGGAGAAGCGCTGGAAGAGCTGCCTTTTGTGAACAAAATCTATACCTATCATCAGGCGTTCAATCCGGATGCGGAAAGCGATTACGGATATTATCCGGAATCTGTATCACGTCTGCGGTTAGACGGACGGCTCCGGGAAGTATTGGAGCAGGAACACGCGCAGGTTGGAGAGACGATCGAAACTTCGTCTCATTTATATAGAGAGGGCGAGGATGTAGATCTGGGAGTCCTCGGGATCGATGCGGAAGCGTTGCCGCTGGAAGCAGAAAATCTCTGCGTGTATGACGGGGAACTGAATGCGGAATTATTTGCCTCCGGTGATTATATCATCTATCAGCCGCACGAAGCGTTTTTTGCAGGGGAAGAGTATCAATATGAGGGCATGAAAGCCGGAGAGCAGATTGAATTGTCGTTTTACCGGTATGATACGCAGGAATTTGTGACGAGATCATTTACTGTGATGGCGGTTGTCGGAAAAGAACCGGATCGATACGGAGGGGAGATCAAGGCAAATGCGTCTTTCATCGTTCCCAACGGAACATTTCAGGAGATTTACGGCGATGCGGCGAACGATATGGTCTCGGCTTATCAGATCGAAGCGGAAGCCGGAGATGAAAGTGTACAAAAAGAGCAGGAAGAGCAGATCGACCAGATCATCGCAGAATATTTCAATACGCAGGTACAGCTTTCATCCAAATATGCAACCCGCGCACAGGACCAGATCCAGAAAGACCAGAAAATGCTGCTCGGTCTGTTCGTATCCATCATTTTCGGTCTGATCGGACTGGTAAATATCGTCAATACGCTTGTAACAGACGTGCTGGCACGGAAGATTGAATTTGCATCCTTGCAGTCCATTGGAATGACCGGACGGCAGATGCGGCGGATGATCTTCGGAAATGGTATGAAAATGATCCTTTTCGGAATGGTCGTGATGATCCCGGTCGGACTTCCGATCGCGGTCAGCGCATCCGAACCGCCAATGTCTTCCGGATTTGCGCCCGGATGTTATGCGGTCTCTGTATTGATGGTGCTCCTGGCAGGAACACTCGTTGCATTTGGCGTAGCGGTTGTTTTGACAAAGCAGCTCAATAAGAAGACGATCGTCGAACGGCTTCGGGAGGCGGAGTAAAAATGGCGGAATAAAATGAGGAGAAAAGGGAATGAGCCGGATTTTAGTTGTGGAAGATGATGAAATGCTGCGGGAGGGGATCGTGTATGCATTGAAACAGGAGGGGTACGAGGCGGACACTGCCTCGTGCCTTTCGGAGTTTCAGAACTGTATAGAGAAAGAGGGAGAAACGATCCATGCCGTACTTTTGGATGTGTCGTTTCCGGACGGAGACGGACGAAGCTGTCTGCGGAAACTGCGGGAGCAGAAAGGGAATGAGACGCCGGTGATCTTTTTAACTGCACGCAATACAGAACGGGATATGATCGCAGGATTTGACGCGGGCGGAGACGATTATGTGACAAAACCGTTTTCCATCCCGCTTTTGATGCGGCGTTTGAAAGCGCTGCTGCAGCGCAGCGAAAAAAAAGATCCGTCTTTGTATCAGGCGGCAGGTCTGTGTTACGATTTTACGTCCGGAATTTTGAAAAAGGATGGGAACGAGGTTAAAATGAGCAGGACGGAACAGAAGATTCTGGAAATGTTTCTGAAAAATCCGAATCAGGTGCTGACAACGGAAATACTTCTGGAACGGGTCTGGGATGTGGATGGGAATTTTGTGGATAAAAATACATTGAGCGTAAATATCTCACGGCTCAGAGGAAAGATCGAGGAGGATAAAAATCATCCGGTGTGGATAAAAAATGTATTCGGGATCGGATATAAGTGGAGTGATGAACATGTACGATAGTCAGGGGAAAATCAGGAAGATTGTATGTATCACGGCAGGGATATGGTTGATATCTCTGCTGATTTTTGTGTTACTATGTGGAAAACTGATCGAAAAACCGCCTCTTGTGTGGATAAGTGCCTGTACCGGTTACGGGATCTGGAATCTGTGCATATTCGGCTGCGGATATTGGGCGGTCCGAAGAACGATCAACCGGACAATGAACGGCATCAACGCATGTATCCAGCACTTGATCGACGGGCAAAAAAAGCAGTTCTTTGGAATGGAAGAAGAATCTTCTTTGGGGAAATTTCAAAACCAGATCTGGAAGCTGTATGAGATCATCAACGGGGCAAAGGAAAGGGAAGAGAAAATGCGCCGGGAAATGAGCAGACTGATCGCGGATCTTGTGCATCAGATCAATACGCCGCTCACAAACATCCAGATGTACTGCGGGTTTCTGGAAAGAGACACATTTGCCCCGGGAGAGCGGGAGAAGATCTGCCGGATCATTGACAGCCAGGTTGAGAAACTGGGGTGGTTCGGAGACGGATTTACAAAGGCGATCCGGCTGGAGGAAGATGTGATGCAGATGCTTCCGACCGAACAGCCGATTTTGGAGATGGTGCTGGCGGCGATCGATCAGATTGCATGGAAAGCCGAGCAAAACGGACAGGAGATCTGTCTGGAGGGAGCACAGGATATTTGCGGCGTATATGACAGACGGTGGACTGAGGAAGCGTTGTTCAATCTGTTGGACAATGCGGTGAAATACGGGGAAAAAGGTCGGAAAATTATCGTGTCGATGGAAGAATATCCGATGGTTGTCCGGATTGATGTGAAAAATTACGGAGTACCGCTTACGCGGGCGGAATACGGCAAGGTTTATCAACGGTTTTATCGCGGAAATAATGCGGCGCTTGTGAAAGAGGGCGTCGGTCTGGGACTTTATCTGACGAGAAAGATCCTGAATCAGGAAAACGGATATGTGAAAGCAGAAGTCTGGAGAACGGAAGCCTGGAGAGAGGAAGTCTGGAGAGCGGAAATTACGGAGGGAGCCGCCGAGACCCAAGGGGGAGAAACTTCCCTGAAAGGACAGGGAAGTGTGTTCAGTATTTTTCTTCCGAAGAGTCAGTGACGCGGCGCTGTTTTTGCCAATTTCTTCTAATGTAATATGGGAGAGCCCTCTTTTTACTCAGAGCAGAGCCGATATTGACAGAGCGGTTAGTAAAGGCTAAAATGAGGATGGATTTTTAAAAACAGCAAGGGGATTTGAATGAGGATACAATATCGGATACGGGATGGATATGCGGAAATTGTACGGTGTTTCGGTACGGGAGAAACGGTTGTTGTTCCGGAGAAGATCGGGGAGATCACAGTGCGTGCCGTGGCGGCATATACATTTTCGGACAAGAAATCATCGGAAGATCAAGATGTGCTGGAATACCGGACGGAAGACGGATTTTTGGAAGAAGACAGGGAACAGCTTCTGGCAGGAGAGAAGATCGCCGAGGTGGTGTTTCCGGAAATGGTGCAGGAGATCGGGAACTATATTTTTTACGGATGCAGGAATCTTAAGAAACTTACGTTTTCTGACCGGCTTTACCGGATCGGCAGCGGCGCGTTTACCGGCAGCGGAAAACTTCGGGAATTGAATGTATTTCTGATGGACGGTGAAAAATCTTGTGTGAAAGAAATACTGGGAGAATTGTGGCAGCGGATTGACGTGACTTTTTACAGAAAATATGTGAAAATTGTGGATCAGCAGGATGTAAATTTGCAGAGTACGGATCCGCAAACCGTAAATCAGCGGAGCGCAGATCGGGA
>OBZJ01000852.1_pt1 | contig 13305 bp, 12 predicted proteins | sample 1476891 | NCBI WGS metagenome assembly OBZJ01 (sample SAMEA2580231, study PRJEB22360) | human gut metagenome | biome: human gut; feature: human-associated habitat; material: faeces | place: Denmark | collected 2008/2010 | reverse complement strand
GGGTACAGCAGCGCCGTTTTCTTGCCTCCCCCCACCCGCCACGTCTCCCAGGCGCTGAAGGCGTACGCCGCCTTCGCCCGCTCGGCCGACAAGGGTGCGACGCGTGACCCGGAGCTGATCAACAAGCTCTCCGGTCTCGACTGATCGCCGATTGCATAGCTGAAAAGCCCGGTATCTTCCTCGCGAAGATGCCGGGCTTTTTGCTGTGCTTCCGGGCGGGAGCGATATTGCTTGTTATCGCACGCAGGCGGCGGGGGAGAGGCGCGCGCCTCGGGCCCAGTCGGCGGCGCGCATGGCCTTCTTGCCCTGCGCCTTGACTTGGGTGAGTTCCAGCGGCGTGCTGCCGGTACCAACCCACACGTTCTTCTTGCCCACCTTCAGCTCGCCGGGCTGAAGCTCGGCCGGAGTGTTGGGATTGGACTGGTCGGCCGGTTGCGCGGCGAGAATATGCAGGGTGAGGGGTTTGGCGGCCGGCTCGTCATTATCGGCGATTGGCCCCTCCGCAAACAGTTCGGTCCATGCCCCAGGATGTGGCGTGCAGGCGCGAACCTGACGGTCGATGGCCTCGGCCTCGTCCGTCCAGCTGATACGAGCATCTTCCACCGTGATTTTGTGCGCGTATTCCAGGCCTTCGGCCGGTTGCGCGGTGAATGTGGCAGTGCCTTCACCCACGGCGGCCAAGGCATCCACATACATGGGTGCGCCTTCCTCGGCCAGACGGTCGAGGAGTTCGCCGGAGGTCTCACGGCCGGTCAGCTCGATGGTCAGGGAAGCGACGATCGGGCCATCGTCCAAACCCTCGCCGACCTTGAACACGTCGGCGCCGGTGGTCGGGTCGCCCGCCCAAATCGCACGCTGGGCGGGAGCGGCGCCACGCCACTTCGGCAAGTTGGAGAAATGCAGGTTGTACCAGCCCATGGGCACTGCGTCGAGTACGTTCTTAGGCAGGATATTGCCATAGGCGATGACCGCGGCGATATCCGCATGCAGGTTGTTCAGCGCTTCCATGAATTCGGGGGAGCGGGGTTTGAGATCGATGACGGGCAGCCCGAGTTCCAGAGCCTTCGCCTTGACCGGGCTGGGCGTGAGTTTGCGGCCGCGACCGGTAGGCGCATCGGGGCGGGTAATGACGCCGACCACATCGAAGCGTGGATCGGCGGCAAAGGCCTTGAGCGAGGGCACCGCTACATCGGGGGTGCCGGCGAACACGAGTTTGAGCATGGTCCTCCTTAAAACGTCGATGCTCACTGCACGGCCGGAATGTTCACGCCATTGGCGATGAGCAGTTCACGCAGCTTGACCGGATCCTGGAAACGTACGCCACGGATGCCGGCCGCATTCGAGCCGACGATGTTCATGGCCTTGTCGTCGATGAACAACGCGCCATCGGCCTTGATGCCGAACTGGTTCAACGCGGCCTCGTAGATTTCCTTGTGTGGCTTGCGCAGCTTGACAAAACCGGAGACGAGTTTGCCATCAAGCTGCTGCAAAATATCGCACTGTTCCTCGGCCACGTGGAACAGACTGGATTCCCAGTTGCTCAGGCCCCACACGCCGATGCCGGCAGCCTTCAGGTCATTGACCAGCACGCGCGCGCCCGGCACGATGCCGGTCAGGGAGTCGCGGAAGTTCTTGATGTAGTAGTCGAGGATGTCCGCCCACTTATCGCCCTTGTCACGGCGCATGATGGCGATGGCCTCGTCGGTGCTGGTGCCGCCGTCCATCAGGTCGTTGACATCGTAGAAGCCGGAGATGTCGTTGTCGAGGAATTCGTCGATGGTCTTCTGGCTGTAGCGGGGGATGAGTACGGCGACCGGATCCCAGTAAATCAGCACGTTGCCGAAATCGAAGATCACGTCGGTGATCGGCTTGCCGGCGTTCGCGGCGGCTTCGCCGTCCGCGACCAGCACGTCGTAATCCATATCCGGCTCTCCGGGCCAACCCTTCATGGTGTCCTCCTTATAGCGATGTTCGTTCTGTAATCATCGTTTCACGTGTTGGAGACGATTAGATCAGATCTTTGGGATCTACTCGGAAGCGAAGCTCGCCGGGCTCGCGGGACGCTACATGACGAGCGGTTTCCCGGTGCAGTCGGGCCGCCAGTTCGGCTCGCCGACTCTGTGGCACACGGATTACTGCCTTCACCCGGTCGGCCGTGGCTTCGAGCTCCCTGGCATCAACTGTGTCCGGTTGCGCGATCGGCACCGGTCCCAACATGCCGGGCAGCTCGCCGCAGGCCGTCCAATCGCCGCCCAGGGCGCCGATACGCTGCATCAGCGTCATCACCGCATCACGGCGGCCCCACACGCAGGCGGCGGCCACGGCCGGCGGCATACCGGTCTCCACACGCTCCTCGAGATCCTTGGCTGCAAGAATCCTCGAATCCCAGAGCATCAGCGATTGGGCGATGGCCGGGTCGGTCTCGCCGAGAATCAACGCCTGGCCGCCACGGGAACGCGGCGCGCACAACGACATCGCACGCATCCACGCGGTCAACGTATCCAACCGAGCATCCACGCCCAACGCATACAAGCTGGTCCAAGCGTCGAGCACGGCCACGGCACGATACTCATGGCCAGCCGATCCCTGTTCGGCACTGACCGGACGCACGCGCGGTTCGAAACCGGGAGTGGCGATGACAATCATCGGCTGGCAAGCTACATCGCGCACCAGACCCTGCGTCTTGCTGGACAAAACTACTGGCACGCCACGGAACAATCCGGCCAGCTCCGCCGCAGTGCCGGCAGCCCCCCCCCCACACGCACCACGCGCATACGTTCATGCCCACAGCCCGGGCACTTCCAGTCGATGGCGGCAGCCCCACACCAGCGGCATCGCGGTGTAGAATCCTGGCGGTTGGCCGGCAGTTGCAACGGTCCGGAACACTTGGCACAACGCACCTGACGATGGCATTTCGCACAGCTCAAAGTCTCACTGACATTGTCTTGCGGAATGGATAGCAGCACGGGGCCACTTTCCAAAGCCTTAGATAGCACGCGGACGGCCGTATGCGGCACGCGCGCCCCGATGGACGGGTCAGCGAGACGCGCAAGCTCATCGCGATTGAGCCAACGCACCCAAGGCGTCGCATCCTTCAGTGGCGAGGCGAGCGGATGAATCGCGGTGGAATAGCCGCTCACCGGAGTTTCCACCGTACCTGGACCGGTGTTTTCCCACTGACTTTGCGGAGTGCGCGCATTGGCCATGGCCACGAACACGCCGCCATGGGACTTGGCGCGCAACCGCATCACGCCGCGAGCCTGTGGATACGGCATCATACCGTCCATGTTCTGATAGGCGGCATCCTCCAGAATGGCGAACAGTGCCGGGCCTTCAACCGGCGCATACATCACCGCGCGGGTGCCGATCACCACCTTCACCTGGCCCAACGCCACAGCCAGATACGTGCGGTACCGGTCGGCCGCAGGCATGGTCTCCGCGTTAAGCACGGCGACGTCGCCCACCCAGCCGCCGGCCGGAGCAGGGGCGAACGGTTTGAGCCCATAATTGCGCAGCATAGGCATCAGGTCTTCGACCTCGCGCATGGTGGGCAATTCAACCACGGCAGCTTTGCCATTCTGGGCAAATCCACCAACGCCAGCCTTACCGGCACTCAACGCAGTGCCCCCCATCCATGCCATGTTTCGTTGCCACTCCTGTGCACCGGGCAACGAATCAAACACAAAAGATTGGAAACGTTGACCGGTAAGCGCATCATGAAGCACATTGACGTCGGCGTAATTGGCGGTCAGACGACGATACCCCTGCGCAGCCCCCTCCGAAACGGTACTGGCAGCGGCAAAGGTAGAGCCAGCAGGCATGGTCCCATCGGGATTGGTGCCACGCCCGGCAAAACCGCTGAGTGCCGCTTGCGTATTATCTGGTAGGGAGCCGCCGACCGGCCGACGGAACGACGCGGCCAACCGCTGCTCGGTCTCCACCTTGGCCACGCGCGGTGGCACAGCGAAACGCAGAATATTGGCCCGTGTGCCGCCATAGGCTTTGGCAACCAGACCGATATCCTCGCGCATCGAAGCGGGAACCAGCACATCGGGGCTCAACACCCGTTCGATATAGCGAATCGAAGAGCGCGGGGTATCGCTGGTATCGGTGCGTGCCCAGATCACGCCGCTGACCCTTTGACCGCCAAACCGCACGCGCACCAGCACACCCGGTTGTGCGGCCTCGCTGTCTTTTTCATCAATGAAGTAATCGAATGTCTGGCCGAGGTGGAGCGCCTGCACATCCAACACGACTTGCGCTATGGGATGCTGCTCGGCCGGCGTATGCTCCGCAGACGCACGTTTTCCCGCTTCATGCCCCGCGGGCGCCCGTTTCCGCCGTTTGCGGGGAGCCAGCCCCGCAAACGTCAACTGTTCTGCGCCTGAAGTAGTCATGGCTCAACTATAAGTGCCGGAGCCGAGGTCGGTAAAATTTTACCGGCGCAGGTAATCGAGTACGTGGGTTAGGTCGCGGTCGTTGATGGCTTTGTCGGCGGCGAGCTGGGTCTTTGGCTTGGCACAGAACGCGAGACCCAGACCGGCGGCCTGAATCATCGGAATATCGTTGGCGCCATCGCCCACAGCCACGGTCTGGCTCATCGGAATACCCAAACGGTCCGCCCATGTCTGCAAGGCGTGTAACTTCACAGTCTTGCTCACGATTTCGCCGAGCACCTTGCCGGTCAAGCACCCATCGGCAACCTCAAGCCGGTTGGCGATCCAATAGTCGATATGGCCTTCGGCCGCCAGCATATCGACCACTTCATGGAAGCCGCCGGACACCACGCCGATCTTCCAACCGTGTTCATGCAGCGTGTCGATAAGCTCCAGCGCACCCTTGGTGAAATGCAGCTTGTCATGCACCGTGTCGAACACGGAGATCGGCAGGCCCTCCAACAGGGCCACTCGTGCGCGCAGCGCATCGCAGAACTCCAGTTCGCCGCGCATGGCGCGTGCGGTCACTCCGGCAATCTCCTCACCGCAGCCAGCCACCACGCCCAACTCGTCGATAACCTCTTCGTCAATGAGCGTGGAGTCCACATCCATAACCAGCAGGCCGGGCTCGCTCAGCGTCGGCACAGAAACCGCAGAACCAACCGGGCTCCCAACTTCGCTCTCGGCGGACTTGTCAATAAAATGCACATCTTCTTGCGTCATGCTTCTGATTCTTGGAAAACCTTGGGACAATGCCCTCTATGAGTTTTTCCATGGCAGCCGCCACTATTCTTGCAACCGACTCTACGCCCATCTGCACCACCACCGAACCCGGCTTGATCGGCACCATCACCGACTGGCTGATCATGCTGATGGAAACCATCGGCGGTATCGGCGTGGCCTTGGCCATCGCCCTCGAATCCATCTTCCCGCCCATCCCGTCCGAAGTCATCCTTCCGCTCTCCGGCTTCACCGCCGCACGCGGCACCTTGAGTTTGCCGGGCGCAATCATCTGGGCCACCATCGGCTCCGTACTGGGTGCCTGGACCTTGTACGGCATCTCCCGCTGGGTGGGCCTGCATCGCATCAATCTCGCGGCAGACAAAATCCCCGGCGTCAGCCGCAAAGACGTGAGCAAAGCCAACGACTGGTTCACCAAATACGGCACATGGTCGGTGCTCATCGGCCGCGTGATTCCCGTGGTACGCTCGCTGATTTCGATTCCCGCCGGATTCAACCGCATGAACTTCCTGCACTTCACCGGCTGGACCCTGCTCGGCTCGGCCGTGTGGAACACCATCCTCGTTTCCGCCGGTTACCTGCTCGGCGACCAGTGGTGCTCGATTCAAGGCGCGCTCGGCGTGTTCGAGGACGTGGTCATCGCGGCCGTGATTGTGGTCATCGTATGGTTCGTGGTGCGAAAAGTGCGTACTGTTATACGTAACAGGAAATCCGCCGACGGCAACGAATAGGGTCTGCCGACTGCCATAAGTTGCCGAAAATCCCGGATAGAAGGGAAGCGAAGAACCCGCATGAGCGACACCGAAGATCTCGCCGCGCTGAACGATCGCCTGATGGCCAAGAACCATGCGCTCGCCGAAGCGCTGAGCCGCGCCGGCAAGGAACTGACCAAGGCGAAGTCACAGCTCGCCCAGCTCGCTCAGCCGCCGCTCACCTTCGCCACCATGGTCAAGGTCGATTCCACCCGCACCGATGAAGACGGCATCCAGCACGCGTCGGCCGAAGTCATTTCCGGCACCCGCCGCATGGTGGTGCCTGTGGCCTCCAACGTCAACGCCGCCCGCCTGACCGCCGGGGCCACCGTGATGCTCAACGAGAAGCTCGTGCTGGTCGAGCAGCGCGATGCTGACACCGTGGGCCAGATTCGCAGTGTCAAGCAGGTACTTGACGACGGTCGACTGATCGTTACCGACGCCTCCGGCAATCCCGTGCTCATCCGCCGTTCCGGCGCGCTCGCGTATGCGGGCATCAATCAGGGCGACCGTATTATCGTCGATCCGTCCGTCCGCCTCGCCATCGAAGCGCTGCCCGCCGAGGGCGACAAGGATCTGGTGCTGGAGGAGACCCCGGATGTCACGTTCGCCGACATCGGCGGCCTGGATAGTGAGATCGGTCGTATCAGGGACGCCGTCCAACTGCCGTTCCAGCATCGTGCGCTGTTTGAGCGCTACGATTTGAAGCCGCCAAAGGGCGTGCTGCTGTACGGTCCGCCCGGCAACGGCAAGACGATGATTGCCAAGGCCGTGGCGAACGCCCTATGCGAGGGGGGTTACGATTCGAATGGCGACGGCGCAATCAGTCCGGCCGAAACCCATGTCAAGGGCGTGTTCCTGTCCGTCAAGGGCCCGGAACTGCTCAACAAATACGTCGGTGAATCCGAACGACTGATTCGCCTGATTTTCCAGCGCGCCCGTGAACGCGCCGCGGACGGCAATCCGGTGGTCGTGTTCATCGATGAGATGGATTCGCTGCTACGCACCCGCGGCTCCGGCGTCTCCTCCGATGTGGAGACCACGATTGTGCCCCAGTTCCTCTCCGAACTCGACGGCGTGGAATCACTCGACAATGTGATGGTAATCGGTGCTTCCAACCGCGTGGACATGATCGATCCGGCTGTGTTGCGACCGGGGCGTCTCGACGTCAAGATTCGCGTCGGCCGGCCCAAAACCAATCAGGCCATCGCCATCGTGGACCATTACCTCACCGACGACCTGCCTCTGGAAGATGGCGTCGACGCGCACGCCTTGTCCGCCGTGCTGGTGCATGACATCTACGGAACCTCCGAACGCCGCCATCTATGCGACGTGCAGGAGGAGAACGGCCAGTGGCATGCGTTGTTCCTGGCCGACGTGGTCTCCGGCGCGATGCTCAAGAACATCGTGGACCGGGCCAAGACCCGAGCGGTCAAGGAATCCATCGAAACCGGCTTGGACGTGGCACTCACCGTGCCGCTGCTCGCTGCCGCCGTGGAAGACGAATACCGCGAGACCCGCGATTCCATGGCCGACGTGGACCCCGAACAATGGTCGCGCATCAACGGCATGGACCCGATCCGCCGCATCCGCACCGCCGAATAGCTCAAGCTCAAGGAGCACTACATGACCGTTAAACGAGTGATGGGCACCGAAACCGAATACGCGGTATCCCTGAACACCCCGGACCGCTACAATCCGGTGCAACTGTCCTTCGACGTGGTGAATGGCGCCGCGGACAGCCACAGCAAATCCATCCGCTGGGACTACCGGCAGGAGGACCCGGTCAACGACGCGCGCGGCACCCGTCTCGAACGCGCCGCCGCCCGCCCGGACATGCTCACCGACGCCCCGCAGCTCAACATCACCAACGTGATCGCCCCCAACGGCGGCCGCGTCTATGTGGACCACGCCCACCCCGAACCGCGTATTCCCCACCACTCGGCGCCGGAAACCACCGACCCGTTCGAAGCGGTCCGATACGACCACGCCGGAGACCTCATCATGCAGGCCGCCACCGAACACGCCCGCAAACAGACTGGCACTCCCATTGCCCTGCATCGCAACAATGTGGATGGCAAGGGCTCCTGCTGGGGCACGCACGAGAACTATATGATGGCCCGCGCGGTGCCATTCGACTTGGTCACACGCCTGATGACCCTCCACTTCGTCACCCGCCAGATCTACGCCGGCTCCGGCCGCGTAGGGATTGGCGAGAACAGCGAGATTCCGGGCTACCAGCTCAGCCAGCGCGCCGACTACATCCACGCCAAAGTCGGCCTGCAAACCACCTTCGAACGCCCGATCATCAATACGCGCGACGAATCCCACTCCACCGATGCATACCGCCGTCTGCACGTCATCGTCGGCGACGCCAATCGCATGGAGGTGCCGCAGGCACTGAAACTCGGCACCACGAGCATGCTGCTGTGGCTGCTCGAACATGCGGACGAGGCCGGATTCGACCTGAACGCCTTCCTCGACGAACTCGAACTGTCTGACCCAGTCGAGGCCATACACACCGTTTCCCGCGACCTGACGCTGGGGGCAATCTTGCCGCTGGCCAACGGCGGCGAAACCAACGCATGGCTTATCCAGCTCAAACTGCGCCAAGCCGTCTACCAGGTTGCCGCACTGGTCGAAGGTACCGACACCGCCGGCGAGCGCTCATCGACTGCGCCTCCATCCGCCATGCCGCCGACGATGACGAACGTCTGGCCATGACCGGCGAGGCCAGCCGCATCGAATGGCTGCTCAAATGGCAGCTGCTCGAAAAACTGCGCCGCAAAATCACCACAACGTCCGCACCCGGCGTGGCCAACGGATGGAATGATCCGCGACTGAAGGTCATCGACCTGAAATGGGCGGCGCTCGACCCCGCGGACAGCATCTTCACCAAACTCGAACCCCGCACCGAACGGGTGGTGAGCGCCGCCGACATCGCACGCGCCACCACCGAACCGCCGGAAGACACCCGCGCCTGGCTCAGGGCAAAACTCGTGGCGCAATTCGGCGATGAGGTGGCCGCCGCCAGCTGGTCCCGACTCACTGTTCGCGACCCGCGCGCCGCAGACGAGGGCGAGGCGGTCGAATTCTACGGCAATGCCGGCCATATGGCCGCTACCGACCATCACCTGTTCTCCCTCGACATCTCCGATCCGCTCGCCTTCACCAAGGCGCACTGCGAAACCGAACTCAATTCAGCCGAACACGCCATCGATCTGCTGAAGTCGCTGGCCATCAACGCCGAACGATAGACTTGGTAGCTATGGAAGAAACACGCGAAGAGACCCCACAGGACCTGCGCAACCTTGCGCTCAAAGTCGCCGGCCTGCTCGAAGAAGCCGGCCAGCATGCCCTCCACGACCAACTCAATCCGCGTAACCTCGCCCAGCCGAGCACCGAGAACGCGGACCGTGGCCCCCGCTACAAGCTTGAAGTGGACAACAAGATCATGCGCTTCATGAGCGCCAGAATCGCCGACATCGCCCACTTCGACGGCTTCTGGACCACCCGCCCCGCCGAAAGCCGCCCTGGCCAGCGTTACTGGTACATCGGCAAGATCGACGGTGTGATCAACTACGTACGTCGCATGAGCGAATGGACGGTGACCGCCGCCCTGTTCGAATTCGGCCCGGACAACGAGCCCAAGCCGATCATCGGCATCGTGCACGCCCCGGCCCTCGGCCTGACCTACCTGGCCGCCAGGGGAGCGGGTGCCGTGCGCATCCACAAAACCGCGGTCGGCGAGAAGCGCGACAAGGTCGTGCCGTCGATGACCTCCTCGCTGGATGGTTCTGTGCTGAGCTACGGCATGTCCTTCATCCCCAGCGAATCGCAGCGTGCGCTCGACGTGGCCTCCTCGCTCGCCGGACGCCCGGCCGACATCAAGCGCGTGGGCCCCGTCTCGCTCGACCTGTGCAAAGTGGCCGACGGCACCTATGACGCCTACTTCGAGCCGATGCTGCACGTGTGGGATATCGCGGGCATCGCCGCCGGCACCGTAGTGGTCTGGGAGGCACAGGGCACGCTGAGCCGTTGGGACGGCGAACGCATCCACTGGCGTCACGATAACGATGTAGTGGCCTCCAATGGACTCATCATCCGCGAACTGCAGCATTACCTGCAGCAGTATCCGTGGCTCGACTCCATCAACCAGCGATAATTTTTTGACTCCTCCGGCTCCCCTCGGGTGAGGGGAGCCGTCGGCCGAAGGCTGACTGAGGGGAGTTTGACAGCCCAAGAAGAAGACAACATGCCACAACAATTCGAACAACCTCAAGCACAGCAGGCCGCGTCTCAGGAAGACGACGCCCTCGCCACCACGCAGGCCGCCGCCCAAACCGAGTCCACCGACCAAGCCGACGTGTTGGACGACATCCTCGACGACATCGAATCCGCCTTGGAAACCAACGCCGAGGAATACGTCAACAGCTTCGTGCAAAAAGGCGGCGAGTGATGCCCCAACTGCGTGACAGCGGCACCCGCTCCCTGCACGCCACGGAACCCGTACCATCCGCCGAGATGGACGGGGTCTGCCGTATTTTCGGCGTCGAAACCGAATACGGCGTGGCGGTCACCGGTGCCGAACGCCCCGTGGACGCCGGCCAGGTGGCGATGACCATGTTCCAGCCCATCGTCTCCCGTTCCCGCTCCACCAACACGTATCTGGCCAATGGCTCACGTCTGTATCTGGACGTCGGATCCCACCCCGAATACGCCACCGCCGAAGCGCGCGACCCGCGCGAGGCCCTGGCCCAGGACCTCGCCGGCGAACACGTGATGCGCAACCTAGCCCTGAAGGCCCAGCGCAAGCTGCGCGAATCCTACGGCGCACACGCCACGATCCATGTGTTCAAAAACAACGTCGACTCCGCCGGCCACGCCTTCGGCTGCCACGAAAACTACCTGGTCCGCCGCTTCGTGCCGTTGGAGACCATCGAACACCAGCTGCTGCCGTTCCTCATCACCCGCCAGCTGTACACCGGTGCCGGCCGCATGACCCCGGACGGCTTCCAGATCACCCAGCGCGCGGACTTCCTGGACGAGGCCGTCTCCTCGGCCACCACCCGCTCCCGCCCGATGGTCAACACGCGCGACGAACCGCACGCCGACCCCGACTCCTTCCGCCGGCTGCATGTGATCATCGGCGACTCGAACCGTTCGCAATGGTCCACATGGATGAAGCTTGCCGTCACGCACCTTGTGCTGTGCGCGATCGAAGACGCCTTCCGCCATGGCGTTCCGTCCGGATTCGAGCAGTATGCCTTTGCTGATCCGGCTGCCGCCAATCGCACGGTCAGTCGATTCCTTGATAATCCGCGCGCCGAACTGACGCTCGAATCAGGCGAATCCGTGTCCGCACTGGGTCTGCAGCGCCGGTATTATGCGGCGGTCAAGGCCTTCATCGAAACCCATGGCGATGCGCTGGCAGGTTCGCTGCCGGCCACCACGATCGACACGATTATGGGGGAGTGGAGCCGCGTTCTGGACGCGCTGGAGCGTGGTGCATACGATGCGCTCGCCGACCGCGTGGACTGGGCCGCCAAGAAGCGTCTGTTCGACGCGCTCAAACGCCGTCGCCCGGACGTCACCTTCGCCCAGATGGAACAGCTTGAGCTCGACTACCACGACATCGCCAACGGTCGCCTGTACGGTTCGCTCGTAGCCCGCAACCAGATGCGTGAGCTGCTGACAGGAGACAACGTGGAATACGCCGTGCACAATCCGCCGACCGACACCCGTGCCGCCCTGCGTGGCCGGTTCGTGGACGCGGCCCTGAACGTCGGAGCCCAGTTCTCCGCCGACTGGACCCACCTGACCCTGACCGCCCCCGAACGCCGGGAAGCCATACTCCTCGATCCCTTCGAGGCCGAGCCCACCCTGGGATTCGAGCAGCTTATGGAAGCGCTGAACTAGTCCGGAATAATACGGTTGGACAACACGTCACAGCACCACAACAAAAAGACCCCGACCATCTCGGTCGGGGTCTTTGTCGTCAGTAATGCTCGAAGTAATCGCTACGAGCAGAAGGTCACTCGGTGACGGCCTTCTTCAGCAGGGAGCCAGCGGAGATACGAACGCCGTAGGAAGCCGGAATGTCAATCTGCTCGCCAGTGCGCGGGTTGCGGCCGGTGCGAGCGGCGCGCTTGACGCGCTCAGCGGAGAACAGGCCGGTGAGCTTCAGGCCTTCGCCGGACTTCATGGCCTCGACGAACACATCCTGGAAGGCGTTAACAGCAGCCTCGGCCTGAGCCTTGGTCAGGTTGGACTTCTGGGCGATCTTCGAAACGAGGTCAGACTTGTTGTATGCCATAAAGCATCCTTCTTGGGTCAGGGGACAAGCACTTTTGCTTAGTCCATGTTGTCATCAATGATACTAGCGCATGTTTCTGCGAAAACCCGCGTTTTATAAGGGTTTTCACATCTATTTCCCCGAAGGGGGTATGAAAATAGACGAATCAGACAAGATTATGCTTGTCAAGCCACTTCATGGCCGCCGCGCCCAGCGGAATGCGCAGCCAGTAGAACACCACGCGGTGCAGCAAAGTGGCGGAAAGCGCCACGCCCTGCGGCACTCCGACCGCCACGAACGCGAATGTCAGCGCCGCTTCCACACCGCCCAGACCGCCTGGAGTGGGCACTGCGGAACCCAATGCATAGGCCAGCAGGAAGACGAACGTCGTTTCAATCGGATTCGATGAATGGCCGAACGCTTGCAGGGCCGCCCAGAAAGCGAGCCCAGTGGTCGCGTTCTGGAACAGCGCGCCCAGGCAACTGACTGTGAGCTGTCGGGGCTGGGAAAGCACGTCCAGCAGCTGGTTGATATACGTCTTGGCCAGCGGCATGAGACGACGGGTCACCCAGTGGCGCAACGGCGGAATCATCATCGCAATGGACAGCACCACAACCACCACGCCCAGCACGATAACCAACGTGTTTGTCGGGATTGCGCCGGAGAACATGTTGCGGCCGGTGAACAGGCCGATGATGACCAGCATGGAGAAGTACACGGCGTAATACACCACGAGCGCGGCGCTCATGATTGCGGTCGCCTGGGTGTTGCGATAGCCGGATTTGCGCAGGAACTGCAGGTTGACGAACGAGGGGCCCACGCCGGCTGGCATGGATACGGTGGCGAAGCCGCCTGCCACCTGGCTCATGAAGACGCCCATATTGTCACGCTTGTGCCGCGCCATCAGGGAACCGAGCGAAATCGACGAGCCGATCCAGCCGCAGACACCGAACGCGAGCGTCACCACCGCCATCAACGGGTTGGCGTTGGTCAGCGCGGTGATGATCTCCTCGGGCTTCAGTTGGGTGAAGACCACGACCACGGCCACGATGACCAGCAGCATGGTGATCATCGAACGCCA
>OBZJ01000769.1_pt1 | contig 14809 bp, 8 predicted proteins | sample 1476891 | NCBI WGS metagenome assembly OBZJ01 (sample SAMEA2580231, study PRJEB22360) | human gut metagenome | biome: human gut; feature: human-associated habitat; material: faeces | place: Denmark | collected 2008/2010 | reverse complement strand
GGAGACGTGGCGGTTGCGGTGAGCCCCGTAGCCGTCGCCAGCCTCAAGCTCGCGACGACGCTCGTCCAGCTGCTCGTCAGTCAGTTCGACGTTCACGGAACGGGCTTCGATATCGATATCGATGATGTCGCCGTTCTTGATGAGCGCCACCGGGCCCTTGTTGGCAGCCTCAGGCGCCATGTGGCCGATGGCCAGACCGGAGGAACCGCCGGAGTAGCGACCGTCGGTGAGCATGGCGACCTGCTTGCCGATGCCCTTGCCCTTGACGAAGGAGGTCGGGTACAGCATTTCCTGCATGCCCGGGCCACCCTTCGGGCCTTCGTAACGAATCACAAGCGCCATGCCGGGCTTCAGGGTGTCGTTCAGAATGACCTCGATGGCCTGCTCCTGGGAGTCGACCACCAGAGCCGGTCCACGGAACTTCCAGATCTCCGGCGGAACACCGGCGGTCTTGACCACGCAGCCGTCGGGGGCCAGGTTGCCGCGCAGCACGGCGAGGCCGCCTTCGTGAATCTCCGGGTGGTTGATGTCGTGGATGGCGCCGTTGGCGCGGTCACGGTCGAGCGAATCGAAAAGGGTGGTGTGGGTCCACGGCTCCGGGGAGATGATGTGGCCAGGAGCGGCCTTGTACATCTGCTGGGCTTCCTCGGTGCAGGTCGGGCGCATGATGTCCCAATCGGCCAGCTTGGCTTCCAGCGTCGGATAGTCGATGGAGTGCACGTTGGTGTGCAGCTTGCCGGCGCGGTCGAGCTCGCCGAGGATGCCGGTGATGCCGCCGGCGCGGTGCACGTCGGAAATCTCCCACTTGCCGGACGGCGAGGCCTTGCAGATGCACGGCACGGTGTGGGAAATACGCTCGATGTCGTCCAGGGTGAAGTCCACGTCGGCGGACTGGGCCATGGCGAGGATGTGCAGCACGGTGTTGGTGGAACCGCCCATGGCCACATCCATGGTCATGGCGTTCTCGAAGGCTTCCTTGGTGGCGATGGAGCGCGGCAGCACGGAATCGTCGGAATCGTCGTAGTACTGGTGGGCGATCTTGACGACCTGCTTGGCGGCACGCTCGAACAGGTCCTTGCGGTAGGAGTGGGAGGCGAGGATGGTGCCGTTGCCGGGCAGGGCCAGGCCGATAGCCTCGGTCAGGCAGTTCATCGAGTTGGCGGTGAACATGCCGGCGCAGGAGCCGCAGGTCGGGCAGACGGTCTTCTCATAGTTGAGCAGTTCCTCATCGGAGACGCTGTCGTCGGCGGTGGCGTACATCACGTCGATAAGGTCGGTGCTCTTGACGGTGCCGTCGGCGAGCACCGTGGTGCCGGCCTCCATCGGGCCACCGGAGACGAACACGGTCGGGATGTTGAGGCGCAGGGCGGCCATCAGCATGCCCGGCACGACCTTGTCGCAGTTCGGGATGCAGATCAGGGCGTCGGCACAGTGCGCGTTGCACTGGTATTCGACGGTGTCGGCGATGATGTCGCGGGAGGGCAGGGAGTAGAGCATGCCGGTGTGGCCCATGGCGATGCCGTCGTCCACAGCCATCGTGTTGAACTCGCGCGGGATACCGCCGGCTTCCCGGATGGCCTCGGAAACGATGCGTCCGACCTTGTTCAGATGAACGTGGCCAGGCAGGAACTCATCGAAGGAGTTGGCGATGGCGATGATGGGCTTCTTGCCCATGTCGTCTCCGCTGACGCCTGCAGCACGGTAAAGGGCTCGAGCGCCTGCAAAGACGCGCCCTGACATAATTTTTGCAGATCGCATTTCAGTCATGGTTCTATTCAAGCCTTTGCGAGGGACACGCCACTTGTCAAGAGTCAAATAGTGGAATTTTCAAAAACGTAACGTTTCTCACAGATTTTTTTGGAATACATTCCTCTGGCGAGAGTCCGGTATAGGGCTGACAGAAGTCCCCCCAAACGGCTACACTTGCTTCGGTTGAGATAGATTTTCCAATGTCTGGAGATAAGAACAATGGCTTTTGGTACTGACCCGACACCCGACGGTCTTGCGAACCCGCCGATCGACGACCTGATGAAGCACGCCGATTCCAAGTACGCGCTGGCCATTTTCGCCGCCAAGCGCGCACGCCAGATCAACTCCTACTTCACGCAGCTCAACGAGGGCCTGCTGCAGAACATCGGCCCGCTGGTCGAATACCAGAACAATGAGAAGCCCCTGTCCATCGCCTTCCGCGAAATCGACGAGGGCCTGCTTGAGGAGACCTTGGGCGAGGACGACGCCAACGAGGGCAACTGATCGATTCCGACAATTCGTTTGGATTGTTTGGACAGTTCGTCGCCGAATGATGGTGTGAGAGTTCTCTCACAACTGATTTTGAGCGACACGCTTGCCTGAGTTATCGCAATCGGCTATAACTCAACATCGGGAGCGAATAAGACGCAAGGCTCGCGCCACCGCGCTGGTTGGCACGAGCCTTTATTTATGCCCGCTTCCACAGTGACAAGTAAAAATTGACACCGTATCATTGTGCCTCGCATCCCGCGGGGCGATAAGTCCTGAAGAAAGGGATGATATGACAGAAGAACATCGGCTTATTTCCGCCGAATCCGTGACCGAAGGCCACCCTGACAAGGTCTGCGATCAAATCTCCGACGCCATTCTTGATGATTTGCTGGCCCAGGATTCGTCCAGCCATGTGGCCGTGGAGACCTCCGCCGCCACCGGCGTGTTCCTGGTCTTCGGCGAAGTCACGTCCAAGGGGTACTGCGACGTGCAGTCCAAGGTCCGCGAAACCCTGCGCAACATCGGCTACACCTCCTCCGAAGTCGGCCTTGACGCCGATTCCTGCGGCGTGGTCGTGGCCATCACCGAGCAGAGCGCCGAAATCAACCAGGGCGTTGCCCGTCTGACTGGCGATCAGGAGACCGCCGCCAGCCGCGAAGAGCGTTACGAAGCACAGGGTGCCGGCGATCAGGGCGTGATGTTTGGCTACGCCACCGACGAGACCCCGACGCTGATGCCGCTTCCGATCTACTTGGCACATCGCCTCGCCTTCCGTCTGACCGAGGTTCGTAAGTCCGGCGAAGTGCCGCACCTGCGCCCGGACGGCAAGACCCAGGTAACCATTGAGTATGACGATAACGATAAGCCCGTTCGGCTGGACACTGTGCTGATCTCCACCCAGCATGATCCTGAGGTTACGCAGGATTGGCTTGCTGTTGAGCTGAAGAAGCACGTGATTGACCCGGTGCTTGATGAGGTGCTGGGTTCCAAGGTGCCGCATGACAACTACCGTCAGCTGGTCAACCCGACTGGTTCGTTCGTGCTTGGCGGCCCGGCGGCCGACGCCGGTCTGACCGGCCGCAAGATCATCGTCGACACCTACGGTGGCGCCGCCCACCACGGCGGTGGCGCGTTCTCCGGCAAGGACCCGTCCAAGGTCGATCGTTCCGCCGCGTACGCCACCCGTTGGGTTGCGAAGAACATCGTAGCTGCCGGCTTGGCTCACAAAGTCGAGATCCAGATCGCCTACGCTATTGGCGTTGCCGAACCGGTGTCCGTCAACGTGGAGACCTTCGGCACCGAGCAGGGTGTGACGCGAGGCCAGATCGCCGCCGCCGTGCGCAAGGTCTTCGACCTGCGCCCCGCCGCGATTATCGACGAGCTGGATCTGAAACGTCCGATTTATCTGAAGACCGCCGCGTATGGTCACTTCGGCCGCACGGACGTTGAGTTCCCGTGGGAGAAGACCGACAAGGTCGAGGAGCTCAAGGCCGCGATTGCTGGGGAGTGAGCTGAATTAAGTTCCAATTGAATTAAACGGGTGCCTCCCACTTGTTACGGTGGAAGGCACCCGTTTTTCAAGCACTGCTAACATGCCTCTCTATTCAGAGGCATGTTAGCAGTAAACCCAGTAGTATATTCCAGTGCGCAGTAGCATGAAAACATATCTCGCCTAAATGCCAAAGGAGCCTAGCATGGAACGCGTCAGACTTGTCGACTGGCTAAAGAGCGAGCGAGACCAGCATGTTGGTGGAGGCCTGTACTACAACTCACAGATTCTATTTGCCTACAATTCCAATCACATGGAAGGCTCCACTCTTTCACCAGAACAAACCGCGCAGCTGTTCAACACGGGTGCCTTGCTCCCCGACAACATCAACGATGAAATCAGAGCAGACGATGTCGCCGAAACAACGAACCACTTCAATGCGTTCAATTGGGCCTTAGATCATGTAGACGACCCAGTAAACAAAAGCCTTGTATGCAGCCTTCATGGAATTCTCAAACGCGGCACCAGCCAAGAATTCGACGCCAACCGCAACGTCGGCGGATACAAAATAGTGCCCAACGTCATCAGCCAACTTGAGGGAATTCATACGGTACTCCCCGCGGATGTGCCTCTTGCCATGAAACAGGTATTCAGCTTGTACTCACAATTGGAAGATGATCCTTTTGCAATCGCAAAAGCACATTGGATGTTCGAATCCACGCACCCATTCTCCGACGGTAACGGTCGAATTGGGCGACTCGTCATGTTTAAAGAACTCTTGCGCTTAGATTCCGTTCCAGCTCTGGTATTGGACGAACACCACAATCTTTATACTCGCGCACTAAAGAATTTCCCAAACGAACCCGGATATCTGGTGGACCTGCTTCTTAATGAACGCGATTACTATCAACGAATGATCGAAACATACGCACCGAACCGTATCCGATACTCATACGTTGACCAGTGGAACCAAGCTGGTATCCTAAGACACCTCAATCATCATCCAACATCTCACGCTCGAAATCGTCAAGATCAGCCTCAGTATGCAGAACGGTATCAGTGGGCAAAGCATGCAACGTCTTGCCCATAGCCTCAGCCGAAGCGTAAGCCGACAAACTGTCGGCAATCGTCATAGCCACATCACCTTTCATCACTAGTAGCTTTCAACGTATCCCTACATCCTAGGACACGTCATAAGCGCCTAGACCAAGGGAATCCGGCACATCTCAGACCAACCGCACGCCCTTTCTTGTGTACAGATCTAGTGGTGCTTGCCCTCCATCCCGTCTTGAGTATCAGTATCATAGGCATCGTCGATGTCGAATCCGCCTATAAGCACAAAGCGCCTCAACATATTTGTGGCACGCATGCGTACTTTGAACACCGGCAATGGTGTGTGATCGCATTGCTCGAAGAAAGCTTTCGCTCGATGTACGTCAATCGAGGAGCGCAGCACATCGAAACGCCCGAACTCGTTGATGTTCGCTTCATCTATACGTTTGGCAAGGAACTCCTCGACCACCGACCTATTAACGCCCAGCCGATCGACTAGTTTGTCGACTTGCTCGTTCTTCTCTCGCGCAGCATAGCGAGTGATGTAATCACGTAGCGTAATGCCGGCTTCAACCTCCACGTCGCCACGCTCCACGTCATGCAGGAACAGTTCGGCGAGTCGTTGTTCGTCCCGCGAGAGCGCGGCAAAGGAACGGTGTAGCTGCGCAGACATCTCCGCCAATTCCGGGCTATTCTCCTTGAGCGCCTTCAGCCATTTATTGAAGTTGGCATTCATGTAATCGGTATCGATGAGTCCGGTATTGATTTCGGTAAGATAGCCATCCAATTCATATGGCGCTTCGGGATTATTTTTTACGCCATCATCTGAATCACCACCGCAGCCGCTATTGCCATAGAACAGTTCTTTATAGCGTTGCGCAAGAATGAGGTATGTACGTTCGTCGATTTGAGGACGCACTACTTCAGACTCGTCATGCTCATCATTGTCCTCATTCGTATCGTCAGTATCCGTACTATCGACCTTGTATTCTGTGGTACTCCAGTCAAAGCCCTGCACTTTCGCCGCTTCAAGGTACCGGTTCAACTCCACGAACTCCTTGGCAAACTTGCGTCTGGCCTCCACCGATTCCGGCAACTGCATAAGGTCTGATTCCCCGTTATCCGAGAACACGTCAAGAATCTCCCGGTACCGCGTATCCATGGATTTTACGTTCGCCGGCAATTTCTGCACGAACAGGTCAAGCGGCCGATCGCCCGAATACAGTTTCACCGCTGCTTCAATGAAGCCATGCATGGTGTGCGGTTTGCGGTAGTAGCGAATGACACCGAACGGCTTGTCCGGTCCGAACAGACGATTCGTGCGGCTGAATGCCTGGATGATGCTTTCGTAGTCGATAATCTTGTCGAGATACAGCGTATTCACCCATTTCGAGTCAAATCCGGTAAGCATCTGGTCCACGACAATGAGCAAATCGAGCTGCTGACTGCGGTTTGTTGCTATGCCGCCGTACGGACTCTTATGCGATAGTCGCGACGAAATATCTTTCTTCATCGCCGGCCATGTGGGGATGATGAACTCTTTGCCGAACGCCTCATTGTAATCGGTGATGATTTCAGTCAGCGCATCTTCTTTGTCCGTTGCTCCTTCGTTGTTGTCGATGTTGGGATCGAACAACGCCGTTACATGCAACTTAGGTGCTTGCTGCTTGAACAAGTGATAATAGTTGACAGCTTCAGGAATGGAGCTAGTGGCGAGCATCGCATGGAATTTGCCCGCATGGCTGAGCACCGGGAACTGTTCGAGAATGTCCGAGACCACCATGTTCGGATGCGGGGAATCGATGCCATATTGGTCTCGTCCAAGGAAATCCTCGATGCCGCTAATACAGTTTCCAGCGCCATCAACCATCGGACCCATGGGGACCTCAGACTTATCCATGTAATGCTGGAATACTTTGGCCTTGACCGGGTCGGCGAGCGCATCTTCCGTACTCTCCGCCTTCGCCTTGTCGAGAGCCACGGCACGTCTGACTTCAGAATCCTTGTACGTGGTCACCATGTACGGGTCGAATCCGAGTACATTATGGTCACGAATGCCGTCGGCGATGCTGTACCGGTGCAAGCAACGGCCGAATACCATGGCAGTGGTGGAATTCTTCTTCTGGTTTTCGTCCAGAATGGGCGTACCGGTGAATCCGAAGAACAGCGCGTTCGGGAAGGAGCGCCGGATGTCCTGCAACATGTCGCCGAATGTGGAACGATGGCATTCGTCCACAATAAAGACGATACGTCGTGCAGCTAGCTGATCCAGCCATGTCTGGGTGACGCCTCGCTCCCCTGCTTTCACGTTGCTCATCTTCTGGATTGAGGTGACGATCAGGGTGTCGTTGACATTGGTGCTGTTGAGTTTGTCCCGCAAAACACCGGTGTTCTCGGTGCCTTGCACTTCCGTCTCGCTGTCGGCAAAGCTGCGGTACTCCTTCAACGATTGAGTACCCAATTCAATGCGGTCCATGAGGAACACGACTTTATCGGCGTCATGCGAATCGGCGATGAGCTGTGCCGATTTGAAGCTGGTCATGGTTTTTCCGGAACCGGTAGTGTGCCATACATAGCCGCCGGGTCGTCCTGGGGTAGCTGGCCGCTGTTCCCAATCACATTTCCTCACCACATCAGAGATGGCGTTTGCCGCGATGTACTGATAACTACGCAGCACCTTAAGGCATCCATCCGCTGAATCAGCGATAGTGTAGAAGCCGATGAGCTGATGCGCCATGGGAATGGACAGCAGGCCTGCGGTACCGGAGGTGCCTCCGATGAACAGCTTCCATTCGTCTTTGCCAGGGTTTTGCCCGCCACAGATAGGCTCATTGTTGTAGTCAGCCCAATGGAAGTAATAGCTTGGATTGAATTTGTCTACACCCGGATTAGCGAAGTAGACGGCGTCATCGGGGTTCATGGCCACAAAAATCTGTACTAGACGGAACAGGCCGGTGAACACACCTTCGTGCGCATATTTCTCGATCTGATTGGTTGCTTGGCTGACTGGTATGCCACTTTTCTTGAGCTCGATATGGATCAATGGCATGCCATTGATGAGGAGCACGAGGTCGCCGCGCCGCGAGTTCAACATCTTGTTCTTGGCTGGATAGACCGGTTGCTGAGCGATCTGATAAGTGCTTTTGCCGCCCGCGATTTCCTTGCGGTCATAGATGTAGAGACTGACTTCCTTGCCGAAATGCGCCACATCTTCTTTGTTGTCACGCGTGATAGACACGGTACGCCCGTTGACGAACGAATTGAGCGCGAGCGGCGTTCGCAGGGTCTCGATCTGCTCGATTATCTGGGTCATTTCCCCGTCTGTCAGCGGGTATTTGCCGAGCCTGTCTATGTCATTGTTGTTGCGGTACAGTATGCCTTTCCAATTGTCGAGCAAATCCCGCTCAGTTGGATAGCGCAGGACGCCATCCTTCCATCCATGCTGCTTAAGCACGGTGATGACGTTTTCCTCGAACACCGATTCGCTATCGAATATCATGATTCTTCTCCCCTTTGGACTTTCCATTGTCCTGCTTTTCGCGAGCCGACGCGCTTAAGTAATCCACGCCCAATGAGTATTTCAGCATCCCTCCGCACAGTCGCTGATGAAACTCCCGCGGCACGTGCCATGTCGTCATATGTTGCTCTGGGGCTCTTTTCTACAAAACGCAGAACAATTCGCTGTCTCTCGGTTATCTGCTCATTCAAACCATTTAACTGCTCATTATTGTCAGTTATCTGCTCATTCAAACCATTTAACTGCTCATTATTGTCAGTTATCTGCTCACCACGGATGAATACATGCTCATTTTGATCGAGCTTGGCATCCGGCTCCAACATAAGCGTGAGCACCGTACGATCAGCCTCGCCGAAGCTCTCTTCAATCTGCGGTTCAGGAAGTCCTGCATTCGCCCATGTGGCGAACACATCGGGAACACCCGTACCAGCTCGCTCGCCCACATCGATTAGGCTGAACATCTTCATGACAAGACCGTTGCGCGGATCGGACACCCCGCCAAGACGCATCTGCTCAACGCCCGTTCGGATATCGCCCGGATTTTCGAACACCAATCTATCGGGTGCGCGTCTGACCACCACACCACGCACGCCATAGTAATCAGCGTTGAACAAACAGTTGGCCAATGCCTCGCGAATTGCCTTATGCATGGGAGTGTCATCAACGCGGAAGATGCCATTAAGTTTGAAAGGGGTCTTCAGAGACTCGGCAAGTTTGAGATTCACGCGGAAAAAGAAATCAAAGAGGTTGCCTGACCACATGCCATCGCCGGAATGGACACGATCAGTCCAACGAATCGTCGGATCTAGAGTCTCCTGATAATCAAGGAAATAATGCGGACATTCGCGCACGATGTCATAGTCGTTGCCGAACATAAGCAGACCGCCGAACGTAGGATGAAGCTTACCGTCTTCTCGGCTCACCATTGCCGCGCCAACAGCACGCAGAAAACGCTCGTCATCGAGATCGGTCCAAGAACTGCCCTGACGTACCGCACGGAAACGATTGCGATATGCCCGCACTGTGTCTGTATTGAAGTCGGCAACAGTGAGATCGTCCAGCACCTTGGAATCCATCGTCTCAGCTCCCTGATCCCGGAGCATTGCTGAGATCTCCTGCCGCGTGCAACGGTAGTCGCCCTCACCACGCCGACGGTAGGTTCCCCCGAAGAGATCATTATTGATATACACGGGGCGTTCGTCACGCGGAGCGCGCGGAACGTGAATAGCCAGCACTATCCCACCATCCGCTTCGAGCACTTCAACTTCCGATTCGATGGGCAGCACGGCGCTCACCTTGGACCGGTTGCTGACCGTGTTCCAAAAGTCCTGGCGAAGATGTTCCGCTTCCACTGGTGTGAGCCCGACTGTTTCAAATGTGCCGTCTTCGCGTTCTTTGACACCAAGCAGGATGACACCGCCATAGGTGTTGGCGAAGGCGGAATAGGTCTCCCACATGCTGCGTGGGAGACCGCCTTTCGCTGCTTTCGCTTCAATCCGGTTATTCTCGCGATATGAGGCGAGCTTCACGATATCGAATGTCTCCATTGCTCTACCTCCCTTCACACAAACATCTTGTCAAGCAAGGATTTCTTGATATTCTGCAGCAATTCCAACTTACGCTGATGAAGGGTGATGAGGGAGTCGAGCTTAGCAAAGAAGTCGCCAATTTGCTGTTGTTCGACGGTGCTTGGCATATACAAAAGCATGTCTTTGATCTTGCCAAAGTCAACACTTTCTACGGTTGTTCCAGTCTTGCCAAACTCAAGCAGCAATTCCTTGTTATGCGAAATAAAGAACTGAAGTAGCCATTCTCCACAGCACTCGCCTTGGGGCAGAATGACGCGAATATCCTGGTTAACAGTTGAAGGTTTGCGCAGTTCAGCCACCGGAAGGGTATGGCGAAGAATCCCGCTCCTCGTTACCATTACTAAAGATCCGGCAGGATAAAGAGTCAACTCTTTTGCGCCCTTCTCAGTTATCTGAGTCGTAGTTCTATCAAGATAATTAGATTTCACGTCCTGGGACGTAACCCACAGCACGTATCCATCTTCATAGTTATCGGGATCTGCCATTGGCGGAGTATGCCCGCCGCCAAACGTTGCTACTTCACTCAACTTACGCTGTTCCCAAGGGTCAGTAAAACCAGCAAAGCGAATTTCGGGTACAGACTCACCATCTTTCGGGAACATTTTTTCAAGCATCGATTTTTTAAAGATGACAAGCTTGTCATACTTACGCTGATGAAGGGTGATGAGGTTGTCGAGGCGAGCGAAGAAGAGGCCGATTAGCTCCTGTTCCTCCCGCGAAGGCGGCAATATGAGAGCGGTATCAAAGAAATCGTTAGGTGCGATGTTGAGCAAGCCGTGGTTCCTCGCGCCTTCGGCGGCAATCATCTGAACGGCTTTGTACCAGCGGTCAGTTTCGTAGTACGTGACGAGGAAGTCAGGGTCAGCGCCGTCTAGCCCGAAGCAGATGTACAGGGTCGATACGCAGCCCTTTTCATATCTTACGAGACGCTTTACCGCGCCCCACGGACTGTCCCCAGACGTGCTCTTGTTGTAGGCGAACTCTCCCTTGCGTAGGAGATAATAGCCGCTCATGTCCTTGCTTGCGACCTGGTTGTTGAAGAAGGTTCTCTGATCCACTAGGCCATACTGGGACGAGATGGTCAGAGGCAAATCTGACTCGCCCTCGTTCTTGCGAGTGACGCGGTTTGCGATGTCTTCTAACTTACGCTGTTCCCAAGGGTCAGTAAAACCAGCGAAACGAATCGCGGGTACTTTTGCCTGTTCAGCCATCATTCACCTCCCAACAGGGTCTTCAGCTCGGCAATACCAGCCATGTCGAACTCATTGCCGGTTAGTTGACCAAGCATATTGCCAAGTTCTGCCTCAGTCTGTTCGATCTGTTCGCACACATCGGAGTAGGTAGTCGAATACTTGTCGTTCAGCGCATTCACCGCTGCAATCAACTCATCAACAGCCGTCTGAGGGAGCTCCTCAAGCTTGCGCTGCAATGGTTCCACCCACTTGGCAGCAAGCAAGTCATCAGCATGTTCATCGCTCAGTCCTTCAATAACGGTCCGGGTCTTTTCATCAAGCGCTGAACGGAGATTCTTAACGTTCTTTTTGACTTCACGCTCTTCATCAAACAACCGCTGTGCACTCACAAGAGCACGGTCAAAGTCAGTCTCGGGATTCTTCCCAATCGATTTCACTGCTTTCTTCAATTCAGCGGCAACGAAAGAATCTCCATCCTCGCTGACGGCATCAGTCGAACTCTTGTCATCCTCATCCAGATTTTCAAGAATGTCAGCGATTTCGCCGCCAATCTCACTCAGCCGAGATTCAAATGTGGCAATTTCCGCAAGATCAGAGGTAAGAAATTTCCCCTGTACGAGATCGAACGGCAGAATATGCCCGACCCAGCCGTCCGGCACTTCGACATCCTTACCGCCTTTCTTCTTGACGACCATATTGGCATCGACTTTGCGAACGGCGTCATGTCCCTCGGCCTGTATGGTTTCAAGGTCGATGGAGATAGTCTTTTGCCAACTATCGTCAAGCACCTGATACGCCGCATAGGCGTCTACGAGAGGGATACCAGCCAAACGACGCAGCAGATCATTTGTCAGAGTCTCCTCTTCGGCGGCAATGCTCACATTGGCGGCATTACCCACCAGTTCATCACGCAGATAGGCAGGATAATCGGTGAATACCTCACGATATCGCTGGATATAGGCACTCACACCAGAATCAGCATTCACTGCCTCGCGAACATCTTGCACAGCGAGCCTGGCCGAATGGCCGTTCTCCTCAGCAAAGAGACGTTGGAGCAATCCCGGGAACACGTTCCAATACTTACCGAGCGCATCGATATCCTGCTTGGGAATGCCACCAAACATGGTGGAATACACGTCCCAACTTTCGGCACTTTCAGAGGAATCCACATATCGGGGAATATTGAGGTTGTAATCGTTCTGCCGAATCTCATCAATGCTCACCAAACGGCTGAACTTATCGATATCACGATTCCCCGTCACCGCATCCACGATGCGTTTGATATCGCTCGCACGCAGCTTGTTGTTCTTGCCTTCCTTGGTGAAGTATTTGGAAGCGTCCACGATGAGCACATGATCGTCGTCGCGATGTTTGCGCAGCACCATCACGATGGTGGGGATGCCGGTGCCGAAGAAGATGTTCGCGGGCAAGCCGATGATGGCCTGAATGTGGTGTTTCTCCACCAGGTTCCGGCGAATAGCGCCTTCCTCACCGCCACGGAACAGCACGCCATGTGGCAACACGATGGCCATAATGCCATCATCACGCAGGTGATAGAGATCATGCAGCAGGAAGGCATAATCAGCCTTGGACTTAGGCGCAATGCCATATTCGAAACGGATATCTTCGCCCGCTTCCGGCGGCTCCCAGTTCTGGGAGTAGGGAGGATTAGAGACCACGGCGTCCACAAACAGCGGCTCATAGGTCTCGTCCTTCGTTTCGTCGGTATCGAACCATGGCCAGTCGCTTTTTAACGTGTCACCGTTACGAGCCACAATATTGTCTGGCAGTATGCCACGCATGACAAGATTCATACGCGTGAGATTGTAGGTATTCTCCTTGAGTTCCTGTGCGTAATACTTGATGTCATTCGGATTGCCATTGCGACGGGCCACAGCCTGACCGATATGGATCAGCAACGAGCCCGAGCCACTCGTGGGGTCGTAGATATTGATTTCTTCACGGCCGGCGAGATGCCAGGCCACTATTTCGCTCATGAGCTGAGAGACTTCGCTCGGCGTGTAGAACTCACCGGCCTTCTTACCCGCGTTGGAAGCGAAGTTGCTAATTAGATACTCATAGATGAAGCCGAGGGTGTCGTAGTCCTGCCGGCTGTCCATCGGAATGTCCTTGATGAGGTAGATGAGGTCGCGGACAGCCTTGCTACGACTTTTTTCATCGGTGCCGAGTTTGGACAGACCGGTTTGCAGCGTGTCGAAGATGCCGACGAACACACGTTTACGAGCCGGATCAATGTTGCGTTCGAAAGCGGAAAGCGCGTCACGTACATCAGCGATGGTGAAATCGCCCTGGCTGGCAATCCACGTGGAGAACAGGTTGTTGTAGGAGATGAAGTAGCCACATAGATCACGTACATACTGTACAGTTTCGGCATCATTCTCATCCAAGCCCTTGAGGTCTTCGGCTCCCCAGTCTTCAGCACGCAGACGAGCAATCTCCGTCTCCGAGAGGAACTTATAGAAGATAAAGCCGAGGATATAGTCCTTGTATTCATTCGCCTCAATCTTGGAACGCATTTTATTGGCGGATTCCCAGATTTTGGCGGCAAGCTGCTGCTTATTCATTCATATGCTCCTTGTTTCTGTACACGTAATCAAGGGTCTGTCCTTGTTCATTGACCCATTCGGTCCAACCGTTTTGACTGCCACCGAGAACAAATACAGCAGCAGCGGAAGGGCTTGACAGTTCAATGTCATCAGCAAGAGTCGCCTTGCCCGTCTGCGTTCCGAAAAGATGCTGCCGAGCTGCCACGGCTCCCTGATTTTTAATAACTGGATGCACGAGATCCACTTCAGAACCGGAAAGAACAGTGAAACGACCTGTACCTTGACTATATCGCCCAGTGGCCTGAACACCGTTCTTCTTCGTATGGAATACGGCGTTCACCATAACCGGTGTCTTTTCTTTTCGATCAAGGTCATATCCGAGCACTCGCATACGAAAGAGGATGTTATTGTGCAGTCTTTCCACCTGTTGCTCTTTGTATGGATTCATGCGAGGAGCAGGAGTATACTCATTGTCGGTCTCATAAGAGCCATGTTTGTCCACATAATCTATGGCTGTTGACTCAAGAGAGTCCAAAACATCACGATCGATATTGACATCATTATCGAGGAACATGATGGCTTTGTTCCAAAAATCTTTCTTAGTCTTGTGCGCATCAAGCCGACTAAGCCCCTTCGTGGTTTGTCCCACATACGCACGGCTCAGAACTCCATGATCTTCATCAAGAAGATAATACACACCGCGATCCGGCAAATCGGGAAGACTTTTCGCCTCACTCAACATATCCCGGGGCACCACAACCGTGACAAGCGACTCCCCATCCACACGACAAATTCGAATGCCATCAGGATTGTTGTCAATAATTTGTATGGTCATAGCAGTGAGAGCAATCATTACTTGCCGCCCTTTGCTAGTTCATTAATCATGCATGTTCTCACGAATGCCGAAAAGCTCATCCCGCGAAGAGATGCGGCCTCTTTAGCAGAATCTCGCAAATTAGCGGGGATACGCATAGTAACCGGCACCACATCACCGTTTACCAGATACGAACGTATCTCTGTTTCACCAGCATCATGCTCAATCAGATCGGAGTACGTCATTGCATTCTACACTTTCAAACTGCAATACAAATGCAATAATTCTACACCCGCTTGGGAACAGCGTAAGGCCAGTGAGGTGTTCCAAATCGTTGATGATAGAG
>OBZJ01000754.1_pt1 | contig 15008 bp, 7 predicted proteins | sample 1476891 | NCBI WGS metagenome assembly OBZJ01 (sample SAMEA2580231, study PRJEB22360) | human gut metagenome | biome: human gut; feature: human-associated habitat; material: faeces | place: Denmark | collected 2008/2010 | reverse complement strand
TCACCGTGACGCCCCACGGTCGCCTGGCCGGCCAGCGCCTGCGCGACGTGCCGCAGAGCAAGCATCCCTTTATCGTCGTGATGCTCAAACGCGACGGCCAAACGATCATCCCCGACGGCAACACCCTCATATACGCCGGCGACAAAGCCGTCATCGCCACGCTCGCGTCGTAGCGGCCAGGGATAGCCGTCCCGAATTGGCTACATTTGAGCATCAATCTCCCCGGCTGGGGTCTCGTTGCGGACAATTGGCGTCTCTCAAAACTAAGTGAGTAGACTTTTGCCAAATCGCCGACAACGTCTCCAAAACACAAGTCTATGACCTGCGGGTTTGTTGAAGCAAATTAGTCGGGTGCTCGGGATTTCCAATAAAGCCTACTCACTTAGCCAGCGTGCAGTCAAAATAGAACGGTCGCGAGCTCATTAGGCTCCATTGGGACGGCTTATCGTGCATTTTCGCGCAGCTGCGGGTGCAGACGCCCTTCCCAAATTAGCTACCCTAGTCATCGTCGACGGCAAAGTCGTGAAGGTCGAGGCCTTCGCGTTCGGCTCGGTCTAGAAGCTCTTGAGGGGACTCATCCTCGATATCCATCACGTCGAGCATGGCGACCGGAAAGCCCACGCCGGCTGCACTCCCCGCACGGTCGAGCAGGCTCTCGCGCAACTGATCTACATCAACTTCGATCTTCATGATGAAACCTCCCACCAGACCAGGACCCTACTCACCAGCGCCAAGCTCATCCACGGCAGCAACAAAAGCCGCGACCTGCTTGTCGTCCATCTGCGTGGCCAGGCGCCCCACGGGCTCATCGTAGGCGAACTGCACCTTATCGATAAAGCAATCCCAAGCACGCTCATCCACACGCACGGCGGCCTCGCAATACTGGCTGAGCTTTTTGAGTCCATACCAAAACGCATTCACATGGCGCGCGGGATCCTCATCCAGCACGCCATCGTAACGGCGTCCATTGAACTCGCGCATGCGTGCCACGGCAACCTCGAGCGAGTCGCCGCCCTCAGCCGAAGCCTCATCCACAAGCTCGGGAATCGGAACCTCACGGCAAACATCATGCCTGGTAGTGCCATCGTACTCGCCCACCAGCACGTCTTCGTCAAGCCGTGAATCGTAGTCTAAATAGCTCGAGCCCCGGCAAATCCCATGCGGTGAGCCAGAGCCAAACGCACAGAACAACCCGCCGTCGGCAACAACACGACGGTAGGTCTCAAACGACTTCTTAACCTGAGCGAGCAACTCGGAAAGCTTTCCGGCATCACACGCCATCTCGCACGCAACGCACGCAGGCTTCGGCAGCCCCGAAGGCTCCACCGTGCTCCCCGCAACGCGGGCGGCGCGCTCGGCCCGATACGCCTGCGCCGCCAAGCGCGCTCGCTGCGCAGCGCCGTGCACGTTGGTAAGTTCACGCTCCAACGCCACGTCACCAGCAACATCGCCAGCAACATCGCCAGCCAAATCGCCCGTAAACCCGTCGGCGCCCTGCGACCCCGTCGCACTCAGCTCGGACTCAAACGTCGCTGTGATCATACCCGCAAGGTCCGTCGCGTCGGCGGCACAGCGCATCTGCTCCAGCTGCGTACACAGCAGATCGGCATCCAGGGGCACGGCCTCGGCAACGCGCACGTCGCCCAAACGCGCCGCGTCCTGCAACACCAAAGCCCCCGCGGCATCGTACGCCGCGCGAACCCTGTCCGCCGTATTGGCGCGCAGCTTTACCTCGATAAACGCAAGCGTCTGCTCCAGTCGCGTCAGCAACTCGGCCTTGTCCTCCATGCGCAAAAAGGCAGCATAGCGGCGCTCCATCTGCAGCGAGCCCACAACACCCGCCTGCTTGCGAGCGCGCGCAAGGGCCGCGCCCTCGACGCGGCGAACATACCCGTCAACAGCCCGCACGGCAGACTCGCGCGCAGCGTGCTCGGCAGCCTCGACACCCCTAAGCACGCCCAGCAGCTCGCGGGAGCGCGCCTTGCGCGCCAACTCCCCGCGATCATACTGCTCAAGCGCCGTCTGACGCTTGGCTACCGATTCAAAGCCAAACAGCTCGTCGAGCAACTCGCCAACAGAACGCTCGTCCGCCATGGCAAGGCCTCCCTACTCGAACACGCCAATACGCCCGCGGGCCCACGCGCACGCAAGCCCGCTCGCCCGCACTCCTACAAATCCAGTGCCTTCTTCGCGGCGTCGACCGGGTCGCCATCCATGTAGAACACCGGGCTCAACCCCGAAATAATCTCGGAAGAAACACTCTGCAGGCCCGCGATAGCGCTCAGCGGCAAAATCACGCGCTTGGCGCCGGCGTTTTTGGCCACGCGCATAATGTCCTCAAGCCCGCGGATCTCATCCATAGAGCCCGACATGCGCAAGATTCCCGGAATCGCCAGCGCGGGCATCACCGGACGGTTGCACGCCGCGGAGCACAAACCCACAAACTCGGCGAGCGAAACTTCTTCGGACAGGCCCTTGCTCTGCAGGTCGTTATAGAACAGCAGGTAATCCTTGGAGCCAATGTGCATGCCCGGCGCCACGCGGTTCGCCAGGTTCACAAAGTTGTCGAACGCGGCCTCCAGGGTATCGCGCACCGGCTTGTTAAAGGCCACGCCCTCGTGCTTAAACTTGCACTCGCCGGCAACGGCCTTGTTCTCCAACTTGTACACGGCGACCTCGCCGCCCTGCGACCTGCCCACGCCAAACACGTGGCCGGACAGCAGCGGCCCGTCGGGAATCAGCGTGTCCTCGCTCTGCTCGGGCACGCGCACCACATGCACGTCCTGCGGGTTGTCGGCATCCATATAGCCCAGGTTGACGTCGATAAACTCGACGCCCGCCATAATCTTGAGCTGCTCCTTTACGCGGCGACGGCCCTCGATGGCGTAGTCCAACAGCCAGCGTACGTCGTCCTTGTCCATGGCCTCGTCGGGGAACAGCAGCTTGGCAAGTCCGCTAAAGGTCTTGCGCACGGCGATCTCGTCACGCTTGTTAAAGTCGCTGTTAAAGCGGAAATACCGGTCGATATGGTGCGTAAAGTCCTTGCGGCGCATCTCCTTGCAAAACTCCGACAGGCAGTCGGTGATCAGGCCATAATGCCCGGTCAGCAGGCTCGAGCGCATCTTGGGAATCTCCCAGCCCGGCAGGTAATAGTGGATGCGGTCGAAGAAGGCCGAATCGTTGTTAAACTCCGGCGGGAACGGATCAAACAAGTGCGTGGTCTTAAGGACGTTTTGCACGGTGTCGTTGATGTTGCCCTCAAAGACCATGGAGGCATCGGCGTTAATCTGGTCGCGGCCGCGCGCGTAGCTGCCGCTCGCCATGTAGTCCTTCATGATCTGCACGGCGTTGGTGTCCTTAAACCGCATGCCGGCGACCTCGTCGAACGTCACGCAGTCCCAGTGACCTACCAAGCCCACGCGGTCGGCGCGCATGGAGTTCATACGGCCGAACAGGTTGGCCGTGGTGGTCTGGCCGCCCGAAAGCAAAATGGCGTAGGGCGAGACCTCTTTGTAGATGTGGCTCTTACCGGTACCGCGGGGACCCAGCTCGCACAGATTGTAGTTGCGCTCGATGAGCGGCACCATACGCTCGATAAAGTGCAGGCGCTCTTTCTCGGAAAGCTCGCTAGGCTCATAGCCAGCGGAGCGCAGCAGCATGTTGAGCCACTCGTCGCGCGTAAAGTACTGGCGCTCGTCGACCATGGCATCCAGGTCCAGATTGGGCATCTGGATGGGCGTGAGCGACGCCACGCTAAACGGAGAGTCCTCGGGTCCGCGCTTTTTGCGCTTGGCCTTGGAGCGGCGCGGTGCATCGTCGCCAAAGACCTCCATGCCAAACTCGTCTTCCTCATCTAAGGGATGACGATACTCGATGCTCATGATGCACCAAATGCCACCCTGCAGAATCTTGGAATAGTCGCGCACGTACTCGGCAGGCATTACAAACGGCTCGATGGTCAGGTTGGCAAACGACGCCACGTAGATGTCTTTGTACTCGTCAAGCTTGGCCGTCACCTTATCGATGATGGTAAAGCGGCCCAACTCGCGAATCTTGGACTTAATGCGCTCGGACTCGTCGGGACGCACGTAGTTATCGGTGAGGATCCTGCGGATGCGCTCCAAACCCTCTGCCACGGCATCCTCGTCGTCGGTCGAGCAGTACATGCCCAGCAGATACTCCAGTACAAAGGTGGGCACGTTGGCGCCGCGTTTCATAAGGGCCGTCAGGTCTTTGCGCACGATCTTGCCAGCAAAGTGCTCGAGCAGCTTGCCGTCCAGCCCATCCATGTCGTAGCCGTCGTCCTCGGGAGTCTCGGCCACAGCCTGGTCATAGCCATCGGTCGAGGATTCGTCCTCGGCGGGCGCGGCAGCAACCGGCTCCGGGGCAGGCACAACAGCCTCAGCCGCCGGGGCCTCCGCAGGCGCCGCAGCCTCCGCAGGCACATCCACATCAATCGAGGGGACTTCCCACAGACCGTCGTCATGGCTATCAAACATAGGGCACACTCCTAAAAACCAAAGTCAGCAACAGGGGCAAACGAAACGGCGATGGTGTACGTCTCGCGCCAAACGATCTTGCCCGTCTCGCGCTCGCGGCAGACCAGATAGTACGGACCCTTGGCCGAGAATCCATCCACTGCATGCAACGCAAACTTGGCATGCACCACGCGCTCCTGCGAGTTAACAGAAGTCTTGTTGGCATGCGCCTTGACCGTATCGCTCACCTCGTTGCCACTCGCATCGGTAAACACCAGCTCGTACTCGCACGGCAAGACCTTACCTTGGGCGGGTTCTTCCTGGATCAAGTTGACCGAGAAGAGCGAGTTGGTCACTCGGCGTCCCTCACTTAGTACGCGCAGCGTCGCCGCGCGCGTGTCGACAAAGTCCTTGGAACCCGAGCGCGCACGCCAAAAACCGATAACGGGCACGCAGAGCTCCTGCAGGCTCATGCCGCCGTGGACGTAGTTGTTAGTGCCGCCGGGACGCTTGAAGTGCACATTCTCGCGCGGGGCAAACCCCTCAAAACCGGCGCCCAAACGTCCCATGTTAACATTAACAAACACCCCACGCACCTCGTCCGAAAGCTCGCCCACGGCCTCATTGGGCACCACCAGATGACGCTTGCCGTACATGACGGGAGCGTCAAGGACGGGAAGGTCCGGTTTGCCGAGCATCTGGCACTCGCTGAGCTCCCGACGCGTGTAGATAAAGCCGTGGTCCGCCGTTATAACAACACGCGCGCCCGGGGCGTCGGTGCACACGCGACGCGCCAACGCAGCAAGTTCCTCCACGGTGTCCGCACAGGCACCGAAGACGTCATCCTGCGTAGCGGCCTTCTCGCCCGTGGCATCGATCTTGTTGTGGTAGAGGTAGACAAGTCTTGAGTCCTTGAGCAGCGCCTTACGCTCGGTTCCCGCCATGTTGAGGTATGCGCTCGAGCGTAAAGCGCGGGCCGTAGGCTCAACATGGGCAAGCACGGCCTCGCGTTGCGGAGTCGTTGCGGTGGGCTTGCCGTCAGCCAGCACAAACGAACCATCCGCTGCAAGCCCAAGCGCCTGATGCGGCAGCAGCGCGGGCATGCCCACCTCTGTAATGGAGGGAAAGACCGCCTGCATGCTAGAAACCTTGACGTTGCCGCCGCGCTCGCGCTCGAGCAGCGCCGCGACGTCGCAGGCCACCTCATAGCGCAGCGCGTCGCTCACGATAACGACCGTCGTTTTAGCAGAGCCCACAAAGGTGGGCAGCACATGCCAGTAGAACTCATCCTGCCGTTCGGGACCCTCGATGTAGCCGCAATCGGCCCACTCTCCTTGCGCAGCGGATGTCCAGCAGGCATTGGCATCGGCCAAGAACCAGTTACTGTAGAGATTCTCCGCCCAGTCCGCCACAGCGCGGGCAGGCTCCTCGAGCGTATCGCACTCGACGGAGCGCGCCCGCAGATACGCGGTGCACATATGGCGATAGGCAGCATCCATGGAATACCAATCGGTCGTGTAGGCATCCCACACCTGCTGGGGCTGCGCCAGATGGAAGCCGCCCGCGTGCGCCTGCCTAAACGCGCACATATCGGCCACAGCGGCAAGCAGGTCAAAGTAGCTCTCGACACGACGGTACCAGCTTAGGTCGCAGCGACGCGCCGCAAAGGCGCGCGCATCCTCAACACGGTCCGCGCCCTGGGCAAACGAGCAGAACAGCTGCGAGAGCACGGCCTCATTGACGCACGGAAACACATCAAGCGAGGTCAGCACATCGATCGGCAAGGTCTCGAACCGTGCAAAGAGTCCGCGGGCGTCCTCAACCAAACGGCAAATCTCAAATAGGTCCTCGCTCGATGCCTGGGTATCGGCGGTCTGGTCCCACGTACGCACCGCCTCAAGGCAATAGGGCCCGTAGGCGGGAGCCACATGGCTCTCAAGCCCCCTGAGCACTCCCTCGGGAAGCGCGGTGGATGCCGCCGTAAGGAGCACATGGGATGCAAGCATAAGCAATGAGTCACGCTCGTAAAGCGGCCCATCAAACCCATAGCAACGCACGATGAAGGCAGAGAGCACATCATGCACGCAGTACTTGTCCACCAACTCGGCCAGCGCCACGGGGCCCTCGTGCAGCAGCGTGGTCATACAGCCGCGCAGTACAAACGCGGGCCGCGCGTCGACAAACTCTTTACCGCCAAATATCACCGCAAGGATGCCGAGTTCGATATCGGATGCGCCCGAGGCATGCGGAACACACGCGGCAAACTTAGCGCAGCGGGTCTTGACATCAAAGAACGTCTTGTGCTCGCGCAGGCTCTCGCGCACGGCGTCGATATTCTCGATGCCCAGCTGATCGGCCAAAAGCGAAAGATAGTCAGCCTGGAACTGATCGGCATACAGCTCAACATCGGCAAGCCAATCACCCTCAAGCCTGCCGCGCGGGCAACGGCGATACAGCAAGATATCGCTCGCAAGGTCATCGCGGTTGATGAGCTTCTTGACGGCAAACATACGGCCCTCGCAGGCCTCAACAAAGCGCACCGGGCGCTCAAAGTCACCGTGAGCAGGCATTATGCCGGCATCGGCCCCTACGCCGTCGAAACCCTCGGCAGCCAATCGCTCAAACTCAGGAGCAAACTCGCCGTCCGCATCGTGCCAAACCACCACACGGCGCGGCGCGCATGAGGACAACGGCTGCAAAAATCGCAGCTTGAGCTGTTCTTCTACATCGATCTTGGGCATGAATATCCTTACCGTATCTGCAGTTACTTAATCTTCGCCAGCACATCCTGAAACTTGGCGTAGTTGACCTTGACGCCGTCATCCAGGTCGATCTTAATCATCTGGTCTGCCAAGTGGTGCAGTTTCTCCTCGTAGGCAATGGTCTCTTTGAGCTGGTCGTTGAGCTTTTTGATGCGCTTATCCAAGCGCACGCGCTCGCCGCGCTCGGCACTGACAAGGGCATCGTTGGCATACCCGATCTGGGCACGGTAGCGCTCCTGCTGCTCATGCACATAGTCGGTGCGGATGCGAGCCAACAGGTCAGGCTGGTAGCGATGCATGTAAACAAGGCACTTGAAGCCGTTCTTCTTGCCGCTGTCGAACAGCCAGTAGATGGGGCGCTTCTTATAGGTCTGGCAGTGGTCCTTAAAGAAGTCCTTCAAAAAGTAGGTGCGGATTACCTCGCGCGAGGTACCCTTGCCGCCGAGTGCCTCGGCAATAAAGGCCAGGTTCTGCTCAAGCGTCTCCTCGCCATACACGGTGCGCACAAAGTCGATAAAGTAGCGCACGATGTCGTCGTCAAAGTACTCGTCATCGGTAATGGGCAGCACGTTATCGCTATCGGGCATAAAGGTCACATGATCAGAGTTGGGCATCTTGGCCAGATAGTCATCGACTGTGGCGCCCTGATCGGCCAGGACCAGCCCGTCCACATCCAGCGAATAGCGGCCAAACATGCAGCCCACGGCATAGCTTATGAGCGAGGTGATCTCGTCGCGCTTAGTGCGCACGTATTTGTTGCCCTTATAGCTCTCGGGGATTTCGTCGGCGGTATCGAAGATGCGCGCCACCGAAACGTACTTATCCTCGACCTCGATGGGCACCTCACCCTCCATGTTGTAGATCTTGGCAAAGATTCGGTTGAGCTCCTCCTCGTTAGCGCGGAGCTGCTCGAACCGCTCGTTGACTTCGGCCTTGCGGGCCTCGTATTTTTCTTGAAGTAAAGTGGCCATGGTAGGCCATCCTTTCGTTGCTGTTGGAAACCACTGCGAAGAAACGGATTACAGTATCCAAAAAAACCGCTAAAACGCTCTCCCCGCTGTACAGGAAGCTTGAGGAACTAAGGCGATGCAATTTCGCACCTATTCTTACTACTGGCTTTTATCTCTATATCTCTTGTCCCTTAGCGAGAGCAGATTCACCCATGCATCAAGCGTATCCTCTTTCAGCAGCATTCTTGCCGTGACGTTTCCTTTACCGTTTGCGTCCTGTAAAGCCCACCACACTGATCCATCGGGCTTAACAACTCGCAAATATTGACCATGAGCGAGAGCATTCCTCAGATGCCTAAAAACGGCGTCAAGTCTTCTAAATGAACTTTTATTCTGTCTTTTCCTGCCGGTTTTGGTCTTCGCGCCCGGCTTGAATTCTGATAGCCCAGCAATCCTTTTATTAAGACAAGCCGCTGTTGATAAGCAAATGAGGGCAAACTCGTAATCTCGTTTAATAAAATCAGATGAATCGTCACCTGCTTCGTGGGCCGCTTTTGCAAGGTCATTAGGGGTATATGCCCATCTTGTTTTAACGGCACTGTCGAAACACATCTGTTCAAGAAACGCATTTGCCTGAACAGTAGTATAAATATTCAAATCAGTAATAAACCCATTGGTCTGCCTCGTAGCATCAATAGCTTCTGATTCGGATACAAATCTTTGCAAATATATGCGTAGTTTTTTCTTAGAGACATCGTCCTTATACGATTCATGAACCTGTTTTATCCACGACACATCATTCTTAAGAGGTGGATGTGCGCATTTATTATTGTTAGCCTTTTTCTTCTGCGACATGTGGACTCCTAAACGAGAGGATGGCGTTTGAAATCCCAGGAGGTTTCAAACGAGTCCCAGTCGGTTTTTGATAATCCTCTGCTTTCCTTAAATAACCCGTCTACGAGATTGAAGCAACTCAGTAGGACGGGAAATTTATCCACATCACCAGCGTTAACGTTCAGAGTTGGAGCGATTAACGAAAAATACTCTTTAGAAACGCTGGAGTTAAGCAGCGACAACATATAACCGATTTTATCCTCAGGAACAAAAAGGCACATGCCGGCATGCTCCGAAAGACAATTGGACGCATACCTAAACGAAGGGATGGACGAAGTAATCGCCGACCATGAAATGGCGGGCTTGAATTTCAGTTCATCCGAATAATCTTGCGCATGGTTTCCTTCACGCGAGGCCGACTCAAACACACTGTGACCGTTATTTGACCAATCAATTACAGAGTCAAGATTACCGAACCATTTACGATAAGAGCCTCCCTTTGTGCAGGGGTGCCATTTTCTGTCACTAAATAAATCGGATACAGATGATGACGAAAAACCGATAGTCCCAGCGGCGCACTCCCACCAAAGCCTAATGAACTTATCATTTTTACCAGTGATAATTCCTTTAGACGTTCTTCCGAACGAAGATAGTTTAACGCCATCAGCCATCGCAGAGAGTAGTCCGTCGCTGGCCCAGTAGGCTATGGGGGTGCCGGGAATCTGCTTGAAGGTGTCGGCGTCGCGGCGGTAGAACCAGCCGCAGTCGAGGTTTTCGATCGCCCCGAGCAGCTTGAGGCGCTTCGCCTCGCTGCCGTTGATGTCGACGAGGCGAACGTAGGCGCCACCGCATGCCGCGCGGCCGTTGTAGATGACGTCGGCGGTCACATTGACGACCTCGCCGCCGATGGCGTCGAATGCGCGGGGGCCGAGGTGCGCCATCGAGACGATCGTCTTGCCGTCGATGAGCGAGGAGCGCATCTTCTCGAAGCTGCCCAGGAACATCCAGCTCTGCATGGTGACCATGGCCGCGTAACCGCGGTCCTTGGCAAGGCTGAACCCGCGCTCGATGAAGCACGTGCACAGGTCGCTCTTCACGTCGGGGTAGTTCTTCTTGACCCACTTGCTCATGAAGGGGTTAAAGCTGCTGCTGCCCATATACGGAGGATTCGCCACGACGCAGATAAAACGACGGGACAGTTTCTCGCAAATGGCGACGGCGCTTTCGAGCTTAGTTTTGGTCGCAGAAGCAAAAAGGTCCTCGGAACAACTCGCGGCGGCAGCCTTGAGCTCGTCGATCTCGTCCTCTGAGGGATTGAGCAGCGAACCGATCTCGCCCAAATGACTCAGCTCCTCGGCGAGCTTCTTGTTACCCGGCAGCTCGTCCTCCCCTAGCGGGATGCTCGAGAGCACGGTAACGTCGGCACGAACGCCACGCCTAAAGAAGCGACGGTCGTGCTCGCGGGCGCACATGGCAAGCGCCAGCTCCGCGATCTGTGCCGCGCGGGAATCGATTTCCATACCTGCAAGGTTTTTAGTAAGAATGAGCTCGGGAATCTCGCGCTCACGATAGCCGCGCTCCTCGTACATATGGAAGAGCAGCTCAAACGCATAGACCAAGATATGGCCCGAGCCGCATGCGGGGTCGCAGAGGGTTATCTCCTCGGGACTCGAAATGCGAATGAAGTCCTCGTGCTCAGCATCGGGCTCGATGTAATACTCCATGCGCTCGCGTAGCGAACTCCCCGGATTGTTGAGCATCCACAGACGGCCGAGCGAGTTCTCGACCATATAGCGCACGATCCACTCGGGGGTGAAGAGCTGCGTGGCGGGCGCGATGTCCGCCGCCGCTGCCTTGCGCTTGGACTTGAAGAACTCGTCTTTAACGTCGGCATTGTAGTACTGATACATCCAGCCCAGAACGGTCACGCCCTCGCGCCAGTCCTCGTCAGTGAGGACGGCATTGAGTTTGCCCACCACACTGTCAGCCATCATGAGGCCCTGGGGCAACAGCAGCTCCATGGCTCCGCCCACGCGTTCAAAGACGCCCGGCAGGCAATCGGCAAGCTCCTCGCACTGAGCAACAAACAGGTAGCGCCACAACGGTTCATCCAAGCCCGCCATCTTGAGCTCGGCTATGCGATCGGTATCGGCCGTCGTTATTTCCACGTCCAGTGCGTTCTCCACGGCCTCGCTGCCATGGCTGCCGTCCGCACGACTTAGCATGCGCATACGGCTGGGAAGCCATCCGCATGCATCCATGAAGCGAATGGCCACGATGCGGTTGAACCAGGTGTAGGCCGCACGGTCGCGCAGCGCCTCGTGACCAACCTCTGCCTGCATGCGCAGCAGTTCGTCGCGTTGCTCAATCTCAGCCGGACTTAGGGGCAGGCCGTTGACGGTCTCGGACCCAACGGGCGCGGGTGCAGGTTCGGTGATGCTGTAGCGCACCATCTGCGCCTCCACGCCTTTGATGAGCTCCGTACGGGCCCAGGTGCAGAAGCTCTTAAGAGCAGAATCGTTCATGGTTGATGAGCCTTTCTAAACGCCATAAGCCACCGGTGCGCGCTTTGGCACCGGTGGCTCCGCGGGTTAGTTGATACGGATCTCGTCGTTTGCAGCGAGCGCCTGCATAAGGCGGGAGCGCAGGTCGTCCACGTAGCGCTCCACGTCCTCTGCGGACAAGAGACGACTCGGCTTGGCCAGATCGGCGCGGCGCACAGTCTTGATCTTGCGCTGGGGCTTGGGCGCGGGCACGGGAGCAGACGATGCGGCGCCCTTGTTGGAGACCTTCTTGACCATCTCGCCCGTACTCATGACCTCGGTGGTGCGGCGCTCGTTGTCCATGCGCACGCGGGCCTCATCCACAGCGTCGTACATCTCGTTGGCCGCCGCACTGAGCCAGTCGCCCCAGTTAGTTGCAACAACGCTCAGTTCGTTGAGACTTTGAGCGCTGTGGGCACGGTTTTTGAACGACTCGTATTTGGTGCCGGCGTCTGCTATGGCATCCTTGGCCTGATTGACAAAGCCCTTTTGACTCTCGGCCTGCGTCCGCAGGTCTTGCAGATCGCTCTCGATGCGACACAAAAACTCATTGCGGCGGATGCCCAACAGCTTTTTCATGTCATCCTCGACGGGATCCATAAGCGGCTGCAGGTCTTTAATACGGCCGTAGGGCTTGGGATCTTTGAGGATCTCACGAACCGTTGCCACGTTCTCCACCGCACCGGGAATGTCATCGGAGGCATACTCGATACCCTCGGTGCGGTTCAAGAAATCCCTGGCGTGGTCAAACGCTGTTCGTTGATTGGACTCGAAGAACTCAACCACCTTGTCAAAGTCTTCCTTGGCATCGAGCAAACGCTCCTCATGCTTGGTGAACGTGGTCAAGAACGCCTCGGCCTCGTTCTGGTCCTTAAGGACGTCGGCCACCTCCGAGCGCATCTTCTCGCACTCGTCCTCACCGGGATACGGGTAGGCCGGCTTGATGCCCGTGTAGTAGTCGCGTGCCATGGCGAGGCACGCCTCGCGCAAGCCCTCAAGGCGCTCTTTGAGCTCGGCCACGAGCTTATCCTCGTTGGAGGGCACGGTCTTGAGATCAAACAGGTCACACATGAGTTCGCCCGTGGCGCGTAGCAACCGGTCGCTCATGCGCATGCGCAAGCGCACCTGGGCCTTATCGGCATCCTTTCGCAGGAGCGCCACCATGCGGCTGTCATTAGCTTGAACCGTCTGACCGCCAAACAGCACCTGCGCGCGCTGCTCCACCACAAGCTGCGCCACCACATTTGCGATGTCGACCTCGCGCCAGCCAAAGGGCCTTTGCTGGTACTGGCGCTGGATATCGCCCATAGCGGTATCCAGGTGGCGCTGGTGCTGCACTTTGAGGTAGTCCTCGACCTCTTTGAGCGCACGCGTGTTACCTGCATCCATGCCAGCGAGCCCCACTTGAACGTTGCCCACCAGAGTAGAGCGAATATCGGAATCGCTCGTGACCGGCGCGCCGATATAGTCGGCCTTTTCAAAGACCACATCGCACAGCTGCGCCAGCACCTGCTCAAAGACCTGAGCGGGTTTGGCAGCACGGATCTCAATCATGCGCCCGTTGACGGCGCATCGTGCATGGAGCACTGCCTCAGCCAAAAGGGCGTCAGCCTCTTTCTCGTTAAAGTCCTTCTCGCGCATTTTGGCCTCGACAATCTGGCGGGTACTCGGCGGTAGCTCCTGCAGATTGCGCGTCTGGGCGTACATGCGAATCTTAGCGGCGTTGACGAGTGGGGCCCAATAATCCACCTCGTCGCTCAAGGCCACGATGGCCTTATCCACGGATTTCAATGCCAGCTCGGCATCATCCGAACGGCCCAAATCGCTGGCCATAGTCACCACGGAAAGTTCCATGCCGCCCATGCTGGTACCGTGGATTGAGCCGTCCACATAGCGGTCAAACGGAAAGTCGTTGGCCCCGCGGTTGAGTTTGCGCGCAGTGTAGATGCTTTCGAACAGGCGCTTCTTGATGTACTCAATCACCTTCGCGTTGTCGATCGGGGTGCGTGCGATCTCCTGCGCTATCTCCTGCTCCTCGTCGGTGAGGAAGCTATAGGTATCGCCCTGGCGTGCCACGTAGCTCTCGCGCTCCAAGCGGGCCAGAGATTCCTTGACGCGGTCCTTAAGGGCGCGCTTGTCCACGTCCAGGCTATCAATCATAAGGATGGAGATGTTCTCGACCGTGGCCTTGACGTAGCCGATGTAGCGGATCAAGTACAGGAGCTTAAGCACCCGGACATCGTAGCTCTCAAGACCCTCTGCGTTTTCAGCCGCGCGCTCCGCACAGACGACGACCTGAATGATGCCATGCTCCAAATCCTTGGAGATTGTGTCGAAGAAGCGCCAGAACGGCACGAGTGCACCAGTCTGGTCATGCTGGATGGCCTGAGCGCTCTCCTGAAACGCGCTCAGCATGGAGCGCTCGCCCGTGGACATGTGCTTGGCCTTAACACCGTGCTTGCGTACCTCGGTCATCACGTCGGGCAGAAGCTTAAACTGGTAGCCCACAAACGGGTAGCTGGCCACAAAATCCTTGGAGTTGGCGAAGCCGGCAAGGTCGGAGCGCGAGCCACCCTCAAAGGTAAAGTTGTTTTTGAGGACGGCGGCGTCTTGCTCGTAGACCTGCGCAAGCATATCGGCCGCCGGCGCGGTCTTCTCGAGCACACGGCGCTGGATAACCTCGTCCACGCTGGAGCTGGAGAGCGAAAGGCGGGTATTGAAGCGGCCTTGGATCTTTGAAAAGTCGTTGCCCACGGGCAGGCTCAGGTTGTCGATGGCCTCCTGGCTCGTGACCATCACCCACACGCGGCCACCGCAGGCGGCACCCAGCTCCTCGACGATGGTCTGAAGACTCAACATAAGGCTTGGATCCCGGTCGTTTGTAATAAACTGACCCACCTCGTCGACCATAAAGAGCAAACGGTAGTTGCCGCCGTGGGCCGCTGCCTGAGCGTCTACGTAGTCCTTGACCTTTTTGGCAAAGACATCGGGGGCCAAAACCTCGTCCTCAGAACCCTCAAGCCAGTTCCATGCGGCCTTTTCGCTCATGCCGAGCACGCTCTGCAGCACCTCGACGACGTCGTCCTCAAAGTAGCTGTAGGTGTCGCGGGTCTGGAGCCAGGACTCGCCGTTGACGCGCTCAAAGGCCTCGCGGAACTCCTGGGTCTTGCCCAGGGAATCGATGTGTTCCTCGAGCTTTGCAAGCTTTAGGTCCTCGCCGTAGAAGCCGCGCGCCTCGTAGAACATGCGCTCAAAGCCGCGAAGCAGCGCCGTGGGAGCCGTATCGCCCTGCTTCCACTGGCCCGCCTTGCTATCGATGTTAAAGAGGATGGCCTGCGTGGACACCGAGCAGGCGCGCTCCATGGCAGCCTCGACCATGGGGTCGACGATCTTGCCGTCAAAGTAGCGGATGGCGCTCTTGCCGCCGATCTCCTCTTTGCA
>OBZJ01000709.1_pt1 | contig 16099 bp, 10 predicted proteins | sample 1476891 | NCBI WGS metagenome assembly OBZJ01 (sample SAMEA2580231, study PRJEB22360) | human gut metagenome | biome: human gut; feature: human-associated habitat; material: faeces | place: Denmark | collected 2008/2010 | reverse complement strand
AACACGCTTGTTGACGATGGGGATACCGTACTCGCGCTCGAGGTTCTCGGCGGTTTCGACCAGATGCTCAGCCGTGTGCGTCACGTGGTCGTAGATCTTCGTGCACATGCGGTCGAGGTTCTCGTCGCCGCAACCCATGAGCGAAACACCCATGGTGATGGTCCTGATGTCGAGGTTCTGCTCCTCAACCATGCCGCGGGTTTCCGCGATTTCTGCGGGCGTGATCGCCATCCTTGCGCTCCTATCTGCCAAAACGAGCATAGTCTTATCTATTCTAACGTGCCGCACGTGCCAAGTGGCGCATGCGGCACGTTTTGGTGCTCGGTTGTTTCCGTTGTGTTACTGCCCAAAGACCTCTTCGGCGATGCGCGCGCTCTCGGCGGCGTCCTTGGCGTAGTAGTCCGCGCCGATCTGCTTGGCGTATTCGGGGGTGAGCACGGCACCGCCCACGATGATCTTGACGCTCGGGACCTCGGCATGAAGCAGCTTGATGGTCTCCTCCATGGCCACGACGGTGGTAGTCATAAGCGCCGAGAGGCCGACGAGCTTAATGTCACGCTCCTTGACGGTCTTGAGCACCTCTTGCGGATCGACGTCGCGGCCCAGGTCAAAGACGGTGTAGCCGTAGTTGTCGAGCAGCATTTTGACGATGTTCTTGCCAATATCGTGGATGTCGCCCTTGACGGTGGCCACGCAGATCTTGCCCTTGTCGGCAATCTCGCCGGCGGGCATCAGGCGCTTGATGGTGTCGAAGCCCACGCGTGCGGCCTCGGCCGAGGCCATGAGCTGCGGCAAGAAGAACTTGCCCTGGTCAAAGAGGACGCCAACCTCGTCGAGGGCGGGGATAAAGTGATTGTTGATGAGGTCCATGGCGTCGTGGTCTGCCAGCAGACGCTCGGTCTCGGCAGCGATCTCGCCTTTGCGGCCCGAGACGACCATGCGACGAATCGGGTCGTCGTTGCCGTCGGTGCCGGCGGTGGGCACGGTGTCGGTCGATGCGGCCTGAGCTGCTGCCGGGTTTGCGGCGATCTTATACGGATCGGTCCAGCCGGCGTAGCGCTCGATGTATCCGGTCGAGCCCTTGTCCTCAACGCTCAGGACGCGATAACTGTAGACGGTATCCATAAAGCGCTCGGAGCCCGGGTTCATGATGGGGGCGTCCAGGCCCGCGCCAAAAGCGGCAGCCAAAAAGACCGAGCCCAGCAGCGGGCGGGCAGGCAGGCCAAAGCTGATGTTCGACACGCCGAGCGCGCATTTGACGCCCAGACGCTCCTTACACAGGGACATGGCGCGCAGGATCTGCTCGGCCTGGCGTTGATTGGTCGAGGCGGTCATGACCAGACAGTCGATGAGGATATGGTCCGGTCCGATGCCGTAGCGGGCAGCCTCGGCCACGATGCGCTCGGCGATGGCGAAGCGAGCCTCGGCGGTATCGGGGATGCCGCCTTCGTCGAGCGTAAGGCCGACAACGTTGGTGCCGTAGTGGGCGACCAGCGGAAAGATCTCATCCATGATCTGCTGCTTGCCATTGACCGAGTTGATGATGGGCTTGCCGGCGTAGCGGCGCACGGCGGCCTCGACGGCTGCGGGGTCGGTGGAGTCGATCTGCAGCGGCAGCAGCGTGGAGCCCTGGAGCTGTTCGGTCGCCTGTTGGATGATCTTGACCTCGTCGATCTCGGGCAGGCCCACGTTGACGTCCAGGATGTCGGCGCCCTGTTCCTGCTGGCTGATGCCCTGGCTCACGACGTAGTCCAGGTCGCCGTCGCGCAGGGCCTGCTGCAGGCGCTTTTTGCCGGTGGGGTTGATACGCTCGCCGATGACAGCGATCTTGTGGCCGTCGCAGGGAAGGTCCACGACCGTTTGGGCGCTCGTGACCGACATACTGGGCTTGCGGTGGCGCGGGCTGGGCGTGTGGTTGTCGATAAGCGTGCGCAAGGCCGCCATGTGCGCCGGCGTGGTGCCGCAGCAACCGCCCACGACGCTCACACCGTCGGCGATCATGCCGGCGACGGCCTCGGCGTATTCGGGGGCCTGGATATCAAAGACGGTATTGCCGTCGTCGTCCACGTGGGGCAGTCCTGCGTTGGCCTGCACCATAACAGGCTTGTCGGTAACGGTGAGCATACGTGCGGCGAGTCCTCGGAGCTCGGCCGGTCCTTGGCTGCAGTTGATGCCCAAAACGTCGGCGCCGATGGCGTCGAGCGTGATGGCGGCCACCTCGGGACTCGTTCCCAGGAAGGTGCGACCGTCTTCCTCGAAGGTCATGGTGGCAAAGACGGGCAGGTTGGAGTTCTCGCGGCAGGCGAGGACCGCCGCCTTGATCTCGGCCAGGTCGGTCATAGTCTCGATAATAAAGAGGTCCACACCCGCGGCGACGCCGGCGCGCACTTCCTCGGCAAAGAGGTCGTAGGCCTCGTCGAAGCTCAGGGTACCCAGGGGGCGAAGCAGCGCGCCGATGGGGCCGATGTCACCGGCGACGTAGCGGGCGCCGGCCTCGCGGGCACAGGCGACGGCCGCGGCAAAGACGTCTGCCACGGTGGCGGCACCGTCGAGCTTGTGGGCGTTGGCGCCAAAGGTGTTGGCGGTGATCACGTCGCAGCCGGCCTCGACGTACTGACGCTGAATGTCGGTAATGACCTGGGGTTCCTCAAAGTTGAGCAGCTCGGGCAGGGCGCCCGCCTTCATGCCAGCGGCCTGCAACATGGTGCCCATGCCGCCGTCGAACAGCAGGTGTCCCGTGCCCTCGATGGCCGCACGCAGGCGATCGTCCTTAATGCGCAGATCGTCGATCGTGCGCGTCTTGTACGTGGCACCGTTGCGACGTGCGGCATCAACGGGTGCCGCCAATGCAGTGCCGTCAGAATCATGAGTGATAAGCGGAGTAAACATCGGGGGCTCCTAATGGCTGGAATAGCAGGTGGTGTGGGCGGCGCGGAAGCGGCAGTGTTCGCGCATGCGGCAGATATTGCAGGTGGGGCGGGTCTGGGCGTCGTGGACTTCGCCTTCGAACAGGCCGATCACCGCGGTCACGCTTTTGGTGGGCATGAGCAGGCTGGTGGGCGTGACGGTCAGGCCGATGAGCCGCGTGGCGTTGAGCGCATTGACGATCGAGCGCTGGGCCGAGAGCGGGCAGTCGCCGTAGCCGGGACTAAAGCGCCAGTTGCCGGCGAGTTCGTGTGTGGCGGCGTCCGTCTTGACCTGCTGGTCCATTTGCTCAACGGCGGCTTCCACGTAAGCGGAGCACGCGGCGTCGAGCACGGCGCCCTCCAGGGGATGTTGGGCTCCCGTGGTGCGCAGGCGACGCTCAGCATCCATGCCGAGGGTGCATGCCATGAGCGCAGCCATACGGGCGTCCTTAAGATGTCGATAGATATCGCGACCGCGCAGCTCAACATTGGTGCCGACCAGACGGATGCAAGGCTTGCCCTGTTCGTCGACGCCCGTGGCATCGATGGCAAATACGCGGCGCACGCCACGGGGCTCAATGTCCAGTTCCAGACGTTCAACGACAAGCTCAATACGTCGTGACAGTTCGGGCTCAATCTGCTGGCCGCCGTAACCCAGGTAGCGCAACATCTCGGCACGGTCGACACGGGGATGGTGCGCAGCATCGACACGGTAAAGCGCCGGCGACGCAAGGTCGGCCGGCACTTCGATAGCGGTTGTATCGATGTGCGGTTTTTCCATTACCCCAGGCGCTCCATAATGATCGCGGCGATCGCAGGACGGTTCATAGTGTACAGGTGCAGGCCGTCGGCGCCGTGCTCCTTGAGGTCGCAAAGCTGGCGGGCTGCATAATCTACACCGGCTGCCTGCAGGCTCTCGGGGTCATTCTCGTACTTGGCGAGAATCTTGATGACAGGGGAGGGCAGCGACGCGCCGCACATAAAGACCATGCGGCTGATCTGCGACTTGCCCATAAACGGCATGATGCCCGCGGTAATGGGCACGGTGATGCCGGCCTTGTCGGCAAGCTCGCGAAAACGGTAGAAGCACTCGTTATCAAAGAAGAGCTGCGTCACAAAGAAGCTCGCGCCGGCGTCCTGTTTTTGCTTGAGGTGTTCGACCGAGAGGTTGAGATCCTCACAGGCAATGTGGCCCTCGGGGTAGGCTGCGGCGCCCACGCAAAAGCCGGCGTCGACGAGCTCGGGGATGAGGTCGCGGGCGTAGGCGTAGTCGGAGGCGGGCTTGTCGTCCTCGGTCGCGCCGGCAGGGAGATCTCCACGCAGGGCCAGGATGTTTTCCACGCCGGCGGTGCGATACTCGTCGATCTTGGCGGCGATATCGGCGTGCGAGCGGCCCACGCAGGTAAGGTGTGCGACCGAGGGTGTATCGAATTCGCTCGTAATCATATGCGCGATGGGGGCGGTGGCGGCACCGTTGCCCGAGCCGCCGGCCGAGCAGGTGACCGAGACAAAGCTCGGCGAAAGCTTGCACAGATTGCCTGCCACTTCGCGAGCCGTGTCGAGGGTCAGCTCGCCCTTGGGCGGGAACATCTCAAACGAAACGGGTACGGTGCCCTGGGATGCTGCCTGCTTAAAAACCTCGTCGACGCGCATATCGTGCTCCTCTAGATACGTAATAGTGTGATGTGTTGTAAGGATTCTACAGCACCGCTGTGCCACGGTGGAGTTTCACTCGCTATTTGAGGATACCAATCAAAGATGCCTTGCTATCGGCTTTCTCTATAACAGAGCGGCTAATCTAGGCACGGACTATAAAGACTGGTATCTGATGCAAAATACCAGTTAATAGAGCTCCATCCCAAATTGACTACCCTTAAACCATGGGGAGAGGTCTGCTATTTATACAGTTGATTGGCTGTTGAGGGTGGCAACGCCGCTTCGATAGGGTAACCTCATTGATTGGTTTCGCGACAGCAACATAACGGTAATGTCGCGGAAACACGGCGAGTCTAAGCTATGACTCGTTCGTTAGTAATCAACACCGCTTCTCACGCGGTGCCGATACGAAGGGAGTTCCGTATGGCCGAACTTACTGACCGCTTCGGGACCATGGTGTTCTCTGAGGAAGTCATGAAGGACTACCTCCCCAAGGACATTTGGAAGCGCCTCGCTGCAACCCTCGAGGGCGGTGAGCCGCTCGACCTGGATGTGGCCAACGCCGTTGCCCATGCCATGAAGGTCTGGGCCATCTCCAAGGGCGCGACGCACTACGCGCACTGGTTCCAGCCGCTTTCGGGCATTACTTCCGAGAAGCACGACAGCTTCCTGGAGCCCAACCACGACGGCACCGCCATTACCAAGTTTACGGGCAAGAACCTCATCCAGGGCGAGCCCGATGCTTCCAGCTTCCCCAACGGCGGCCTGCGTGCTACCTTCGAGGCCCGTGGCTACACCGCTTGGGACCCCACTAGCCCCGCCTTTATCAAGGACGATGTCCTGTGCATCCCCACGGCTTTCTGCTCCTACACGGGCGAGGCCCTGGACAAGAAGACCCCGCTGCTGCGTTCCATGACCGCGCTCTCGCGTGAGTCTAAGCGCGTTTTGGCGCTGTTTGGTAAGACCCCCAAGAAGGTCGTTCCTTCCGTGGGTGACGAGCAGGAGTACTTCCTGATCAAGAAGGACGCTTACCGCAAGCGCAAGGACCTGGTCATCACCGGCCGCACCCTCTTTGGTGCTGCTCCATGCAAGGGCCAGGAGCTTGAGGAGCACTACTTTGGCGCTATCCGCCCCACCGTCTCGGCCTATATGAAGGACCTGGACGATGAACTGTGGGCGCTTGGCATTCCCGCCAAGACCAAGCACAACGAGGTTGCTCCCTGCCAGCATGAGCTTGCTCCCGTCTATGGCGAAGTCAACGAGGCCATCGACCAGAATCTGGTCATGATGGAGAAGATGAAGCTCATCGCCTCCCGCCACGACTTGGTCTGCCTGCTGCACGAGAAGCCCTTTGAGGGCATCAATGGTTCGGGCAAGCACAACAACTGGTCGCTTGGCACCGAGTCCGAGAACCTGCTCGATCCGGGCGACACCCCGCTCGACAACCTGCAGTTCATCGTCTTCCTCACCGCGGTGATCGAGGCCGTCGATAACTATCAGGAGCTCCTGCGTGCCTCTGTTGCCTCGGCCGGCAACGACCATCGTCTGGGCGCCAACGAGGCTCCTCCGGCGATTATGTCCATCTTCCTGGGCGACCAGCTTACCGAGGTCGTCGAGAAGATCATCGATGGCAAGGCTTCCGTCCATGCCACGCGCGGCGTGCTCGACCTGGGCGCCGATACCCTGCCCAAGCTGATGCAGGACAACACCGACCGCAACCGCACCTCCCCGTTCGCCTTCACCGGCAACAAGTTCGAGTTCCGTGCCTGCGGCTCCGAGCAGAACGTCTCCGACTCCAACCTGGTGCTCGATGCCGCCGTGGCCAAGTCGCTCAAGTCCTTCGCCGACGCGCTTGAGGGTACGCCCGAGGATGAGTTCCAGGACGCCGCGCTCGAGTACTGCAAGAAGGTGCTGACCGATCACCAGCGCATCCTGTTCTCCGGTGACGGCTACTCCGATGAGTGGCCCGTCGAGGCCGAGAAGCGCGGCCTTGCCAACAACAAGACCACGGCCGATGCCCTGCCCGCCTTTGTTTCCGATAAGGCTATCGCGCTCTTTGAGGAGACGGGCGTCCTGACCAAGGCCGAGGCCCAGTGCCGTTACGACTGCAAGCTCGAGAAGTACAACAAGCTCATGAACATCGAGGCTACCACGATGGTTCGCGAGGCGCGTCGTACCTATCGCCCGGTCATTACCGCCTATGCCACCAAGGTCGCTAAGGGTCTTGAGACTATTCGTGCCGCCGGTGCTGAGGCCGCCATGCAGTGCGAGCAGAACACGCTCAACAAGCTCTGCAACGGTATCACCGCCATCAACGACTCCATCAAGGCACTCGACGCCGTGCATCAGAAGGCCGAAGGCCTCGATGGCCAGGAGCAGGCCAACGTGTATGCACACGAGGTCGTTCCCGCTATGGATACGCTGCGCGCCGCCGTGGATGCCATGGAAGAGATCGTGGCAGCCGACTACTGGCCGGTCCCGACCTACGACGACATCCTGTTCTATGTGTAACAGACGCGTTTGATTTTGCGCTCGAAGGGGTCTCGCCTGTGCGAGGCCCCTTTTTTATCGCCCGGGTCGTCTTTGAACATGCTGTCGAGCGAGCATTTCGCGCGGGGCATCTTGAAAGTTGTAACCTATTTTGGGCATGCGGACGTTTCGGGCGTTTGTTCATAACGGGGAGGATTATCCGATGAAGGTATTCGATATCGTGTTTAGCCCGACGGGTGGAACGGAAAAGGTGTCTGGCTACATTGCCAATGCGTTGGATGGGGAAACCGTTGCTGTGGATCTGGCCGATAGCGGGCTGGGGTTTCGTACGGTTGCGATGACAAAAGAGGATGTGGCCGTAATCGCGGTGCCCTCGTATGGCGGGCGAGTCCCAGCTGTGGCCGTGGAGCGCTTGGGAATGGTGCGAGGGAACGATGCGCGGGCGGTTCTGGTTTGTGTTTACGGAAATCGCGCGTATGAGGACACGCTGGTCGAGCTTGAGGACGCGGCAAAGGGCGCGGGCTTTCGGGTGATCGCGGCGGTTTCTGCCATCGCCGAGCATTCTATTGTTCGCCAGTTTGCCGCCGGCAGACCAGATGCGCAGGACGCGGCACAGCTTGCTGGGTTTGCGGATCAGATTCAGCAAAAGATATCTGCAGGAGATGCTTCTGAGCCGACTATTCCGGGTAATCGTCCCTATAAGAAGGTCGGGGGCACCGGTATGGTGCCTAAGGCCACAAAGGAGTGCACCGCTTGCGGGGCTTGCGCCACAGCGTGTCCCGTTGGCGCTATCGATAAAGACGACCCAAAGCGGGTGGACAAAAAGGCCTGCATTTCATGCATGCGCTGCGTTGCCGTGTGTCCGCATTCCGCTCGCGCGGTAAGCCCCATCATGCTCTCTGCGGCTACCAAGATGTTGAGTAAAGCCTGCTCTGAGCGAAAAGAATGCGAGCTGTTTATCTAGCGCAGGGGCATTGAGTACTTTCGGTTTTATAACGGCAAAAAACGAACCCGTCGGACCTTATGTCCGGCGGGTTCGAACATTTTAAAGTTGGTGCCCCCAGCGGGATGTCCGCGTGCGGCTGGCGCCGCCCGCTTCCGCTGCGTCGCTTCGCTCCTTGCGTGCTGCGCTGGAAAACGCTTCGCGTTTCCTCAGCTCCGCACCCTGCCGGGTTCGAATCCCGGCACATGGATAGCAAAAAGCCCGCTACCGAATTGGCAACGGGCTTCTCAGATTCTGTGGTGCCCCCAGCGGGATTCGAACCCGCGATATCCACCTTGAAAGGGTGGCGTCCTTGGCCGCTAGACGATGGGGACAGCGGGAAAGAGTATAGCAGACTTTTTTGCCGGCGCGTATATCGTTGGCAAACTGGAAAACCACCACAAAGGAGTAGGCTTCTATTCCGCTTTTCAAATATCTCAATCTGTAACATCTGGGCGGGCAAATCGGCTCTATCTGTTACAGATCGAGACAGACGCCGGGCGTCGGGACGAATATCTCAATCTGTAACAGTAAGACGACTTTTAACGGTCTAGATGTTACAGATTGAGACAAACCGCCGGGACGGGTCAAAACCACCACAAAGGTGCCTGTCCCCTTTGTGGTGGTGGGGCGTTAGGAGAGGAGCTTCATGGCGGCGTCGTGGGCGGCGTGCTCGTAGGTGTCGTCGAGGGACTTGAGCGGCAGCAGGGCTGTGACCTGTGCATCGCCGCGGCGCTCGAGGGCGTGCGCGATGAGCCAGTCGGCGAGCTCGGGGTTCTTGGGCAGCGCCGGGCCATGCAGGTACGTGCCGATGACGCCCTTGTAGATCAGACCCTCGAAGCCGTCGTCTCCGTTGTTGCCGGTGCCCGTGACGACGGACGTTCCAAGCGGCGTGGCATCTGCGTCGAGCAGAGTGCGGCCGCCGTGGTTCTCGAATCCCACAAAGGGCTCGGGCGCCAGGTCGGTCTTGACGGCGACGTTGCCGATCAGGCGGTCAGAACCGCGCACGGTTTCGGCGGCGATGATGCCCAAGCCTTCAATGCGATCTTCACCCATGTAGTATGAACGGCCGAGCAGCTGGTAGCTACCACAGATGGCAAGCAATGAGCCACCATCTTCAACATAGGCCGCGACCTTGTCTTTTTGAGCGAGCAGCTCGTGCGCCACGGCCAGCTGGTCGCGATCGGAGCCGCCGCCCATCATGACGATATCGGCGTCGGTGAGATCGAGCGACTCGCCCATACGGACCTCGTCCACGCGCACGGGAATGCCACGCCAGGCGCAGCGGCGCTCGAGGGCGATGACGTTGCCGCCGTCGCCATAGAGGTTGAGGGCATCGGGGTACAGATAGACGATGCGCAGGGGGCGCGAAAGCTCGACCGGCGCGACGCCGACGGGGACAGCGCTCCCATCGGCGCGTGTTACGGCGCAGGAGGCAACCGAGCTCGCATCGGTATCCTTAAGCCCGTCGAGCTCCTTGACCAGCGGCGGAAAGGCCGTGTAGTTGGCGACGGCATAGAAAGTGTCGCCGGCGGCTTCATCCCCAACGGCGCCGATCGCCTGCTCGATATTCGAGATGATGACGGCGTCAATGCCGGCGTACTTGAGGCGCACCTGCATATCGTGCGCGCGCGTGCCGCCGGCAAAGGCGACAAGCCCCGTTGTATCGGCGATGCGCTCAAAGTCGACGTCGTAGATCCACGATACATCGTGGCCATCGGCATCGTTGTCGTTCAGAAAAAAGGCGCAGAGCCTGCCACCTGCCGTCTTGATGGACTGGATCTGGCGATCAAAGCCCACGGGATTCTTGGCCAGGTTTGCCTCGACGGTGCGGCCGGCAATGTTCCAGCGGCCCATGCGTCCGCCGGCGGGGACGTAGGCATCGAGCGTGGGCTGTAGATGCGCCGCGTCCACGCCCAGCTCGCGCGCCGCAAAGAAGGCGGCGGCAACGTTGTAGACCATGTATAGGCCGTTGTAGCGCGTGGCGATGTGCGTTGCGGGTGCGTCGGTATCGGGTCCAAAGTTCAGGTCAAAGCCGTAGCCGTTGCAGGTGAGCTCAACGCCCGTCACGCGACGGACCAGCGCGGGACGACCCCAGCCGCACGAGGGGCAATGGTATGCGCCGAGCTGTCCGTACTGCACATAGTCGTACTCCAGCGGCGCGTTGCACTGCGAGCAAAAACGCGAGTCGCTAATGCGATCGGACTCGGTGCCCGTAGCGCCGTCGATGCCAAAGGCGATGCTTGCATTGGGAACGCGCGCGGCGATCGCGGCACACAGCGGGTCGTCTGCGTTGTAGATGAGCGTTGTTGCCGGCGAAAGCTCCAGCGCGTGGGCGATGACGTCCTGGGTGTGGTCGATCTCGCCGTAGCGGTCCAGCTGGTCGCGGAACAGGTTGAGCAGCACAAAGTACGTCGGCTTGAGCTTGGGCAGGACGCGCACCGTGTAGAGCTCGTCGCACTCAAAGACGCCTACGCGCTTGCTGCTGGCGGTTCGCTTAAGGTTGCCACGCGCCTCGAGCAGGGCACCAACCACGCCCGGCTCCATGTTGTTTCCGGCACGGTTGCATACCACGGTGACGCCGCTGGCGGCAACGGCGTCGGCAATGAGATTGGAGGTGGTGGTCTTGCCGTTGGTGCCGGTGATCACCACGCTGCGGTCGACAAGGCCCGCGAGGTCGCTTAGCAGCTCGGGGTCGATCTTCATGGCGATACGGCCGGGGAGTACGCCACCCTGGCGCTTAAGGACGGAGCGCAGTCCCCAGCGGGCGATATCGCTCGAGGTGCAGGCGAGAGATGAGCGGAAGTTCATGAAGCCGTTCCTAACGTGAATGACATGGTCGTGACGTTTGTGCCGTTAAAAGCCGTAGCGGCGCGCAAATTCCTGGGCAAGCTGCGATACGTCTTCGCAAGCGCTGGCCCAGGGGGCAAAGTCGGGAGTATCCGAGATGATGCCGTCGGCCTCCCAAACTGCCTGATGCGAAAGGTCCCAGGGGTCGTGCGGTTCGGGCCGGCAGGGAAGGTACGGCGTCTGATACATGGGGTTCAGCAAAAAGAACGCGCCGCCCTCGCAGCGGTTGGCAAACTCACGCAGCGCGCGTGTCGCCGGGCGCATCTTGTTCGTTTTGAACAGCAGGATCGTGCGGGCGAGCAGGTACCAGGGGGAGTCCTCGAGGGCATCGGCCCCCATCTGCTCCTCGAGCTGGTGGGCCAGGGCAAAAAAGCCGTCCTCGTCTTCTAGGCGAGCGAGGGCGAGTAGCACGGTGCCTGCAGCTCGGGTGGGATAGCCTTCCGCCTTAAGGACGCGGCGGGCGTAGTTGGCGGCAGCACGGTAGCGAGCGCTCGCCATGCACAGCTGCGAGATGGCCTCGAGCGTGTGGAGCCACCCGATAAGCGCCGGCTCGCTTGCGGTGAGATAGGCCGCCGTCACGCCGTCTGTCAGGACCTTGTTGGTCCAGTAGTGCGGAGCTTCCATGTCGAACCCGGGCACGCTTTGCTGCAGGTAATCGGTCGTGGTCGCCTCGAGCTTCATCAGGTCGCCCAGGCAGGCGTCGACGGGCGTGTCCGCCAAAATGATGGCGAGCAGCTGGGCATCGAGGACATACGCATCGACGCGGACAATCTTGAGCAGCTCATCGCGCATGTCGTCGAACAGGCGATTGCGCGTCTGCTCGAACTCCTCGTCGCTGCCCATGTCCTCGATGCGATGGAGCTCGTCGAGCAGGTGGCGATGAACACCGGCGTAGGACAGCAGCGCCTGGGCATGCTCGGACTGCGCATACTTTTGGGGATTCGCGCTAATGTCGTTACGGACAAGCTCGCGTGCTGCATCGGTGAGTTCGGGGTGCGACGCCAGATAGGTGCGCTCCAGATAGGCGGGGATGTAGACGCTCGGATCCATTAGAGGTCTCCTCCCTTAAATGGAAGCCCCTGCTCGGCTGCGCGTAGGATGCGCTCGTCGATCTGGGAGCGCACGATGTCGTTGGTGGCGACCCAGGCGGCAAAGCTGGCGTTGTCGGGCGCGCCTAGGCCCTCCTGCAGCACCGGCGTCGCCTCGGACAGGGCAAGGACAAGCTCATCGGTGGAGCCCGGACCTACGTTGACGCGCGCATAGACGCCATCGGGAAACTCGGTTTGGAAGTAGAGCGCCTCGGCTGCGTGCGGGCATGAGCGCACCAGGATGCGCAGGTAGTGCTCGGCGCCCTCGTAATCCAGCTCGCGCCAGGCTGCGCTCATCAGCGCGATGAGCGTCCACGGGTCCAAGTCGCGCTCCGCATCTTTGGGGCGGCGGCGCAGCGGGGTATTCGCGAGATAGGGTACGGAGTGGGCGGAACGAAAACGCTTGAGCTCCTCGGCAGGGTATTCGAGCTTTGCCATGGCAAGCATCGCGGTATGGCGGACGCCAGCGGGGTCGTTGGGCGCAAAGTCCAGGCTGCGATTCGCGGCATCCAGCGACATGCGGTAGCGGCCGCTAATGAGCGCGCGCGATGCCAAGGCGGCAAGCCAGCGCAGGTAGGGACGGCGGGTCAGGTCGCCTGCGGCCTCACGCTCGTAGGGGTCCTGTGCCGAGGCAATCTTGAGCGCCAGGTCGTGCTCCACCTCGTCGCACTTGGACACCAGATACTGTACGTATTCCTCGTTGGATTCGGCGGTGAGCGCCGTCAGCATGCGCTGGGCATCCCAGTTGGCCGGATCGAGTGCGGCTGCCTCGCGGAGCATGTTCTCGGCGGCTGCCTCTTCCTGCTCGGCTTGGGCATCGTCGGGGATAAAGGGAATGCGGTAGTCGACGGCCTCGACCACCTTGGCGATCAGATGCCCGGCGCGGTCGCGGTCGTGCACGATGAGCGGTGCGGGGTTGCGGGTGAATTGCTCCATCAGACGCTCGACGGCGGGGCCGTCGGTGAGTGGAATATTGTCGCGGCGCAAGGCCTCAAGAACGAGGCGATGGCAATCCTCTTGAATGGGGTCGAATGCCATGGGGCCTCCTTTGCTGCGGTTAGGGTTCAAATCATCTCTATATAAGGTTCTAGTTTACCCGCATGTGGCACACCGGGGGTGTCGCACTTGGACTTGCACCTTTGCACCACGAAGACGGATGTCGCACAAATGTCGGCACCTCGGTTGCGCGGGTGGTATCACAGAGCCGTAAACGGTCGATTTTTGGCGGCGAACGGGGCACATTTTGGAGGGGCACAGTCCTGCCCGGGATATGTGGTCAACCCTGATAAAACGTTTGCCCAGCTTGGGAGTATGAATGCCCCACAAGGGTCTTCAGGGATAGAAAAAACGTTTCATCATTATCGGCTTTAGGTGAATAACTGACCAACCAGAACGGTAAAATAGTGTTTGTCTGAGCGTTGAGACGTTTAGACATCGCGCATTGTCATCGCCGGCAACGCGCAAACCGGTCCTAACGGAGCCAATTGGGTGCTCCGTTATATACGCAAGTCTAAGAGGGGCTTGTTTAGGAGGCACAGTATGGGACGTTTTACCAATCCTCGCGATCTGTACTTTGGTGAGGGCGCTCGTCACGAGGTGAAGAACCTCAAGGGCAAGAAGGCCATCATCGTTTCTGGCGGCAGCTCTATGCGCCGCGGCGGGTTCCTGCAGGACGTTGAGGCCGACCTTAAGGAAGGCGGTTTCGAGGTCAAGCTGTTCGAGGGCGTCGAGTCCGACCCGTCCATCGAGACGGTCATGAAGGGCGCCGAGGCCATGCGCGAGTTCGAGCCCGACTGGATTATCGCCATCGGCGGCGGCTCGCCCATCGATGCCGCTAAGGCCATGTGGGTCTTCTACGAGTATCCCGAGGAGTCCTTCGATAACATCATCCAGCCGTTCAGCTTCCCCGAGCTGCGTCAGAAGGCTCACTTCTGCGCCATCTCCTCTACCTCCGGCACCGCTACCGAGGTCACTGCCTTCTCCGTCATCACCGACTACGCCAAGGGCATCAAGTACCCGCTGGCCGACTTCAACATCACTCCTGATGTCGCCATCGTCGACCCCGAGCTCACCTACACCATGCCCGCCAAGCTGTGCGCTCATACCGGCATGGACGCTCTGACCCACTGCATGGAGGCCTACGTTTCCACCTGCGCCTCTATGTTCACCGACGCCAACGCTCTGCACGGCATCCGCGAGATCGTCGAGTGGCTGCCCAAGTCCTATGCTGGCGACCATGAGGCCCGTCAGCACATGCACGAGGCTCAGTGCATCGCCGGTATCGCCTTCTCCTCGGGCCTGCTCGGCATCGTTCACTCCATGGCTCACAAGACCGGTGCAGCCTTTGAGAACGGTCACATCATCCACGGTGCTGCTAACGCCATGTACCTGGGCAAGGTCATCCAGTGGAACTCCAAGGACCCGCGTGCTGCCGAGCGTTATGCATACGTGGCCAAGGAGATCCTGCACCTTCCCGGCGAGACCAACGAGGAGCTCATCGCTGCGCTCGTCCAGAAGATTCGCGACCTCAACGACCAGCTCAACATTCCGCAGTCCATCAAGGATTACGCGAATGGTGGCGTGAAGGTCGACGCCGAGAACCCGCAGATGGTTTCCGAGGAGGAGTTCCTCGCCAAGCTGCCCGAGATCGCCGCGAACGCCGAGCAGGACGCCTGCACGCCCGAGAACCCGCGTGAGACCAAGGCTGCCGACTTCGAGAAGATCCTCAAGGCCTGCTACTACGACACCGACATCGATTTCTAATCGACTCTTGTTATCGTAACGAGGGGCTCCGCACGTATCTGTACGGAGCCCCTTTCTTTTTTCTTTTAGAGAATGGGATAGTTATGGCTGCAATTTTCAATAGCCCCAGCAAGTACATCCAGGGTCCGGACGAGCTCGCCAAGCTCGGCTCCTATGTCGAGCCGCTTGGCGCTAAGGCCCTCGTCATCGTGACGCCTTCGGGCAAGAAACGCGTCGGTGCCAAGATCGAGGGCGGCTTTGCCGAGGCTAAGGCCGAGCTGCTGTTTGAGGACTTTAACGGCGAGTGCTCCAAGGGCGAGGTCGATCGCCTGGTTGCGCTCGCTCGCGACAACGGTTGCGACATCATCGTCGGCGTCGGTGGCGGCAAGATCCTCGACACCGTGAAGGCCGTTGCCTATTACCTGGAATCCCCGGTTATCATTTGCCCCACCATTGCTTCGACCGACGCCCCGTGCTCGGCGCTTTCGGTTCTTTATACCGATGACGGCCAGTTCGACAAGTACCTCTTCCTTAAGGCAAACCCCAACATTGTCCTGATGGATACGACGGTTATCGCGGCGAGCCCGGTGCGCCTGACGGTTTCCGGTATGGGCGATGCGCTCGCAACCTACTTTGAGGCCCAGGCGACGCATGATGCCGACGGTGGTACTTGTGCCGGCGGCAAAGGCGGAATGGCCGGCTTGGCGCTCGCCAAGCTCTGCTACGAGACGCTTATGGCCGATGGCGTCAAGGCCAAGGTTGCGCTGGAGAAGGGTGCGCTCACGCCTGCCGTCGAGCACATCATTGAGGCCAACACGCTGCTTTCGGGCATTGGCTTTGAGAGCTCGGGCCTCGCTGCTGCTCATGCCATCCACAATGGCCTGACGATGCTGCCCGAGTGCCACAGCATGTATCACGGCGAGAAGGTCGCCTTTGGCACTATCGTCCAGCTGGTACTCGAGGATGCTCCGACTGAGAAGCTTGAGGAAGTCTTGGGCTTCTGCATTGAGCTGGGCCTGCCCGTTACGCTCAAGGAGCTGGGCGTTGCCGAGGTTACGCGCGAGAAGGCCATGATTGTTGCCGAGGCCGCGTGCGCGCCCGAGGACACCATGTGCAACATGCCGTTTGAGGTGACGCCCGAGATGGTCGCAAACGCCATCCTGGGTGCCGACGCGCTGGGCCACTACTATCTCATGGATGAGTAAATCAAGCTAAGGAAGGGGCAAAGCCAGCAGATGGCTTTGCCCCTTTTTGCTATGGTGCAAAGGGGTTAGGTTGCTTTGCACCAATTGTTGTTGATGAAAGGGCGGATTCTCGTATGGCGCTTCCCATGGTTTATGGCGGTCCCGGTCGGTATGTTCAGGGGCCGGGGGGGTAGCGATATC
>OBZJ01000708.1_pt1 | contig 16114 bp, 14 predicted proteins | sample 1476891 | NCBI WGS metagenome assembly OBZJ01 (sample SAMEA2580231, study PRJEB22360) | human gut metagenome | biome: human gut; feature: human-associated habitat; material: faeces | place: Denmark | collected 2008/2010 | reverse complement strand
TAGAGCACAACACTTTTAATGTTGGGGTCTTGGGTTCGAGCCCCAAGCGGATCACCAAAGAAAGATGAAAATCGAAGAAAATCCCTGATAACCAATAGTTATCGGGGATTTTTAGTTTCTACCCACCTCCTCTTTTTACGCAAAATACGGCAATTTTCACAGACCAATTCGGTGGAGTAAGATTCCGACCGAAAAAGTCCACCGAACAAGATTGCTTTGCGTTGATACACAATATTTTGCGTAGTCACACTTCTGGCTTTGAAACTTAATTTTGCAAACAAAAAGTATCAAGCCATGCAAAGAAACTATTTTTCAATTCTCTTCTTTATCAGAAGAACAAGACTGTTGAAGAACGGTGAAGCACCTATTGGACTGCGAATCACCGTAAACGGACAACGTGCCGAAATGCAAATCAAGCGCAGCGTTGCCGAAGAGCGTTGGAACGCATCCAAAGGATGTGTGACAGGAAAAGACCGGAAATCCTTGGAACTGAACCAGTATCTGGAATCTGTCAGGACAAAGATTTATCAGATACACCGTGAACTGCTACAAGACGACAAACCTATCACGGCTTTCACTATTATACAAAAGTTCAACGGTGAGGGCGAATCTCCTAAGATGCTCTTGGAGGTATTCCGTGAACATAACAGAAAGTATAGGGAACTGATAGACCGTGATTATGTGAAAGGCACGGTTTTAAGGTATGAAAGGACTGTCCGCTATTTAGAAGAAATGCTTCAAAGCCAATACAATCTGAAAGATATTCCGTTGAAAGAGCTGAACCATGAATTCGTCTTGAACTTTGAACACTTTGTAAAGGCGCAGAAGAATTGTGCTCAAAATGCGGCTGTCAAGTATCTGAAAAACCTGAAAAAAATCACCCGGCTTGCTTTGGTCAACAAATGGATTGCCGATGACCCGTTCTCCGAAATTCGCTTTCACCAAACACAGAGTAACCGTGACTTCTTGACGGAAGAGGAACTCAATGCCATCATCAATAAGAAGTTTGATATACCACGCCTTGAAACTGTCCGTGATATTTTTGTCTTTTGTGCGCTGAGTGGCTTGGCGTTCACGGATGCGCAGCATCTGACACCGGAGCATATCACACAAGGCAGCAACGGGGACTATTGGATAAGGAAGCCACGCGAAAAGACAAACAATATGTGCAATATCCCCTTGCTGGATATACCACGAATGATTGCAGAGAAATACAAAAACCATCCCGAGTGTATCAAAAAAGGTGTGGTATTGCCAGTTCCGTCCAATCAGCGGATGAACAGCTACCTCAAGGAGATTGCAGATGTGTGCGGCATCAAGAAAACTTTGAGTACACATATCGCACGCCATACTTTCGCCTGCATCGCCATAGCCAACAAGGTGTCTATGGAGTCTATCGCAAAAATGTTAGGTCACTCTGACCTTCGTACTACAAAAATCTATGCGAAGCTGATGGATAAGACGGTTTCCGAAGAAATGAATGTCTTGAAACGAAAATTCAGTGTAGTATGAACAGAGGTATAATAACAATCAGTGAAACGGGTACAGTCACTATGCCGACCGCACCCGTATGGATGATGCAATTTGAGATTGCCGACCTGTTCGGGGTGTTCTCGTGCGATGTCCGCAAGACGATACGGGCAATCTATAAGAACAATGAACAGAATGAAGCCGATACGATGCGATATATCAGGCAACCGGATGGTATCAGTTATGACGTTTACAACCTTGAAATGGTTATAGCCATTGCATTCAGGATATGCAGTAAAGAAAGTGCTTTGTTCAGACGGTTTATAATAAATGAAATCAGCACTACCAAAAGAGAAAAACCGATTACATTGTTTGTTCCTTGTGGCAGGGATAACAACCTATGGTATAGTTGAAGTCCATCCCGTCAGTCACTTGTTTCCGTTGCCACACGTTTGAAAGGCATCCGACAACGAAAAACAAGCAACTGATGGGTAAAGAGCAGAAAAGGAACGGCTTACAGACGAAGCGCAGTATTGACACTTCATCCGTAAGCCGTTCCTTTTTTCTTTTTGTCGAAAATCTATTGCTGCCGCAATACAGGGCATACGGCAAACTGCGCTCCTTTAAGAAAAATCAAGTTATCCTTTGTCGGTAGGCGGGGCGGTAGCCGTCATTCAGCATCCGTTCGATGTCGGATTCACGGTAGAGGATTTTACCGCCCAACTGGATATAGGCGATACGCCCTTCATTGCGGTAGTCCTGAAGCGTCCGGCGGCTCACCTTCAGCCGTGCCGACACCTCCTTGTCAGTGAAGAAACGCTCACCGCCCAATGTCGGGCGGTAGTTGGCGGTCAGGTGCTCTACATTATCAAGCAGTCGGTCAAGACTGCCCATAAAGTGGATTATCCACTTGTTGTCCTTGTTAATCAACTCATTCATATTACTCTGGATTTAGTGGGTGTTGTCATTATATTTAGTTCATATAGTCTTTCCTTTGAACTTCGCTTCCTTTCTTCTATCCTCCACAACGGAGACGATGAGCTCCACGTCTTCGGGACGGTAATACGTCTTGTGGTTTATCTGTGAATAAGCCAGCGTGCCGTTATCCCGAAGCGTCTGTAACGTGCGAGGGCTGATGTTGAGCATACGGCACACGTCCTGATTATCCATCCATTCGCTCATTTTCTTTTCCCCGTGCCGATGGCAGATGGCATCCATTCGGTGAACGAAACGGTCGAACTTGGCGACCATTGCCTCAAAGGTCTTTCTTTCAATTGATACGATTTCCATATTCTCCTTCTTTTAATTGTTACTGTTTCTTTTGCCACAAAGAAATACATTATCCGCTGTCATGCAATGGATTTTCAAAAAGTGGCAGCGTGTTGCGCCGATACGGTAGTCATTGTCCGGGGTACTGCTTGCCGGTTATCTGTGAGCAAGCCGGTGGAATACGATTTCCGTTCAGCCTTTAATTCCCTTTTTTTTATAAAGAAGCCACAGCCAAAATAAGGGCTTAATTTAAAATAGCCCCCAATCGTACCTTTGTCCTTTCAGCTATTCATATCCGGCAAATCGGTGAAGTCCGCACCGATTTGTCAGTCCCCATAAAGCAAAACCGTACAAAAATGCCTAAGAGAATCCAAGTGCTTGACTGACTGCATTAAAGCACCTTACTTCGCTCCCGATAATCGGTCGAGGTATAGACCAAGACCACATTCAATAACTTAATCAATTTGTTTTTTACAATGAAAAAAGAACCAAACATTACAGAGCGTCAGGCTCGTGAAATCGTGGAAAAAATGGGGCGCAGGGAACCCTACACCTCCAAGTCGATAGACGACTTCTACAGGAGTATCGGTCTAGAACCGGAGGAGCCGGAACAGCCCGGCAAGACCGTCACGGAAGAAGCAGAAATTCCTATGGCAGAAGAACCGTCAGGAGTGGTGACCGGAGAAGCGGCAATGCCGCAGAAGCGCGTCAGCAGCAAACAGCGCAGGCTGTCTTTGGATGAGTACCGCACCACCTATCTCAAAGTTCCCAAAATTATCAACCGCAAGCCCGTGTTCGTCAGTGAGACGGTGCGTGACGAGCTGGACAGGGTTGTCCGCTACCTCGGAGGGAAGGGCATGAGCGCATCCGGACTTATAGAGAACCTTGTCCGCCTGCACCTCGATGCCTACCGGAATGACATCGAGCAATGGCGCAAACTCTGACAGAATTACGGTGGAACAGGTTGAGCCGTTGGATGCACTCCATCGGTTCGACCGATACACAAAGTGAGTTATTACACTCGGAAATCAATCCGACAGGCGGAGGATTTTTGTGTCCTCAAAGACACAGCAAGGTATGTTTTCAGTTACTCGGATGTTCCTGAGTAACTGAAAACCCTTGCACCACCGTGGGCAGAATTATCCTCCGAAGTTGGATAATTTCAATCTTTCTTTATCAGAGATTAGACAGTGAACAAACCATAAAATTGAAAGAATAAGAAGCATGAAAAAGAACAACAAGTACGGGAGAAATCCCAAATTAAATCCGAAAACGCACTGCGTGATGGTGCGCTTCGATGATGAGGAATGGAACAAGTTCCTCACGATGTACGAAGAATCACAGGTGTATGCGAAAGCCGTTTTTCTCAAGGCGCACTTCTTCGGGCAGAAGTTCAAGGTACTGAAAGTGGACAAGACGATGGTGGACTACACGACCAAGTTGTCCGACTTTCACGCCCAGTTCCGTGCCATCGGTACGAACTATAATCAGGTAGTCAAAGAGCTGCGCTGCCATTTTTCGGAGAAGAAGGCGATGGCTCTACTCTATAAGTTGGAGAAGCATACCATCGACCTTGTAAAGTTGAGTCGGGAGATTGTGGAGCTTTCAAGGGAGATGCAGAAGTGTTACCAATCCCAATCGGACTGATATGGCATCGGTTAAGGTCAAGTTTCGCCCATCCACCGTAAACGGCAGGGAGGGTACACTCTACTATCAGGTCATCCACAACCGTGTGGTCAGACAGATAAACACAGAGTATAAACTTTTCGTTTCGGAATGGGACAGCCATTCCGAAGCGGTCAACTTACATCTTATTTCAAGTAAGGATGAACGGAACAACTACCTGCTTTCAATAAGTTCTCGTATCAGATGGGACAAGGACAGGTTAAATAAGATTATACACACGTTATCCCAATCCGGCACATTTGTGACGGATGATATAGTCGCACACTTTCATGACAACAGGCAAGAGTTATCGTTTAACGCGTACATCAGCCAGCAGATAGCAAGACTGAAACGCTTGGGAAAAATACGCACTTCGGAAACCTATACAGCTGCCCTCAGAAGTTTTAGCGGTTTTATGAATGACACAGAGGCCTTGTTTGACCAATTTAATGTGGATTTATTGGCAGAGTACGAGGCTTATTTGAAAGGCAGGGGAAATACGCCCAACACCATATCCTTCTATATGCGTATTCTGAAAGCTGTCTATAACCGTGCGGTGGAAGATGGATTGACCGAACAACGACATCCGTTCAAGTCCGTCTATACGGGAGTGGAGAAAACCATAAAGCGAGCCTTGTCACTCAATGATATTAGACGCATCAAAGGGCTTGACTTGTCATTGATGCCCAATCTTGACTATGCCCGTGACATGTTCCTATTCTGTTTTTATACAAGGGGAATGTCGTTCATTGACATGGCTTATCTGAGGAAGAAAGACTTGCAAAACGGTATCCTTTCCTACCGCAGACGTAAAACGGGACAGCAGTTGTTCATCAGATGGGAAAAGTGTATGCAAGAGATTCTTGACAAATACCCAGTAAACGAAACGGAATACCTCTTGCCCATCATTACAAAATGGGACGAAGATTATCGGAAGCAATACGCCAACGAACTTCACCGAGTAAACCATTTGTTGAAAAAAATCGGAAAGCAACTGGATTTGCCAATACCCTTAACGATGTATGTCGGTCGGCATTCGTGGGCAAGTATAGCTAAGAGCCGTAATGTGCCTATCTCTGTCATTAGCGAGGGAATGGGGCATGATTCTGAGAACACCACGCAAATTTATCTTGCATCGTTGGATACCACCGTGGTAGATAAAGCCAATAAGAAAATACTGGATCTGCTGTGAGGCAGTGGATGTTTAGCGAATCTGTCCAACGCTTGCCAAGAGACGGATATTATAATGCAAATTTACGCAAAATAATGATTATTTGACTATAAAACGCTGGAAATCTTACTTGTTGCTGTGCTTTTGTTTTGCAAAAATATCGGCTGTTTTGTGAAAGTAATTCATATAAAAGCTAAACACAGCTCTATATCAACAAGATAAGAAGGATAGTCCGTCTCTTGGCAAGAGAAATACCTTTATTCCCATAAGAGACGGGCGTAAACTTGATATAAAATGCCTGTCAAAGTTGATATATTGGAAGATAGCATATTCCAGCTTTCATCTGAATTGTTGAACACCTTGCTCAAAGACCACACCACGAGCAAGGTTGATATGCAACGCAATATCTTTTGGGCTACTTCTGATTATGAACATCTTGGCGAAGAATACCAATACAATTTTCCTATTCTCCCCCACCTCATAACAGGAGATAACGGACATATCATCATGCCTCGTGTCCTTAAAAGCCGTGATACCCAATCAACCCGTTCCCGTGATATGGCTGAGGTTTTCACTCCATCATGGATATGCAATGCGCAGAACAACTTGATTGATGAAGCATGGTTCGGGCGAAAGGATGTTTTCAATACCGAATATGCAGACGAACAGGGACACCATAAATGGAAAACAACAGAAGGCAGTATCATATTCCCAGAGGGTAAAAGTTGGAAGGATTATGTACGCGATATCCGATTGGAAATCACCTGTGGAGAAGCTCCATATCTGATTAGCCGTTATGACACCACTACTGGAGAGGCTATACCCATAGAACAGCGTATCGGTTTGCTTGACCGCAAACTAAGGGTGGTAAGCGAGAATACATCCACTTCGGGTGAATGGCTTGAGTGGGCACAAGAGGCCTATAAAAGTACCTACGGTTACGAGTGGCAGGGAGACAATCTACTCATTGCCCGAGAATCTTTGCTCGTCTCCTTTGTGGAGTATTACCAACAGAAATTTGGCAAGCGCCCCTTGTTGAAATCCATCAACTACATCGCTTACATCATTTCGTGGAACGTATGGCAGATGGACGGATTGAAAGGTGTTATCCCCAATAGTTGCGGAGAGCGCAAGGAGGTTGTAGCCGACCTGTTCGGAACTACCGAAGTAGTCACCCAATGTGAGGGATGTCTGAAAGATGACATCCGCAGACACAATGGTGTCTATTGCCAAATCAAGGACTGGCATTCTACCGACAAGGCAACGGGCAAAAAGGGGAAACGAATCAAATTTATAGACCTAATAAAATAGTGCGGTATGAAATTCACATCTTCACTAAAACTGAAATTGATATATGTGTTCCGCATCAACGATGCTGCGCACAAGGGATGTCTGAAAGTGGGCGAAGCCACTTGTGATAATGACAATGTTTTCGGTCTTGCTCCCAACAGCAAGGCTCTCAACGAGTCCGCCAAGAAACGTATTAACCAATATACGCAAACGGCAGGTATCGCATACGACCTCTTATATACCGAGCTAACAATCTACAGCAACAAAAAGAAAGAATTGTGTTCTTTCAACGACAAGGAAGTACATAGCGTGCTGGAGCGTTCTGGCATTAGGAAAAAGATATTTGATACCGAGAACAAAGCCAACGAGTGGTTTATCACCGACCTTGAAACGGTGAAGCTGGCAATATCCGCAGTCAAAGAAGGAAAGGAGTCGCTTTCATCAGCAGAAATATCCCAAGACAGAAATCCTATTGTATTCCGACCGGAACAGCGTGAAGCCATTGAAAAGACTAAAAAGCTGTTCAAGAAAGGAAACCAAATGCTGTGGAACGCCAAGATGCGTTTCGGTAAAACGCTGTCAGCATTACAGGTGGTGAAGGAGATGGATTTCAGCCGAACTTTGATTCTTACCCACCGTCCGGTAGTTGATAGCGGTTGGTTTGAGGATTTCGGCAAGATATTCTATGACTGTCCCTGTTTTGCATACGGCTCTAAGAATAATGGTGACAGTCACACTTTGTTGGAAACGAGAGCAAAACAAGGACAATGCAAATACGTTTACTTTGCTTCCATGCAAGATTTGCGTGGTTCTGAACTTGTAGGCGGTAACTTTGATAAAAACAATGAAGTGTTTGCCACCGCATGGGACTGTATCATTGTGGACGAGGCGCATGAAGGTACACAGACGGAATTGGGCAAGGCTGTAATGCAGGAACTCACCAAGGACAAGACCAAGATACTGCGTCTTTCTGGCACTCCATTCAATTTGTTGGACGATTTCAAGGAGGATGAGATATACACTTGGGACTATGTGATGGAACAGCGTGCTAAAACGTCTTGGGATGAACTGCATTTTGGCGACCCAAATCCATACGCTTCACTGCCTACCATGAATATTTACACGTATGATCTCGGACGATTGCTCAATGAGTTCGTGGACGAAGATGTGGCATTTAATTTCCGTGAGTTCTTCCGTGTAAATGACAATGGAACTTTCGTTCATTACAAGGATGTCAGTGCTTTCCTAAATCTTATAACCAAAGAGAACAAGGAGAGTTGCTATCCGTTTGCCAATGAGGAATACCGCAACATCTTCCGTCATACCCTGTGGATGCTGCCGGGAGTGAAGGAGGCACGGGCAATGAGTTCCATGTTGCAAACACATCCGGTATTCCAACATTTCAAGGTTGTGAATGTTGCTGGCAATGGAGATGAGGATGAAGAAAGCAAGGATGCACTCATGGCGGTAGAAGAAGCCATTGGCAAAGACCCTGATGCCACTCGCACCATTACCTTGTCTTGTGGCAGACTGACAACGGGTGTCAGTGTTAAGGCTTGGACTGCCGTGTTTATGCTGTCAGGCTCGTATAACACGGCTGCCTCCAGTTATATGCAGACCATCTTCCGTGTGCAAACCCCTGCCACTATCAACGGAAGAGTAAAAGAACAGTGCTATGTCTTTGACTTCGCACCGGACAGAACATTGAAAGTGATAGCAGAAACGGCTAAGATTTCATCCAAGGCTGGAAAGACCAGCGGCAACGACCGTAAGATTATGGGCGAGTTCCTTAACTTCTGCCCGATTATATCCATTGAGGGTTCCAAGATGAACCAGTTTGATGTGCCGAAGATGTTGGAACAGCTCAAAAAGGTTTATGTGGAACGGGTTGTGCGCAATGGTTTTGAGGACAGAAGTCTGTATAATGATGAGTTAATGAAACTCAATGATTTGGAATTACAGGAATTCGATGACCTCAAAAAGATTATCGGTCAGACAAAAGCAATGCCCAAGACGAATCAAGTGGACATCAACAATCAGGGACTGACCGATGAGCAATACGAGGAACTTGAAAACCTTGAAAAGAAATCCAAGAAGAAAGGAAAGGACAAACAGCCTTTGACAGAGGAAGAGAAGCAACGACTTGAAGAACTGAAAAAGAAAAAAAATAATCGGGAAGCTGCTATTTCCATTCTTCGGGGTATCTCCATCCGTATGCCTTTGCTGATTTATGGCGCAGAACTCAGTGACGAGAATCAGGAGATAACGATTGACAATTTCGCTTCACTTATCGACCCTCAATCGTGGGAAGAGTTTATGCCCAAGGGTGTTACTAAGCAGAAATTCAACAGCATCAAGAAATACTATGACCCGGAAATATTCTGTGCTGCCGGAAAGCGTATCCGAGCCATGGCTCGTGCTGCCGACAAACTCAGTGTGGAGGAACGCATCGAGCGCATAACGGATATTTTCAGTACATTCCGCAATCCGGACAAGGAAACAGTGCTTACTCCTTGGCGTGTGGTGAATATGCACCTTGGCGATTGTTTGGGTGGATACAGCTTCTTTGAAAAGGGGTATGAAACTACACTGCACGAACCTCGTTTCATTGACAAGGGCGAAGTGACCGCCAATGTGTTTGCCGAGGATTCCCGTATTCTTGAAATCAACTCAAAATCGGGATTGTATCCTCTCTATATGGCATACAGCATTTACCGCACAAGGGTCAAGAGTTCTTTGTTTTCGGTGTCAAGTATTGAAGACGAACAACGGATATGGGACAAGGTTGTAGAGGAAAACATCTTTGTCATCTGCAAAACTCCAATGGCAAAGAGTATAACCAAGCGAACCTTGATAGGCTTCCGCAAGGCTAAGGTAAACACCAGATACTTTGAGGACTTAATCAACCAAATTAAAAACAAACCTGAACACTTTATCAAGCAAGTTGATAAATTCGTTTCAGAAAGAACAGGGATAAAGAATATGAAATTCAATGCAATAGTGGGGAATCCTCCATATCAAGTCATGAATGACGGTGCAGGAGCAAGTGCCTCTCCTGTATATAACTTTTTTGTTGATATATCAAAGAAACTCTTACCTCAGCACATATCATTGATTATGCCTGCACGATGGTTTGCAGGAGGTCGTGGTGTTGACGAGTTTCGCAAAACAATGTTATCCGATAGACGCTTGTCGCTAATCCACGATTTTTTCGATGCAAGGGCATGCTTTTCCAATGTAGAAATAAAGGGAGGAATTATGTATTTTCGTTGGGATAAGAACTATTGTGGAGATTGCCATGTTGTATCTCATGCACAAGATGGCATTATTTCAATTGCAAATCGTCCTCTTATAATGAAAGGAATGGATTCTTTTATCAGGCATAATGAAGCTGTGTCTATTGTGGAAAAAGTTAGATTAAAAACATCAAAAACTTTTGATTCAATTGTCAGTTCACGAGACCCATTTGGCTTAGATGTTCGAGCAGCAGGAACCTATATTCAAGTAAAACCCAAGTTTACATTATCCAAAAACAAAGCGACAGATGTAGCATACTATTATTTTGGTTGGAGAAAAGATGGTGTTGGGTATATTGATATTGATAAAATCAATGAAGGACATTCGTTTATTGAATCTCCAAAATTGTTTATACCTTGCGCTTGGGGTAATGGGCGAATAGAGGAAGATAGGTTAAAACCATTTATTCCAGAGCATCGTTCTGTGTGCTTTGAAACTTACCTTATGGTGGGACCATTTGAAACATGGAATGAAGTTGCGAATGTTGAAAAATACATCGGCACAAAATTCTTCCATCTACTTGTTGCTCCTCTTAAAATTTCACAACACGCAACACGAAGTGTTTACCGACTTGTTCCCCTGCAAGATTTTACACACATGAGCGATATTGACTGGTCGCAGTCAGTTACCAGTATAGATCGTCAGCTTTATGCCAAATACGGTTTGACAGAGGTCGAAATCTCCTTTATTGAATCAATGATAAAACCGATGTAAACAATAAAAGGAAAGAGCCCGGTACAAATACCGAACTCTTTCTATTAATACGGAATAATGTTTAAGTTCTTCAACTTTTTTGGGGTACTTTAGTTCTGACACACTTTCAAATTATATACAGATTAGCGATTATTGCTTTGGGGACAATATCTTGATGCCGCATCTTCTTTAACTTTCGGATGAAATCCTCCTCCAAACCATTCCCCTGTTGCCAACCACAATTCATAGAATTGAAACCATTCTGACGCCCAAGGAATAATAGTTTTAGCTATCATCATATGTTCATTCCATTCATGAGCTTTAGGAAAGAATAAACACAATTGTTGCTTTTCATCTGAATAGACATGAGGTAATTTCTTTTCACAAGGATGTTTCTCCAAATGCTCAGGAATAACCACATATATTTTAGGTGTATTTCCTACCTGATATTGTAATCTAATTCTGTAAGTTTTACTTAATGACGTTGGTTGTAAGTCAACCTCCCATTCAAGAGAATTTATAGTTTTACGAATAACCTTACCATTTGGAAAGCAATGACGTAATTGTATTAGTTCTGCGGTTATCTGCGCTGCCGGATTTAGTTTACTTCTCTTTACTACCATAAAAACTATGTGCTGCCACTTTTAGTGTTCCTGTTAATCCAAGAGTGCCGGTAGCGGCAATCTTCATATTACCTTTTTTTCTTTTCTCTAAAAGGTCTTTAGCATACTTTGCATAAGTCTTTGCTGACACTTTTTCATCAAACATATCATCTAGTATCCTCTTGATTGCTTCTAGCCCCTTACCTGCAGCAAGTTCGAGTCTATCCATATCTTTACGAAGTTTTTCAATCCAGTTGTAAAAAGCCTCTTCTTTTTTAGTACCAGGCCAACGGTCGGCGAAATTTTCAGTTGGGTTGACAGGGTTTTCGATCCATTTTACATATTCTCCTTTTTCATTTCTCTTAACTGTTATATTCTGTACCATATGATCTGCAATATGCCTTAATGCAGTAAAAAGGTCACGTTCCTGTTCATAAGTGCGAGCAGCTAACGTAGTTATGATAATAGAAATAGGCTTATCCTCATCACCTCCAAACATCTTATCTCTGTGTCGTTTTAATAGCTGTACAACTCTTTGTAATACATATCTATCCGCAGAATATCTAGGTACCGGATCTATTTTAGCCTCAGCAGAGAACTGCCTCTGTTGAATATAAGATTTCCTTGCCAATGAAAGAAACCACTGGGCATAGCCAAAAGGATTGCTAATCATCCACATATTCTTATTTGTCTCTTTAGTATAGTCTTCTCTTGTATTATCTGTTATATGGATGGCTAAAGTTTCAGGATTCTTCTCCACTCCTGCTGAAAAATACTTTCTAACTACCTCGTAGTAATCCTCACATACTAAAGCGGGTAGAACATCTAAATGATACTTATTGTCACCATAGAGAAGCGTCCAACATCTTTTTCCTTCATCATCAAGCATTTTCTTATAACGTTCACTCTCTTTTAATCTGTTTCCTATGACATTCTTTAAATGGTATTGAGTCCAATTGTCCGGTATTCTCTCTAACTCACATACTAAATCAATATCCAAATCATCATTTTCACAAATAGGTCTTACGACAGTACCCAATAAGAATGAACCTTGTGGATGTATTGACGGTTTATATGTTAATAGGCTATCAGCTTCTGCAAGATAACTGCCAACCGCCTCATAACTCTTAGTTATTGTTTCAAACTCCGTTTGTGTCACATCCAGTTGTCGAGCAAGTTCTTCTAAGATCTCGCTAAATTGTTTCTTTTGCTCTGCATCCAACATTTTATACATTTTTTATAGTGATTGTTTTACCTTCTTTCTTGTTTTGGTAATCATAGAGTACCAATGGTTTATGCGCCTTAGGCATCCATACCCTACCTAATTCTACGGCACATACTATTGGCATGGCCATATGAACATTAATTTCAGGATAATTACTATACCTGCTTATTTCTGAAAGTAACTCTCGTACTATCTCCCTAAATTCAATTTGCTGTTCTCTGGAGCGCATCATGTCCATATTAGGGTTTGGCACTGTTACTTCCCAAATATTGGCATTGTCATTATATAATTTATTAATCCTACCAATGATTGTATCACTTAAGGAAAATACTAATACAGGTTGTTTATCAATATTTGTGTTTTCAGGTCTAAGAACAATGTATTTCTGCCCCAGTTCTTTTAGTCTGTTCCAGTTCTTGGGTTCACGATGTAATTGATAAACTTCTACGGAATACTTCTCATTCAACAATGTACCTAACAATACAAGTAGAGGCATTGGAGCTAAAGCAAAGAGTGATATGTGCATAATTTTACTTACTTGCATAGTTGGCACAAGTTTACTAAGAACTTGGTGTTTCAAATTTTCGGATTCAATCTCCCAATATTGTGGAACGAGTTCATTTCGTTCTGATTCTATTTGAATAGTAAATGGAGAACCTTCTGCTGGCTCATAATTATCAGGCAAAGCTTTACTGGCTAATTCGTAGCTAAGTAAGGGAGTATCTGAAGCAATCTTTGCTCCATACATTACGACTATACTCTTATGTAGCTTATGATTTTTAAGAGATTGGTATCTTATCCATATCAATATCATTGTAATCAGAAAAAGAAAGCCCTCAATGATGCATGTCCAAAGGTTAAGCTCATTGTCCACAAAGTTAAGTATAGCTTGACATTGACCATTCTCTACATTAACACTTAAATTGACGAGCCAACTTAACAAGGGATTACCAACAGCAATTGTAAGCATACCAGTAATGCATAGCCTTATAAGTTTCAGTTCTGTCTGTTGAAGGTGGCGAAGAAATAGTGGTCTACCGATTTCTTCCCATATCCAATTCAATGCATTTCTTATTTGTTTCATTTTTCTGTTTATATTACATCTATCTTATAACTATTTCACTTAGCAGCTTAATTATCTTATACATCTCCGAATATGCTTTCAAATCCTCCGGCAATTCTTTACAGAGTTGGCACAATTTTTCGGAATTTGACACTGCCCGTTCCAAATCACCATTCTCGGTCAAGTACTTATAGAGGTTAGTGCGGATGAAATACCGTTTTGTCTTTTCATATCCTGGCATATACTTCTGTAGTTCGGGGAGAAGTTGCTCATAACTTTCGTATCGCCGACAAACCACATTAGGCAAGAAGTGGAGCAAAAACCAAAATTCCGTGCAAGGATTTGTTTCTACAAACATCACTCTTTCAGTATATTTCTTTGCACCATACTTTCTCTTCGCTCGTTGATATAACTGCATTTCAGAAGGAATCTGAAACAGTCTATCCATATCAAACAGGCATACGATGAAATCATACTGTTTGTTCAAATAGGCTTCAACCAGTTTTAACATATGATTGATGTCACTATGCTGTGGAAAGTCTGGTGCAACCTTAAAGGGATAACGACACGCCACCCTCAGAGAGTCGAAATAGAACCATTCCGTTTCTCCCTCGCCTATGATGGCGATACTTTTTGTCACTGTTCGCCCCATAACATTAGTCATTTAGGTTAATATATTGACTGCCAAGGAATGGTAATTTCACCAGTTTACCTTGCTTGTAGGCATTGTACGGAGAAAGGTTCTTATGCAATCCTAAGGATGAAAGCCGTACTATTTTGGTTTCGCCAAAATCGTCCTTGTCGGTGAACCATATTGTATCACGACGGATAAAATCCTCATTCAGAAGATTTATGTCGTGTGTCGTCAAAAGCATTTGGGATGTCCCGTTACTGTTTGCCAAGAATACTTTTATGAAATAAGCCAGCAACTCGTAATGGATACTTGTTTCAACCTCGTCAATGGGTACAAAACGATTGGTTTTTAACAGGAAATTCAAGATTACTGCCATTCCCAAGAATCTTATAGTGCCATTGGATTCGTATTCTTCGGACAAGTCATACAGATTGTTTCCTGCTTTGTGCTTGAAAGTCAATTCCGTATTTGTGATTTTACCCTTTCGTAGCATCTCTACTTTTGCCTCATTATCAATAGGGGCGTTTTGAATCAACTGCTCTAATTCCGGAGTAATCAATTCTTCTTCTTCACGCAAGAGAACATCCTCTATATTAAAATCAGAGGCTTTAAGAAAGTCTAATACAAACTTCTTCAAATCCCCTGTCTCGTCTTTATCCAAACGAGATTTTACATATCCCGACAGCGACATGCCCGGAGCCAATACATCCTTTACTTGTTTGGCGAAATAGTCATATACGTCATTCAATTTAGTCCGTTCTACATTGCTTTTGCCAAATGCAGCAAGCACACTACAATTATTTATAGTATTACCAGAAATGACATCTTGGCTCTTTTTTGTCATTTTTAGATTTGCTCCAAACTCTATGGTTGTCGATTCTGTATCAGCATCATAACTACGACTATACAATTTGGTAGGACGAATAGACTCGTAAACAACCAATGTCTCGGAATAGATGTACCTTTCATCCAACTCGAAACTAAGGATATACTTTAATTGGTTGATGTAGAATACCATTGACATCTTAGTCTTTTCATTCCTTGATGTGTCGTCCAGCATGAAAGGAACAACTCTGGTTTTTGCATTACGGTCTTTAGGCATTCTCAGAACAAGCATTCTGAAAAAATCAATAGCACTCAGTATATTGGTTTTGCCTGATGCATTGGCACCATAAATAATTCCTATTTTCAATAACCGGATACCCTCTTTTACTTCATACGAATATTCATCGGACATAAAAGTGTCTGATGAAGGTTCAAAACTGATTTTTTGAACCGACTTAACGGAGAAAAAATTCTCAATACTGAACTCTGCTATCATAATCGCTGTGCTTATCTTATTTATGGCACAAAAGTACAAATAAAACCCAAATTTACAAAGTTATAGATAATACTTTTGTAGAAAAGTTACAATATTTACGCTTAAAACATATTAAACATATATTTAGTCTAGCCTTAACATCTTACAGAAACAAATAATTGAAAAAACTGATACCATGCACGCATTTTTATAACAATAGTGTGTTTTCAAAAAATATTATTACCTTTGCATCAAACAAAAGCCAAAGAGTGGTGCGCAAAATGCGGAAAGTATCACGCTGCGAAATCGGTGGAAATGATTTAAAAGATTGAAAACGCCAACTGAATATCAGAGGATTAAAAGATATAGGTGAGTCCCAGGCGGATCACCAAAGAATCAGAGAGTTACACCAAAGTAACTCTCTTTTTTTATGCC
>OBZJ01000682.1_pt1 | contig 16728 bp, 10 predicted proteins | sample 1476891 | NCBI WGS metagenome assembly OBZJ01 (sample SAMEA2580231, study PRJEB22360) | human gut metagenome | biome: human gut; feature: human-associated habitat; material: faeces | place: Denmark | collected 2008/2010 | reverse complement strand
TCCCACAACGCCCCGCGCCCGCCCAGCGGGATGCGGTAGCCGGCCTGCTCCCAAGCCTCGCGGGCCGCCGGGTCGACCGGCACATCGGCGGTGATGAAGTGGTCCGGCACCACCGGCGGGAAATACTTGTCCACCGAAAGGGTCTGATAGCGCTCCTCGTCCACGCCAATCACGTCGGCCAGCTGGAAGAACCGGCCCGTTTGGAAGCGCGGTGTCGAGCTCGGCTCGCCCACGCCCACGAACGCGCCGCCGCCACGCACCCAGGCGCGCACGGTTTCCACGAGCTTCGGGTTGGTCCACACATCGCCGCCGGTGAATGCGGTGTCGACCGGGCCGCCGTTGATGATTACGTCGATATCGCTATCGATGCCATGCGCGAGTACGTCGTCGAAGCTGATGAACCGCACGTTCACGCGCATGCCGGACAGGGATTCCAGAATGCCGTAGTAGGAGTAGGTCTGCTTGTTGGGCAGGGCGTGTGCCACGGTGAACGCCATCCAGGAGCGCATCTTGCCCCAGGAATTCAGAATCGCCACGTTGAGCTCACCTTCGGCGGCCACCCCACCGGTGCGGTCGTGGATGTCGCGGAATTCGTTGGCGATATGGGTCACCGTGTCCACGAACTTCGGGAACTTGGCGGCCAGGGAGAGGTAGCCGCCGTAGCCCATGCGGCTGATCGGCGAGCGCAGGATCGCGCGGCGGGCCTTGCGCCAGTTGTCGAGGCCTTCGATGCTCGGATCGTTGCCCTCGTAGAACGTGTCGGGGAAGAAGTACGGCAGGAAGCGGCCTTCGGTGTACTTGACGCCCGGAATATCGGCGATCATGCGGGTGGTGGTGCCGTCGCCGATGGAACCGACCACGGCGTCCAGGCCGAGTTCGTCGAATCCGTCCTTGTACGGTTCGGTGCCGATCCACTGGTCGCCGAGGAACATCATCGCCTCTTTGCCGGCGGCGTGGGACATGTCGGCGAGCTGCTTGACGTTTTCGCGCACGAAGCCGGAGAGGAAGTCGATCCAGTCGCGCTGGGCTTTTCTGGGCACGCGCCATGCGGAGTTGTAGGCACCGCCGTCCACGAAGTCCTCCGGGCGCAGGCGGTAGCCATACTTGGCTTCGAAATCATCCAGCGCACGCGGGCTTACGGTGCAGGCGCAACCAAACCAGTCGACGACCTTTTCGCGGCGCTTTTCATCGAACAGGAGCGTGAACTGGTAGAAGAACGTGGTGAATCGCACCACATCGGTCTGCGGGCTGTCCTTAAGCCACTGCTCGAACGTGTCGAACACGAACTTGCGGGTGGCCGGATGGTAGATGTCGAACGGGATCTCGTGTTCCTTGTCGCCCCAGTCGTTGGTCAGATGGTTGTACATCTCGACCGGGTCCCAGATGATGTAGGCCAGGAAACTCACCGTGTACTCATGCCATGCGGCAACGCCGCTCACATGCACGGTGTCCTCGTCCGCGTCAAGCGTCCAGTTCGCCGAATCAACGACCTCGCCGGTGGTGCGGTCTACAACCTCCCAATACTTGTGAGGGTCGGCATCACGATTCGGCTTCAGCTGCTCAGCGAAGAAGCTTTCCATCAGCGGAATATCAACCGTATCCGATTCGGCGAGAATGCGATCGGTCAGCAGATACACCTGTGGCGTCTCATCCATATGCAGCGTAATCCACTCGTTATGCGCGCGAGTCGGGAAATACGCATTGTAAATCTTCTTGCCCAAGGCAAGCACAGACTCATCCAGATGCGTGCCATCGGAGTTACGAATGGCGTCTGCTCCCCACAGTTCGGCAAGCTCCTTGGTCTTCTCCGCAAAATTCTCCTCGCTAGGCAAGGTGAAGCGGCCGGTGCTAGTCATAGTCTCTCCTTTGAGGACATTGATCTTTTTTTTGGATAATTAAATTGTAAACAATATATGCATATAAAACAAGAATCCGACACAACCGTCGGGCGTCCAGGATCCTGACTGTATAAATCCTTGAGAGTAGCCCCACGGCAACGCCGGAAGAGCGAATTGAACATCACCGGAGCTTCCCGGTCAGTTTCACCGACAATCTCATGACAAGAATCAGGAAGGCTCTGGATCGGTATGGTTGCGTGCTACTTATTGTTGAGAAGCCGTCCGGCGCCGGAAGGAGTAGCACGAGGCACCGGACGGCGGGAATTATTGGTCTTAGGCTGTCCGCTTAACGCGTCGCCTTCGGCCCCTGCAATTAAGGACTCGCCTACGGCGAGACTCAATTGCTGCCTTCGCTCGGCTACCGCCTCGCTCGGGCCGACGCTACAGACAGCCCACCGGGCTGTCCGCTTAACGCGTCAGCCCTTGACCGCACCAGCGGCGAGGCCGGCCTGCCAGTAGCGCTGGAGACCGAGGAAGAGCACGATCACAGGCAGTACACCGAGCAGAGCACCCATCATCAGAGCGCCACGATCAGTGAAGGTAGCCAGAGAGACCATGCCGTACAGACCCAAGGTCACCGGCTTCAAGGTGTCGGAAGAGACCATCATCAACGGCAGCAGGAAGTTGTTCCAAGTGGCCACGAACAGGAACAGGAAGATCGTGACCATTGCCGGAGCCAGAATCCTCAACACAATGGTGAAGAAGATGCGAGCTTCGCTTGCACCATCGATACGCGCCGCCTCAAGCAGCTCGTTCGGCACTGAGGTCTGCGCGTATACGCGGCCCAGGAAGAAGCCGAACGGAGAGACGCAGCACGGGATGATGATGGAGAGCATCGTGTTGGTCAGGTGCATGGCATGGAAGATGGAGTACTGCGGAATGGTCAGCAGAGCGGCCGGCATCAGCATGCAGCCCATAATCACGCCAATGGCAAGGTTCTTACCCTTGAAGTTGAACTTTGCGGTAGCGTATCCCGCCATCACAGCCACGAGCGTACCCACCAGAGCGGAAACACCCGAGTAGATCAGGGAGTTCAGCACCCAGCGCCAGAACTGGCCACGGGTCCAACCAATCAGCGTGCCATAGTTCTTGGCGATGGCGGCAGGCAAATCGCTCAGACCCACGGCGAACCACAGACCGTTGCTGCCGGTCATCTGGCTCGGCGTCTTGGTCGAGGCGATGATGGCCCAGTAAATCGGGAACAGAAAGTAGATCAGCGCGAAGACCAGAACAACGATGGTGATGGTCTTGACCAGCGCGGAAGGCTGCATGGAACGAGGCAGGTCGTTGGCATGCTTGTCGCGAATCCTGTCAGCCTTCTTACGAGCGCGTGCGACCGCGCGGGATTCCTTATCAGTAGCTTCTACGGTGCTCATTCTGCGTTCACCTTCCTTTCAACGAGCGTGTAGACCACGGCGAGTACGCCAGCGATCAGTGCCATAACGATGGCCACAGCGGATGCAGGTCCGTCACCACCCGGGGTCAGCGTGCCCTGCGAGGTATTGAGGGCCATCATCATTGGCGTGTACGACTTGGAAATGCTCGGATCGGAAATCGACATCACCTGCGGCTCGTTGAACAGCTGGATGGTGCCGACGATGGAGAGCAGCATGGCAAGCAGGGCGGCTGCACGCACGTTCGGCAGCTTGATCTTCATGGCGATCTGGAAGCCACTGGCGCCATCGATGCGTGCGGCCTCGTACAGATCGTGCGGAATGGCCTGCAGTGCGGCGAGGAAGATCAGCATGTTGTAGCCGGTGAAGGTCCAGGTCGTGATGTTGGCCATAGAGCCGAGGACCACATTGTCGCCGAAGAAGTTCACCTTGATGCCGATGGCGGCAAGTCCCTTAACGATAGGGGAAATCTGGCCGTTGTAGAGGTACACCCAGATGATGGATGCGACCACGCCCGGAATGGCGTACGGCAGGAAGTAGCTCAGACGGAATGCGGTGATGTGCTTGACGATATAGGAATCGATGAGCATTGCCAGAGCAAGTGCCGCGATGATCATGACCGGCACCTGAATCACGGTGTAGAGCACTACCCTGCCCACGCCAGCCCAGAAGTTGCCGGAAGTAATAACGTATTGGAAGTTCTGAAGTCCGACGAACTTATCGACCAGTTCCCCGCCGCCGTATGCGCCACCTCCCGTGGTGACCTGGCGGAAGAAGCTGGAATAAATAGCCCAAATGATGGGAAGAATAAATACCAGAGCGAACAGGATGCCAAACGGTGCCATGAAGGCCCAGCCGGTACGATTCTCACGCTTCACAGCATCAGAAGCCTTTGGCTTATCGGCACGCCTGGCGACCCCCGTCTTCGCCGTTTTTGTTGTTGCAGTCATAGGGAAACCTGTCTTTCAAAAGAACAGTGAGAAATAGAAAGTACGTAATGCAGTTCGAATCGATGCAGTCAGATCAAACACAATTAATGACGAACCGAACTCGAGTAAAAGGAAAGGCCGGAGTGTTGAGCTCCGGCCTTTCGATGTGTGGTTGAGGATATCAGCGGCTGGAAGGAACCCTAACCGTTAATGTCACTCGGAAACAGACAGGCCGAAGTTCTTCAGCGTATCCACAGAGGTGGTCTGTGCGTCGGAGAAGATGTCTGCAACCTTGCCGGAGCCATCGGTGGCCTTGGCGGCGGTTTCGTTCATCTTGGCGGCGACTGCGGAGAAGCCAGGCATGTAGGTGAAGTCACCCATGTTGTTGTTAGCGGTCTTGAATTCCTTCATGATGTCCTGACCACCGAAGAAGGTGGACCACTCGGAAGGAGTCTCAGCGTCTTCAGTGGTAGCAGCCGGCACGAGGCCCTGGGAAACCAGATCAGGAACCTGGGTGTTGAACCAATCCAGGAACTCCATTGCTTCCTTCGGGTGCTTGGAGTTCTTCAGCACGGCCACGGCGGAACCACCGTCAGGGCCGGTCTTGCCAGCGTTGCCGAACCAGTCACCGAGCTGAGCGACCTGCCATTCGCCGGAGCCGGTGCCACCGGAGGAGGTCATGAACAGCGGGGCTTCCCAAGCGGCGGCCACAGTACCGATCAACGAGCCATCCTTGATGGATGCATCGAAGGACGGATCCCAACGCGGGTTGGTGGTGGCTGCCTTGGCGTCGAGCAGCTGCTGGTAGAAGTCAGCGGTTGCCTTGGAGCCATCGGTCTCGGTGTTGACGACCCAGGAGTCGCCCTTCACCTTGTACCAACCACCGGAGGCGCCAGCCAGACCGGAGATCATGTTGCCGGCCTCATCAGGCTGGTAGGACATGATGTACTTGCCAGCGGCGGCAGCGGTCTTGGCAGCGGCGATAAACTCATCGGCGGTCTGCGGAATCTCGGTGATGCCGAGCTTCTCGAACTCAGCCTTGTTGTAGAAGTAAACCAGCGGGCCGGTGTCCTGCGGCAGGCCGTAAGCCTTGCCGCCAACCTGAACCAGGCTGTACGGGCCGGATGCGAAGTCGTTCTTGTACTGCTCGGCATACTGGGTCACATCCTGCAGCAGACCCTTGGTGAAGACCTCAGGCAGCTCGGCGTAACCGACCTGAGCCAGATCCGGAGCCTCGCCGGACTTGACGTCGGTCTCAAGCTTCTTGATCATGTCAGAGGCCTTACCATCGAACTTGGTGGCCTTGACCTGAATATCCGGATGCTGCTTATTCCACTTGGCAACGATGTCGTTGACCAGAGTCATGCCCTCGGAATCCGGCAGACGGTGCATGTAGGTGATGTTGACCACGCCACCATCATCGGTGGTCTTCGTGTCGCCGGCAGTGTCGCTGCCGCAACCGGCCAAGCCCATTCCCATTGCTGCTACCGCGGCAAAAGCAGCCACGATGCGCTTATTGCGAGATACCATATCTCTACTCCTTCGTAGTGAAATCATCATCTCAGTGTGATGACTGATTACTAATGTATGCCCTCATTCTTTTATTGTCAACTTAGCTAACAATTACCGCGCGTCCCGTTGAGGCGAGTAGCATTAAACCGGTTCGATGCTCGATTGCGCGGATTTGTTTATTTCATTAACTCCCCTTACAAAGCAACGTACTTTTGGTCCGCCGGTAGACCTAATGAGATATTGGATAGCGGCAACAATCCAAGACGTTAGCTTGCAATCGTCCACCGCAAATTGCAAGCACTTGCCAACATTATCGGTTTTCAGGTCGCCGGCGCGATACCCGACTAGGGAGGCACCGCGCCTTAATGAGACGCTACACGAGCAGTCTCAGCAACTGGTAGAGCTGCCACAGGCTACGCACGTTGAAGTGCGTGCCGTCAACCGTGGCGTTCGCCTCGCCATCGCCCACATGGACGATCACGGTGCGCCCGTTCACGGTCAGACTACCGTGCATCGTGATATGATTGCATCTTGCAACCTTGTTGATTAAAGGCGCAAGCCGGTAATCAACGCAAAGGCCCGGTGCTGCAAACGTCGGGCCTTTTCTTATCGGCTCACGCCGATCGGCCCGTCATATCAACGGGGACACCGCATGTTACGGCATCACAAACCAATATATCAGCACCCCGGTGGCAATCAAGAAGACAGGTTCCAGAAAAAGAAAAAAAGGCCTGGGCATGTTGCCCAGGCCTCGGTTCGCGGACAGGGCGAGATTCGAACTCGCGGAGGGTTGCCCCTCAACGGTTTTCAAGACCGTCTCTTTAGGCCGCTCAGACACCTGTCCTGATGCGCGTTCACACGCGCAAGTATTCATTATACAGAAGGGAGGGATGTTGATATTCGGCAGTGCGGTCGGTCTTGGATTCGCCTGCTGGCTATCAGCGATCTCTCCCTCAGTAATCTCTCCCTCAGTCAGCTACGCTGACAGCTCCCTCATCAGAGGGAGCTAAAGCACGATGAGACTCAGGCCTCCCACTTCGTGGGCTCGATAACTTCCTTGCCGCCCATGTAGGCGCGCATGGCCTTCGGGATCTCGATGGAGCCGTCCTTCTGCTGGTGGTTCTCCATGATAGCGACCAGCCAACGGGTGGTGGCCAGCGTGCCGTTCAGGGTGGAGACCGGGCGGGTGCCGCCGTCTTCCATACGCTCGCGGATGTTCAGGCGGCGAGCCTGGTACTCGGTGCAGTTCGAGGTGGAGGTGAGCTCGCGGTAACGGCCCTGGGTCGGCACCCAAGCCTCGCAGTCGAACTTACGGGCGGCGGAGGAACCGAGGTCGCCGGCGGCGGTATCGATGATGCGGTAGGGCACCTCGACCTTGGCGAGCATCTCCTGTTCCATGGCCAGCAGGTGCTCGTGCTCCTTGTAGGAGTCCTCCTGCTTGGCGTAAACGAACATCTCCACCTTGTCGAACTGGTGGACGCGGATGATGCCGGAAGTATCCTTGCCTGCGGCACCGGCCTCGCGGCGGTAGCAGGAGGACCAACCGCAGTAGCGCAGCGGGCCGTTGCCGAGGTCGAGGATCTCGTTCTCGTGCATGCCGGCGAGCGCCACTTCGGAAGTGCCGACCAGGTACTGGTCATCGGGCTCGCGCAGACGGTAGATCTCGTCGGCGTGGGAGTTCAGGAAGCCGGTGCCGCGCATGACCTCGGGGCGCACGAGCGTCGGGGTGATGGCCAGCGTGAAGCCGTGCTCTTCGGCCTGGTCCACGGCCATGGTGAGCATGGCAATCTGCATGCGGGCCACCTGGCCACGCAGGAAATAGAAGCGGGAGCCGCCGACCTTGACGCCGCGGCGCATATCGATGCCGGCCACGCCGGTGCCGAGGATCAGGTGGTCCTTGGGCTCGAAGCCTTCGGCCGCGAAGTCGCGAATCTGGCCAACCTTCTTGACGACCACGTAGTCATCCTCGCCGCCTTCGGGAGCTTCGGGCTCCACGATGTTGGAGAGCTTCCACATGGCGGTGGTGTATTCCTCGGCTGCGGAATCGGCCTTGGACTTGTATTCGGAGACCTTCTGGGACAGTTCCTTGGTCTCGGCGATGAGCTTGGCCTTCTCGTCCGCCGGGGCGGAGGCGACCTTCTTGCCGATTTCCTTCTGCTGGGCGCGAGCCTCTTCGAAGGCCTTCAGCGCCTCACGACGTGCGGTGTCGGAGGAGAGCACTTCGTCGACGAGCTCCACGGACTCGCCGCGCTTGCGCTGGGATTCCTTGACGATATCGGTGTGTTCACGGATGAATTGAATATCAAGCATGGGCACCAGACTAGCCGCGTAAGCAGACACCGACAATGGCCGAATGCGCGGGAGTCACGCGGAAATCACAGGGAAGCCCGGGAAAGTCCGCGGACGGGTCCACCCGGCCAATTTCGTCAGATGAGACGCGATTGAACCATAATCGCGCCCCACGGGGCTGTTGCGTGCAGGAAATGTTCACGTACGGCGCACCATGGCCGCAAACGACCTCCCCACCGATAACAATAGGAGCCATGCCTCAGCCTGCCCTCACCGTGTTTCTGATCATCGCCGCAATCGCCATTGTGGTGGTGCTCATCGCCGTCATCGTCATCGCCCTGCGCGCGCAGCGCCGCCGCAAGCTGGCTCAGACGCTGGAGAAGCGCCGGGACGACGAGGTGCAGTACGCCTTCATCGTGAATCCGTCCAAACCGCAGGCCGAAGCCCGCAGGCTGCATATCCAGAGGTTCTGCGAGGCCAAGGGGCTCAATCGCATCCGCTTCTACGACACCCAGCTTGACAAGGACGGCAGGGTCTGCGCGCTTGAGGCGCTGGAGGACGGCGCCGACGTGGTGATCGCGGTCGGCGGCGACGGCACGGTGCGCACGGTGGCGAGCGCCGTCTCCGGCACCGGCCATGCGCTGGGCATCATCCCCATCGGCACCGGCAACCTGTTTGCCCGCAATATGGGCGTTCCCGTGGACGATATCGACGCCGCGCTGACCGTGGCCACCTCCCACGGCTCCCGCCTGGTGGACATGGGCCGTCTCACCCTGCTCGACCACCCGGAGGACGACCACGGCCACGCCTTCCTCATCATCGCCGGCATCGGCTTCGATGCGGCCATGATCGACGACACCAACCCCGAGCTCAAGGCGAACATCAGCTGGCTCGCCTACTTCGTGGGCGGCGTGAAGAACCTGTTCGCGCCGAAGTTCCGCGGCACGCTGACAGTCACCAGCGCCGACGGCTCGACCCACACCATCAAGAATCTCGATTTCCGCACGGTGATGGCCGGCAACTGCGGCCAGATTCCCATGTTCTCGCTGATGCCGGCGGCATCCTATGACGATGGTCTGCTGGACTTCGAAATCATCGACACCACCGGCGGCATCCTCGGCTGGGCCAACCTGTTCGGCGACGTGGTGCACCAGACGATCATCGGCAAGCCCGAACAGAACCCGCTGTCCACGAACTCGACCATCGAACAGGTTCAGGGCGTCAGTGCCGAAATCACATTGGAAAAGCCGGCCAAAGCGCAGGTGGACGGCGACATGCTACCGGAGACCAAACATATTCGTTTCTCAGTGGATCATCGCGCGCTGATCGTGCGCGTACCCGACGCCTCCGCGCTGGAAAAGACCGCACAGGCCGCTGCCTCAAACGCCACCTCGGATTTCGCCGAAATGACCGGCACGCTCGAGCCGATTCGCTGATCCGCTACGATGCGTGGCCGGTGACTCGGGCGACGTGCATTGCCAGATAGGCGGTTTCGTCGTCGCTGATATCCGTGTCGAGGCGCAGTTCGAGCAGGGAGGCGATGGTTCGCGCGCATCGTAGCGCGGTGGGATAGGACTCACGAATCACCTTCATCACCGGTGCCGGCTCATCCGTCAGTTGCTGGTGCTGGTGGATGCGTACGAACAGGTAACGCAGATGGGTGATGAACCTGCCCACATTCACGGAACTGCGGTCCAACGTGATGCCGTAGCTGTGGTCGATAATGTCAAGCAGTTGCTGGATCACGCCCGTCATCGTATACGTATAGGACAGGTCGCCGGTGGCGAAGCCGGCGTTGACCAGATGCATGGCAAGCGCGGTGGCCTCGCCGTCCGGCAGCGTGACGTCGAGCCGCGCATTGAGCGATGCGAGCATCGCACGCCCCTGCGCGTATTCCTGCGGGTACAGGTTGCTCACCTCGCCGAGCAGCGGGTAGGTAATGTCGATGCCGCGCCGCACCCGCTCCACCGCATTCGCCACGTGATCCGACAGGGCCATGACCAGCGTGGTGCTGCCGGTCTCACGCTCCCCCAGTCCGGCTTCCTGCATGGATTCGACGACCACGCGGATGATTTCGGGCGGAATGTCCGCCAGCATCTGCGCCAGATGGTCCGGGTCACGCCCGTCCGACGGCACGAAGGTGCGCACGACTTTCGACTCGTCGACCGTCTGCCCCGGCTTGGCCTGGAACCCCAGTCCACGGCCGGTGAGAATCACCTCACCGCCGTCGCCGCCTTTGGCGAGCACGACGTTGTTGTTGAACACTCGCAGTATTTCCATGGCATCCTTTCGCAACGTCATTGTTCCACATCGATGATCGGGCTGCCGGCTGATACGGTTTTGCAGTCACCGCCGTTGTTGTCGCCGCTACCGTCGCCGATCAACGGCGTGACCACGGTCAGTTCAGCGGCGTTGACCACCGTCACCACCACCACAACGCTGTGCCCGGCCGCCGCGACTTTGCCGAAATCCACGGTGGCCAGTGGCTCTCCCGCCGCGATCCGCTCGCCTTTAGCCACGACCACAGCGAATCCCTCGCCATCCATATCGACGGTGTCAATGCCGATATGAACCAGCACCTCGATGCCGCCATCGGTTTTAATGCCGAAGGCATGGCCGGTTCGGGCCACGGTTTTCAGCATGCCACTGACCGGTGCGAGCACGGCTGTCTCACCGGTCGTCTCCGGCACGACGCCTACGCCCTCCCCCAGCGCGCGGGAGGCGAACACCGGATCGCCAGTCGCTTCCAGATTCACCAGCCGGCCGGCGACCGGCGACAAGATGGCGTTGGAGTCAAGAGCCCGATCAGGGGCAGCCCGCGATGGAGAATCTTCCGCAGACTCCACATCCGACACGGTCGTGTCAATCCCCCTCGCCATATCCTGCGGGCGTGCGTTCTCGTCTGCCGAGACCATCTGCGTCTTGGTGGCGCGCGACGGCGTGCGGTACCCGAACAACACCGTCAACACCATCGCCATTACAAACGCAACGGCGATGGACAGCGCGTACACCCACATCCGATCGAACACCGGAATCGTCAGCAACGAGGAGAAGGCGAATGCCGTAGTCGTAACGCCCCGGACCATCTGGCCGGATGGCAGCACGGACGGGAACAGCCAGCCGAACACCGCGCTGGTCACTCCGCCGGCCGCGCGGCGGGCGCGCAGCCAGCGGTAGACGCGGCGGTGATGCAGATGGATGCCGTACAGGCTCAGTTCCGAAACGCCACCCAGCAATCCCGCGAGCAACGCCCCCACCGCGGTCTGCCGCATGGCCGAATCCTTGCCGCGTACGGCCAGCACGAGTACGCCGGCGGTGGCACCGAAGCAGGCGAAGTTCCATACACCCATCGGACCTTGGACGAAGTCGTAGCCGAGCGTCTGAATGTTCATCAGTATCAGGGCGTTCAACGGCCAGTGCAGACCGAGCGGCACGAGAAACGGGTAGAGCATCGGGATGATGAGCGCGAACAGGAATGGCACGTGCGCGTTAAGCCATGCTGTGGCCGCTCCCAGCCCGCTGCCGAGCCATATTCCCAGAGGCCCGATAACCAGTATGGTGAGCGCAAAAACGACGACCAGTGAGAGGAATGGCACGAACACCAGCTGTACGCTGTCGGGAATGACGCGCTTCAGCCCGCGGTAGACCACGGCGAGCACGGCGGCCATGAGCAATGGTACGAAGATGTTGCCACTGTAGTCGTTGAGTTGAATCGGTATGCCGAACGCCGACACGGTGCAGGTTTCGGTGCCGAATGTGGCGGTGGCCGAGCATTGAATCTCCCCGGAGAGAGCGCTGGATACGGACGTCCCGGACATTCCGGACATCACGCCAGTAAGCTGCGGGGTCATAAGCGCGGCCATAATCGCACCGCCGAGCCAAGGGTCGACGTCCAGTTTCTTGGCCGCATTGTAAGCGATCATAATCGGCAGAACGGTGAACACACCCTCCCAAATCGCCTTGAGTAGTATCCAACCGGTGGACGTCTCGCCATCAGGCACAATGCCGAGTGCAACGATCACGTTGACGATGGCGATGACCAGCGAGGCACCGAGTAGCACGCCCAGAATCGGGCGGAACGAGTCGGACAGGTAGTCGAAAAACGCGGCAGCCCGGGCACGGGCGGCACTGCCCCACTCGCGGATGGTACGAGGCATGAAGTGACGGGATGTATTGGCTGGGCCGCAACTTTGTTCGGCGTCGGTGGCAGTATCGCGCGATGGTGCGGCATCGTCGGAAAGGTACGGCGCGGACTGCGCGGGTTGCGTGGGCTGTGTGGATTGCGCTGACTGCGCGGGCTGCGCTGGCTGAGTGGGCTGCATTGACTGAGTGGGTTGCGTTGACTGCGACGCTGACTGCATCACTGCCGATGGCAATTGCGCTGCCGGCATCAATCGCGCCGTCCGCAGCCGAACGATCTGCTCGTACACCGAGGCGACCGCCCCCCCCGTGTTGACCCGATAAAAAACGGCATTGCCTCCGCCGATGATGACCTGATAACGATTGCCGGCTCGCGGGAATGCACCGAGGACTCCGGGGATGGATTCAAGACCGTGCTGGTTGACATGGCCGGCATCGGCCAGTTCGAAGTGCAGTCGCGTGGCGCAATGGGTCAGGCTGGTAATGTTCGCGGGGCCGCCGACGGCATCGACGATGCGCGCCGCAATCACTGCAGGCGTTGCGTTCGATGCGTTCGCCACGGTTCCTCCTTGCTGCCGTATGCCACTGTGTTCCATTATCGGCGCTGGGTGCCCCAAAAGCACGGCAATGCCGGCAAAGCATCGCGAAACGGCAACTATGCGCTACGGTGCTCCGCGATGGTGTCCCGCCATAATGTTCCGCGATGATGCTTCGCCACACCCGTTCTCCGTATTTGCCGCAGCGCCCATTCCGACATCATTCCACCATGCAGAATCCTGCAATCGTTGTCAAAAATCATCGTTTTTTGCTGCCTATTCGGAGTGTCGCGACCGAGAAAGTCGTATCCTATCTTTCACACACGTTGCGTAGCAGGGTTGTTACTCAAAATGAGGCAAGACCTGGAGTGACGTGGAATTTGCGTATCGTAATATGCGAATTCCACGTTGTTCCAGGTCTTTTTTGTTTTCGGGCGACTTCAGGCAATCGAAGCCTGACCTTGCATGCGGCAGAGGGGCCACGCGGCAGGCGCGGCCCGTCAACGGCGAAAGGACAAGGCAATGACGACGACGGCATCACCCGTATCGAAGCAGACGGCATCCGCGGCACAGGAGACCGGCGCAACCGGTGCAGCGGCCACCGCAATCGAAACCATCGAAACCGGCGTGGCCGGGGTGGCGGACGCGGCCACAAACGCGGCAGCAAACGCAATCGAGGACCTCGAAGCCGCCGAATCACGCGGCTTCTCCACGCGCTTCCCGCTCAACAGCGCATTCATCTTCACCTTCGGCGCGCTCGGCGGCATGCTGTTCGGTTTCGACACCGGCATTATCTCCGGCGCCTCCCCGCTTATCGAATCAGACTTCGGCCTGAGCGTCTCCCAGACCGGCTTCATCACCTCCTCGGTGCTGATCGGCTCGTGCGCAGGCGCGCTGTCGATCGGCGCACTGTCTGACCGGTTCGGCCGCAAGAAGCTGCTCATCGTCTCCGCGCTGCTGTTCCTGCTCGGCTCAGGCCTGTGCGCCTCCTCCACCGGATTCGCGATGATGGTGTGCGCTCGCATCATCCTGGGTCTCGCCGTCGGCGCGGCCTCCGCCCTGACCCCGGCGTACTTGGCCGAACTGGCGCCGAAGGAGCGTCGCGGCTCACTGTCCACGCTGTTCCAGCTCATGGTCACCTTCGGCATTCTGCTGGCCTACGCCTCCAACCTCGGATTCCTGAACCACAACCTCTTCGGCATCCGCGACTGGCGCTGGATGCTCGGTTCGGCGCTGGTGCCGGCCGCCTTGTTGCTGCTCGGCGGCCTGTTGCTGCCCGAATCCCCGCGTTATCTGGTAAACAAGGGCGACACCCGCAACGCCTTCAAAGTGCTTACGCTGATTCGCAAGGACGTGGATCAGACCCAGGTGCAGATTGAGCTGGACGAAATCAAGGCCGTGGCCGCACAGGACACCAAGGGTGGTGTGCGCGAACTGTTCCGTATCGCTCGTCCGGCGCTGGTGGCCGCCATCGGTATCATGCTGTTCCAGCAGCTCGTGGGCATCAACTCGGTGATCTACTTCCTGCCGCAGGTGTTCATCAAGGGCTTCGGCTTCCCTGAAGGCGACGCGATCTGGGTGTCGGTGGGCATCGGCGTGGTGAACTTCGTGAGCACCATCGTGGCCACGCTTATCATGGATCGTTTCCCGCGCAAGGGCATGCTGATCTTCGGTTCCATCGTGATGACCGTTTCGCTCGCGGTGCTCGCCGTGATGAACTTCGTGGGCGACGTGGCCGTGCTGGCAGTGCCGACGATGATTCTCATCGCTTTCTATATCCTCGGCTTTGCGGTCTCGTGGGGCCCGATCGCCTGGGTGCTTATCGGCGAGATCTTCCCGCTGAGCGTGCGCGGCATCGGCTCATCCTTCGGCTCGGCGGCGAACTGGCTGGGCAACTTCATCGTCTCCCAGTTCTTCCTCGTGCTGCTCGATGCGTTCGGCAACAATGTGGGCGGCCCGTTCGCGATTTTCGGCGTGTTCTCGGCCCTGTCCATCCCGTTCGTGATGCGCTTGGTGCCCGAGACCAACGGCAAGTCGCTGGAGGAAATCGAGGAGGAAATGACCAAGCGCTAGACAACCGGCACACGATTCGCACAAAAGTTGACAACTCTTAACATAATCGTACCCAACGTGGCGAAAAAACGTGGCAGAATAGGGAGCATGGTAGCAAACAATGCGGGTCAGCCCGCCACCCCAGCAGATCTGATCAATGTCGATGAGGTTATCGGCAAATACTATGACCTCGTCCCCGATCCCGAAGTCCCCGAGCAGCGTGTCATCTTCGGCACCTCCGGCCACCGCGGATCGTCCCTGAAGACCTCGTTCAACGAGGCCCACATCATCGCCATCTCCCAGGCCATCGCCGAATACCGCAAGAAGGCCGGCGTCACCGGCCCGCTGTACCTCGGCTCCGACACCCACGCGCTGTCCGGCCCGGCCAAGAAGACCGCCATCGAGGTGCTCGTCGCCAACGGCGTGCACGTACGCGTCGATTCCCGTGACGACTTCGTGCCCACCCCGGTGGTCTCCCAGGCCATCCTGACCCACAACCGTGCGGCCGACGGCACCCAGCGCTTCGAGGGCGAGGGCCTCGCCGACGGCATCGTCGTCACGCCGTCCCACAACCCGCCCACCGACGGTGGCTTCAAGTACGACCCCGTCACCGGCGGCCCGGCTCCGGCCGAGACCACCAATGCCATCGCCGCTCGCGCCAACGAGCTGCTCGGCGACTTCAAGTCCATCAAGCGTGTGCCCTACGAGGAGGCCATCAAGTCCGAGTACGTCGAGGGCTTCGACTTCCGCGAGCACTACGTGGACGACCTGGAGAACGTCATCGACTTCGACGTGATCCGCAACTCCGGCGTGCGTCTGGGCATCGATCCGCTCGGCGGCGCTTCCGTGAACTACTGGCCGCTCATCAACGAGAAGTACGGCCTGAACATCGGCGTGGTGCGTCCTGAGGTCGACCCGACCTGGCGCTTCATGACCATCGACCACGACGGCAAGATCCGCATGGACCCGTCTTCCCCGTACGCCATGAAGGGCCTGGTCGACGAGCTCAACGCCGGCGCTTGGGACAAGTACGATCTGGTCGGCGGCACCGACCCGGACGCCGACCGTCACGGCATCGTCTGCCCGAACTGGGGCGTGATGAACCCGAACCACTACATCGCCGTGTGCGTGGAGTACCTGTTCGGCGGCAACCGTCCGGGCTGGCCTGAGGGCGCAGCCGTGGGCAAGACGCTGGTCTCCTCTTCCCTGATCGACCGCGTGGCCGCATCGATCAACGCGAAGGTCATCGAAGTGCCGGTGGGCTTCAAGTGGTTCGTGGACCCGCTGTTCAGCGGCGAAGTCGCCTTCGGCGGCGAGGAGAGCTCCGGCATGAGCTTCCTGCGCAAGGACGGCCGCGTGTGGACCACCGATAAGGATGGTCTGATCCCCGACCTGCTGGCCGCCGAGATCACCGCCAAGACCGGCAAGAACCCGGCCCAGCTTCACCAGGAGCAGGTCGAGCGCTTCGGCGAGTCTTGGTACAAGCGCGTCGACACCCCGACCACGCTGGAGCAGAAGGCCAAGTTCGCCAAGCTGACCGGTGATGATGTGGCCGCCACGCAGCTGGCTGGCGAAGACATCACCGCCAAGCTGACCGAGGCACCGGGCAACCACGCCAAGATCGGCGGTCTGAAGGTCACCACCAAGGACAACTGGTTCGCCGCCCGCCCCTCCGGCACCGAGAACATCTACAAGGTGTACGCCGAGTCCTTCGTCTCCCCCGAGGCTCTGGACAAGGTGCTCGACGAGGCCACCGTCGTGGTAGACAAGGCCCTGAGCGAGTGAAATCGCTGCGTTAGTCGCGTTCACAGCAACCAATAAGGCTCTGCATTGGATTCATGCAATCCACTGCAGAGCTTTTTTTAGCGCATATGCAGTTCGCGACCACTGAAACACGCAGGTCAACGGTTCTCCTCATGCACCGTGACCGCATTTTCTCAACATCACTGCAGGGCAGGACGGCCATATGGCCGCGAAA
>OBZJ01000649.1_pt1 | contig 17564 bp, 15 predicted proteins | sample 1476891 | NCBI WGS metagenome assembly OBZJ01 (sample SAMEA2580231, study PRJEB22360) | human gut metagenome | biome: human gut; feature: human-associated habitat; material: faeces | place: Denmark | collected 2008/2010 | reverse complement strand
CCTCGCCGCCAGGCGGGCGCGGCGCCCGTAGACGAGCCCCTCGAGCAGCGAGTTGGAGGCAAGACGGTTGGAGCCCATGACACCGGTACGAGCGCATTCGCCGGCCGCATACAGGCCGGGAATGGAGGTCCGGGCGTTCAGATCGGTGCGAATGCCTCCCATGTAGTAGTGCGCGGCGGGCGCCACCGGAATCGGCTCCTTGCTCCAGTCGAAGCCAAGCGAACGCGTATAGGCGTCGATGGTCGGGAATCGGTGGGCCAGGAAGCTGGCCAGGTCGGGGTTCTCGCGGGCCATCGGCGAGACGTCGAGCATCACGGGCTTGCCGCCTTGCGCCTGCATCACGCGGAAGTTCTCGCGGGCCACGACGTCACGCGGCGCGAGTTCGGCGCGCGGATCGATGTCCTTCATATACCTGTGGCCATGCTCATCCAGCAGCACCGCACCTTCGCCGCGCACGGCTTCGGAGACGAGGAAGTGCTCGCCCACGGCCATGGCGGTGGGATGGAACTGGTAGAACTCCAGATCGGCGACCTGGGCACCGGCACGCCATGCGACGGCGAGGCCGTCCGCGGTGGCGACCGGCGGATTGGTGGTGTACGGGTACATACGGCCTGCTCCACCGGCGGCCAAGATCACCCGGTCGGCGGCCAGATCCTTGTCCTGCCCGTCGATCAGCAGGTGGACGCCGGCGATGTGGCCGCCCCGCACGATGAGATCTTTGAGGAAGGCGTTCTCGATGATGTGGATGCGCGGGTTCTTGCGCACCATGGCGGAGACGTCCAGTTCAAACACTTTGCCGGTGGCGTCTCCCCCGGCATGCACCACGCGGGCGCGCGAATGAGCCGCTTCCAGGCCGCGCAGCATGTGTCCATGCGCGTCGCGGTCGAAGTGGACGCCGGCCGCGGCGAACTCGCGGACGCGCTCCGCACCCTCACGGGTGAGGATGTCCACGGCCTTCGGGTCGCACAGGCCGTGGCCCGCGGCCATGGTGTCGGCGGCATGCAGCTTCGGGTCGTCGTCGGAGAAGATGGCTGCAGCGATGCCGCCCTGCGCATGATAGGTGTTTGATTCCACCAGTTCAGCCTTGGTTACCAAGGTCACGTCGTGTCCGGTGCCGGCCACGGCCAGTGCCGCGGACAGTCCGGCGACGCCGGCGCCCACGACGACGATTTCAGTGTTGCTCATTGTGTTGCTTTCCTCTGTTTTTGCGTCATCTGCTCCCTTCAGTCCGCTACGCGGACAGCTCCCCTCATGTACGAGGAGCGCCAGGGACGAATCACGGGTGAACGCGCAGCATGCGCTCCAGTGCCACCTTGGCTTCGCGGGCGGTGTCTTCGTCCACGGTGATGCGATTGACCACGTTGCCGGCTTCGAGGTTCTCCAAAGCCCAAGCCAGGTAGGCCGGGTGGATGCGGTACATCGTGGAGCAGGGGCAGACCACGGGGTCCAAGCAGAACACGGTCTTGTCCGGGTACTGCGCGGCCAGACGGTTCACCAGGTTGATTTCGGTGCCCACAGCAATGGCGGATCCGGCGGGCGCGTTGGCGATCTCCTTGACGATGTACGCGGTGGAGCCAGTACCGTCGGCGGCATCGACCACCTGCATCGAGCACTCGGGGTGCACGATCACCTTGACGCCCGGGTATGCCTTGCGGGCACGTTCGACCTGTTCGACGGTGAAACGCTGGTGCACGGAGCAGAAGCCCTTCCACAGAATCATCTTGGCGCGGGCGTAATCGGCCGGATCGGCGGCGCCGCCCTGTGCCTTGAACGGATCCCACAGCGGCATCTCGCTCAGCGGAATGCCCATCGCGCGGGCGGTATTGCGGCCCAGATGCTGGTCCGGGAAGAACAGCACGCGCTTGCCGCGGGCGAACGCCCATTCCAGCACGGCGTGCGCATTGGAAGAGGTGCATACGATGCCGCCGTTGCGTCCGCAGAACGCCTTCAGCGCGGCGGATGAGTTCATGTAGGTGACCGGAATGATCTGCTGCAAGCCATCGGAGTCCGGCTGGGGGCCGCAGATCTCGCCGAGCTGGTCCCAGCATTCCTGGACCTGGTCGATGTTGGCCATATCGGCCATCGAGCAGCCGGCGGACAGGTTGGGCAGGGTCACGCTCTGTTCGGGCGTGGAGAGGATGTCGGCGGTTTCGGCCATGAAGTGCACGCCGCAGAACACGATGTGGTCGGCGTCCGGGCGTTCGGTGGCGTTCTTGGCCAGCTGGAAGGAGTCGCCCACGAAATCGGCGTGCTTGATGATCTCGTCACGCTGGTAGAAGTGGCCCAGAATCAACAGTTTGGAGCCGAGACGCTGCTTGGCGTCGGAGATGCGCTGCTGCAGTTCCTCGTCGGAGGCCTTGCGGTATTCGTCCGGCAACACCTGCTGGCGCGGCGCGTTGGCGGGCAGACGGTCGAGCATCGAGGCACCGGGACCGTAGCTGGGTGTGGTGGTGTCGAAGTGCCATGGGTCCTGGGTCAGTCCTGCATCGCAGGTGCTTTGCGCGCCCAGCTTGGCGATGATCTCGTCAACGGACGGCGCAGTGAATAGTGCGGTCATAGTGGTTCCTTTCCTATATACGTCTGTGATACCGGCCCGAAGCGGGTCGGCGGGAAAAATCAGATGCGCGCGGATGGGATCAGCGCGTCGAGAGCGTCTTCACGCTCGCCTTGTCTGGACAGTTCCACGATGTCGTCACCATCGGATTCGTGGGGCGTACCGTTCTCGACAGGTCGTTTGGGGATGTAGCGGTAGACGGTGGCCGGTCGTTGGCGGCCTTCGCGCATCTTCTCCCCGGTGTCTTCAAGGTCGCCCGAGGCAAGCATTTTGCGGCGGAAGTTCGCCAAGTCGAGGGGTTCGCCGCCAATCGCCTCATAGACGCCGTGCAGTTGGCGCAGGGTGAACGTGGGGCCGAGCAGTCGGGTGGCCACGTCGGAGTATTCGATTTTGGAGCGCAGGCGGAGCAGCGCGTAGTCGATGATCTGGCGATGGTCGAACGCCAGCTCGGGCAGTTCGTCTTCGGGGAACCATCGTACGTTGTCACCGTCCTCGAAGCCCGCGGCCTCGGTCTGGCCGACGAGCGCCCAGTACACGACGGATACCATGGGCAATCCGCCATGGGACCGGGTCGGGCCTCCAAAGGTGTACAGCTGTTCGAGGTATCGCGGGTGCAGGTCTGTGGTCGATTCGAGGGCCGCGTAGGCAGACTGTTCCAACGACCGGTCGGAGCGCAGGTCACCGCCGGGCAACGCCCAGCAGCCCAGGAACGGCTGACGGACGCGCTTGACCAGGGGCAACCAGAGACGGGAATGGGCCGAGTTCGCGGCGTTGCCGGAATCGGCGGCACTGTTGCCGGTATCGCCTTCCGGGCCGAGTGCCAGAATCACCACTGACACGCCGACCTGTGGCGGTGCGCTGCGGCGCTCGGACACATTGCCGAATCCCATGCCATGCCTCTTTCCATACCGGTTGTTCTCCCTGCATTGAGAGCATAGCACTACTTATAGTCACAATGACCATAAATCACATATCGGATGGTCTAGCGCACGAATATTGGTCAGGCAGCGGGCCCCAATCGCTACGAAATCACGTCCGTATCTTCCGATTTCGACTGTGTCATTTCGGCGACGGACGGGAGGAATGGCGCTAGGGAGGGTAGTTCGTCGAGACTCTTCAGACCCATTTGGTCGAGGAAGAATTCGGAGGTGACCAAGAGGGCCGCGCGGGATTCGGGGTCCACGCCGTCTTCCTTGATAAGGCCGCGTACCGTGAGCGAGCGAATCACTCCATCGGAGTTGACACCGCGGATCGCGGCCACTTGGGCTCGGGTGACGGGTTGGCGATAGGCCACGATGGCAAGCGCCTCCAGTGCGGCCTGACTGAGTCTCGCAGTCTGGCCGTCGGTGACGAATGATGAGACGACCGGCTCGAACGCGGCGCGACTGGCGAACTGCCAGCCACGAGCGGTGCGGCGCAGTTCGAAGCCGCGCGGGCGGATGTCACGGGATTCATCGCCCTCATAGTCATCGTGCAGGGCTCGCAATGCCTCTTCGACTGTGTTGCGATCCAATGCCAAAATACGGGCCAGCTCGGTGGCGGTCTGCGGCTGGTCGGCGACCATCAGAATCGCTTCCAGACAGGCGGGCAGCCCGCCGGGAAAATCGTCTACCGCGAAATCCACGTATTCGGGGTGAGTCTCCTCCACTCCCCTCACCGCGGCCTTTGCGGATTCAGCCGTCGATTCGGCATCCGCCATGTGTTCGGTTGTATTCGTTGCGTCAATCCGTTCAGTCACCAATCGCCGTCCTTACGCAAAATCACCTTCGGAAATGTTCACGTCGCTCATCGTTTCGGCTACGCCGGGTACCCACCTCAGGTGCAGTTCGGCAAACGGACCATCTTGCTGATACTGCAGCACACCTTGTTTGAAGAACACGAGCACGGCCATGAACCGAGCCACCACCTCAATACGAGAAGTGCAGTCCCGGGTCAATTCGCTGAACGATATCGACTGGTCGCCCTTGGATTCCAATGCCGCGATCAGCCGGTCGCGCACCACCAGCGATTGGGCCCGCAGATCGACCAACGGCACGTGCAGCTGATGGATCGACACTTCGGAGGCGGGCGCGTTGGCGATGACCTGGGCGGTCAGTCGGGCGAGTTCGAGCGGAGTCAGCGTCCATACCAGCTCAGGCAGCATGGCGGCAACGCCCTCGTCCATGGCCGCCGGGTGCGGGAATCGGCCGGAGTTGGCGGCGATACGCGCCCGGAAGTCACCTGCGGCCTGCTTGTAGGCGCGGTATTGGAGGAGTCGGGCGAACAGCAAATCGCGTTCGCGCAGCACTTCGAGGCTCTGCTCGTCGTGCTGGCTGTCTTCGCCGCCGGGCAGAATCGCCACGCTTTTGGCCTCGACCAGAATAGAGGCGATATCGAGAAAGGCGCTGGCCTCATCCATGTTTTTTGTGAAATCGAGCCCGCGCACGTATGTCAGGAATTCCTCGGTGATCGAGGAGAGGGAAACTTCGGTCAGCTCGAGTCTGTTGTTGGCGATCATGCCGAGCAAGGCATCAAACGGACCGGAATAGACTTCGAGGTTGACCCGGAAGCCGGAAGTGGCGGATTCCTCCGTGCTGATTTCGGCTTCCGCGGAGCTCCCCTCAGCCTCGCTACGCGAGCCAGCTTCCCTCAGAGAGGGGAGCCGAGAAAGGGAAGTCTCATTCATCGTTTATCGAAACAATCGTTACGCCACGATGCCGCGAGCAATGAGCTCACGTGCCACCTCACGGTATTCCTTTGATGTCTTGTGCTCAGGGGCATAGACCACCACGGGCGCGGCGGCAACCGTGGAATCGGGCAGTTTGATGGAGCGGGAGATGAACGTGTGGAACACCTTTTCGCTGAACGCCTCGTAAACGCGCTGGCAGACCTCTTCGCAGTGCAGTGTCTTGGTGTACATGGTGATGAGCACGCCATCCACTTCCAATGCGGGATTGATGCGGGACTGCACTTTTTCGATGGACTGCATAAGCAGGGCCACACCGCGCAAGGCGAAGAATTCGGCGGCCACGGGAATGATCACGCCATCAGCTGCGGCAAGCGCGTTCACGGTGAGCAGGCCGAGCGATGGCTGGCAGTCGACGATGATGAGATCGTATTCCGACTTGAGCTTGCGCAGCACGCTGTTCAGGATCTGCTCTCGGCCCACTTCGGTGACCAGCTGGACCTCGGCGGCGGACAAATCGATGTTCGCCGGAATCACATCGATGTTCTCGAATGCGGTGTGCTGCACCACATCATGTGGGTCCACGGAAATATCGAACAGCGCGGTGTAAATCGTGTTCTCCACGGTATTCGCGTTGACGCCCAGTCCCACAGTGGCGGCACCCTGCGGATCGAAATCGACGATAAGCACGCGGCGGCCATACTGGGCCAACGCACCGGCAATATTGATGGAGCTGGTGGTCTTACCTACGCCACCCTTCTGGTTGCACATGGCAATGACACGCGCCGGACCGTGCTGTTGCAGCGGTTCGGGTGCGGGGAAGGTTTCGTATTCACGTCCAAGCAAATCGGTAGGCATACTGTCTACCTTATCAACATCCGGGTTCGCTGGGGGTGCAACGACATACGTTCCTGTCATAGGCAGCGTTCCTTGACGGAATGCGCTGTCTTTATCGCGGGTATCTCGCCAGTCGTCCATCGTTGCCCTCGCCCCCTTTGTCGGGAATACCTGCTCGCCCATCCTAATGTACTCGCCGGGCTCGCCTCGGAACACCGTTTTGCCGCTGGTATTCCAGTGTTCCGAGGTTTATGGATCTCGTCTCGTACTATGTCGATGCGCTTACTCGGTGCGCAGTGCGGTGGCCGGGTCTTGCTTGGCTGCCTTACGCGAGGGAATCAGGCCGCCGATCAGCGTGAGCACCACGCTTAGGATCACCAGCACCACGCCACCGGTCACCGGCAGGGCGGCATTGACGTCCGCATTGCCGATGAAGTGGTGTAGCACGGCGTTGATCGGAATATTGAGCAGCACGGTCAAGCCCACGCCCAACAGGCCGGAGCACAGGCCGATGATGCCGGTCTCCGCATTGAACACCTGGGATACGTTGTGCTTCGAGGCACCCATTGCGCGTAGGATGCCGATTTCCTTGGTGCGCTCCAGCACCGAAATGTAGGTGATGATGCCGATCATGATCGAGGAGACGATCAGCGAGACGGACACGAACGCGATAAGCACGTAGGAAATCACGTTGACGATGGTGGTCACCGAACTCATCATGAGCCCAACGTAATCCGTGTAGGTGATCTTGTCTTTCTTCGAGACGGTGTTGTTGTAGTCGGTGATCGCGTCGGCGATGTGGTCCTTGTCTTCGAAGCTGTCGGCGTAGATGTTGATCGAGCTGGGCGCGTCACGACTCACCACACCGAATGCGGCGAGGTTGTCGTCGTAGGTGCCGGTCGACACGTACTGGTCGTAGATCGCGACAAGCACGTCGTTCGAAGCCGTGGCGATATACGCGTCGAAACTGTCGGCGAGCTGCTGTTCGCTCATCGCGGCCATGGCGGCGGCCTGATCGCCGGCACCCGCCGCGCCAGCGACACCTGCAGCACCAGCACCAGCGGCGTCCGATGCGCCCGTGCCGGACTGCTGCCCGGCGCTCATCATCGACTTGGCCATGTTCGCCTTCTGCGTCACGCCCAGCGAAGCCACGTAGGTGCGCGCGTCGGCCACCTTGGTGGCATCGTCCGAGGGCGAGAACGTCATGCCGTTGAGCACGTTCGTGTTCGGGTTGGCCTTCTGATCGGTAACGATGGCGCTGGAGGCCGCACGGTCGATCAAATCATTGGTCAGAGCGCGCGCGTACCCCACACCAGCGGCCAACGGCGTGGCCGAAGCATCCTTCTTCGCCTTGACGACGCCCACCACCTTGAGTTTGGTGGCCGTTTCGAGGCGCTGTTCGATTTCGTCCTTGTCGTTGCCGATGAAACGGTAGTGGCCGTCATCGCCCTTGACGTACTGGTCGGATGCCGGAATCATGTACAGCGTCTGATCGAGGGCCTTAGCATAGTCGATCTTGTCTTGTGGAGTGCTGACCTTGTCGCCGGCGTTGAGCTTGGACATCATCTCGTGGTAATCGGAGGCGGGCAGCAGGCCGAGCTCGTACAGCGTGGTCAGCGGCACGCTGTTGTTGTCGTCAAGCACCAGCACCACTTCATCCTTGGACTTCGGCCATGAACCGTTGACCACCTGATAGTTGTCGGTGATAACCTTGCCTACGAGCTTGCTGTCGTCCGCTCCCGGCATGATCTCGTTGAACGAGTCGGGCGCGGCGTTCTCATCGGTTTTGCCGGTCAGCATCGACATCTGCTGCGAGGTGATCGACGAGGTGCCGGACATGCCGGACGAGCTTGTGGACGCCATCTGCGAGGCCATCGAGGCAGAGTCGCTGGATCCGATCGTCACGCCGTCCGCATTGACCAGCGTGCCGTCGGGGTCGTGGTCGAACACGGAGAATTTCACGTCATATGTGTACTGGATGCCGGTGGAACCCACATACTGGTGAATCTCGCTCTTGGAATTATCCAGGTATTTCTTGAAGCGGGTCAGGTTGTTTTCGGTAATCGAACTGGTCAGGCTGGACGCCTGCTTGACGCTGCGGTCGTCCGGGTAGATGCCGTCGGTTTTGTGCGTCTTGCCGCCGTATCCGTCATCGCCGCCCATCTGTCCGCCCATCATGCTGCTCAGGTCGAAGGTCTGGGAGTCGACGGTGATCGGGTAGGCGGTCATCGTGTCACGCTGGATGTCACTGATGTATGTGTTCACGCCAGTCGACACCGATAGAATCAGCGCGATGCCGATGATGCCGATCGAGCCGGCGAACGAGGTCAGCAGGGTGCGCGCCTTCTTGGTTTTCAGATTGTTGAAGCTCAACGCCAGCGACGTGGCGAACGACATCGACGCGCGGCCCATCGTCTTGTACACGGCCGGCTGTTCGGCCGTCTCGTCCACGACGAACGGGTCGGAGTCGGAGCGGATCACGCCGTCGCGCAGGTTGACGATGCGCGTGGCATATTGTTCCGCAAGTTCGGGGTTGTGGGTGACCATGACCACGAGGCGGTCCTTGGCCACGTCCTTGAGCAGGTTCATGATCTGCACGGACGTGTCCGAATCGAGCGCGCCGGTCGGCTCGTCGGCCAGGACGATGTCCGGGTCGTTGACCAGTGCGCGGGCGATCGCCACGCGCTGCATCTGGCCGCCGGACAGCTGGTTTGGCTTCTTGTTGATGTGTTCGCCGAGTCCGACCTTCTCCAGCGCCTTGCGCGCACGTTCGCGACGGTCGGCCTTGCCGATGCCGGAAATCGTCAGCGCGAGTTCGACATTCGACAGAATCGTCTGGTGAGGGATCAGATTGTAGCTCTGGAACACGAAGCCGATGGTGTGGTTGCGGTACGAATCCCAATCGCGATCCTTGTATTGGCGCGTCGAGATGCCGTTGATCACCAAATCGCCGTCGTCATACCGGTCGAGGCCGCCGATGATGTTGAGCAAGGTGGTCTTGCCGGAACCCGAGGGACCCAGAATCGCGACGAATTCGCTGTCGCGTAGGTTCAGGCTGACTTTGTCAAGCGCCTGCTGAACGAAATCACCGGTTTTATAGCGCTTCGAGATCGATTTGATCTGCAGCATGAATACCTCTTCCTGGCTGACGGTTCGCTGTTATGTACTGTATTGTCACGCCTTGAATTTCCGGCCGACTTTGGTGCTCCCCCGCCGCGATTCCGCTATGGGCGGACGCGTCGCAAAATGGTGTGTCTCACCGCGCTCTGGGATGTGAGGTCAGATACGTTTCGATCAGGGTTTCAGGGCTTACGTGCGTGTAGATCTGCGTGGTGGTCACGCTGGCGTGCCCGAGCAGTTCCTGCACGGTGCGCACGTCCGCGCCGCCTTGGATCAGGTGCGTGGCAAAGGAATGGCGCAAGGTGTGCGGATGGAGTGGTTTGGTGATGCCGACCCGCTCCCCGGTTGCTTTGACGATTTCCCATACCGATTGCCGCGAGATGCGCTTGCCGCGTTTGTTGAGAAACAGTGCGCGCCTCTCGGGAATCTTGGCGCTGGAGCGCTGTTCCAACTCGCCACGCCCCGCATTGAGGTATGCGGTGATGGCCCGGCATGCGTAACTGCCCAATGGCACAAGCCGCTGCTTGGAGCCCTTGCCCATGAGTCGCGCGATGTGCTCGTCCAGGTCGATGTCGTCCAGATTCGCACCGGTGGCTTCCGAGACGCGGCAGCCGGTGGCGTACATGAATTCGATCGCCGCCCGACTGCCGCCGCGTCGAGCAGACGGGTTACCTCGTCCACGGTGAGTACGTCGGGCAGGGTGCTGGCGCCTTTGGGCGCCTTGACTGCGGCCGAAACATCCGCCGTCACCGCGTGCTGACCGAGCGCGAAACGGTGGAATTCGTGGATCGAGGCCAGTCTTCGGGCTTTGGAGCGGGCGGACTCCCCCGCCTGGTCAAGGGCGGCGATGTAGTCTTCGACGTCTTGTTTGGTTATGGCGTCCGGTTCGTGGATGCCGCGGGTTTCGAGCCAATCAATGTATTTGGCGATGTCGGATTCGTAGGCGGTGACGGTGGCCGTGGCGAGCCCTCGCTCCACGCCGATGTGGACGAGGAACTGCTCGGTGAGTCTGGTGAATCCGTTGGTCATAGTGCCCATGGTACAAAGAAACCCCGCTCGGAAGCGGGGTTTCTAGTGTGAAGTCACGACTTCAAGCAATCAGGCCTCAACCGGAGCGTTGACGTCCTCAGGCAGGGCGGCCTTGGCGGCGTCCACGATGGTCTTGAAGGTGTCCGGGTCGGAGACGGCGATCTCAGCCAGAGCGCGACGATCCAGCTCGATGCCGGCGAGACGCAGGCCCTGGATGAAGCGGTTGTAGGTGATGCCCTCAGCGCGGACGGCAGCATTGATGCGCTGGATCCACAGCTTGCGGAAGTCGCCCTTGCGAGCCTTGCGGTCACGGAAGTTGTAGTTAAAGGAGTGCAGCAGCTGTTCCTTGGCCTTGCGGTACAGGCGGGAGCGCTGGCCACGGTAGCCGGAAGCCCTCTCGAGAACAACGCGACGCTTCTTGTGGGCGTTCACTGCGCGCTTGACACGTGCCATAATCTATTCCTCAGCTTTCTAAAGTCTTGTTATTTCCGGGTAAGCCCTATGCTCACTTCTGCAGAAGCTGGTGCAGCTTCTTGGCCTGGCCGCCGCGCAGCACATCGTCGGCGGACAGTTCACGGCGCTTGCGAGCGGACTTGTGCTCGAGGTTGTGGCGCATGGCGGAACCGACATGCTTCACCTTGCCGGTGCCGGTGATCTTGGCGCGCTTGGAAGCGGCGGAATTAGTTTTCATCTTCGGCATTGCTGCCCTCCTTGCTGGTTTGCTTCTTGTCGGAAGTCTTCTGAGAAATCACGGACTGCGCGTCGGCCGCGGCCTGAGCCTGAGACTCCTGCTTGGCCGCGAGACGAGCCGCCTGGCGAGCCTGACGCTCGGCGCGGGACTCGGCGCCACGACGACGCTGCTCGGACTGGGTGTGCACCTTCTTGCCCTTCGGCGCAAGGGTCATGATGATGTTGCGGCCCTCCTGCTTCGGCTTGGACTCGACGGTGCCGTATTCCTCGACATCGTCGGCCAGACGCTGCAGCAGTTCCACGCCACCAATCGGGCGGGAGATCTCACGACCGCGCAACATGATGGTGACCTTGACCTTGTCGCCTCCGTTAAGGAAGCGGGTCACATGGCCCTTCTTCACGTCGAAATCGTGGTCGTCAATCTTCAGGCGGAAACGAATCTCCTTGATTTCCGCGGTGCTCTGGTTGCGGCGAGCTTCACGAGCCTTGATCTTCTCGTTGTACTTGAACTTGCCGTAATCAATGAGCTTGGCGACCGGAGGCTTCGCGTTCGGGGCCACCTCGACGAGATCGAGGTTTGCCTCCTTGGCCAGGTTCAGCGCGACGGAAGTCGCGATGACGCCCACCTGCTCGCCCTTCGGGCCGATCAGGCGTACCTGCGGGACGCGAATCTCGTCGTTAATACGTGGTTCGTCGCTGATGATGACTCCAATCCTCTACTTCAATTCCGTGGCGAGGGCCTTTGCTGGAGTCCTGTTCAATGCTTTGGGTTCATGGCAAGCCAAAGCCCGCGCCAATATGCGCTCAGCTTCTGCAGACGCATATCAGTTCTTTGCGTCATTCCTGATTACGCGTTGTATATCGCAATCGCTAGGCTGTTTGCCTTGAACCCGAGGCCTTGAAAGGCTTCCAGGTGGGGTTGCCCCGCTTTCTTGATTTCTCAAGCCAAATAGAAAGTCTACCATACGCCCGGACATTCGCGGTCCGTGTGTCGAACCTACTGCACGGCGCGCAGCAGACCGCCGAAGCCTTCGTCTTTGAGAATCTGCCGATATGGGCCGGCCTCATCGGCGATGATTTGATCGATGGCATGCATGCCGAGTACTTCGACCGGCGCCTTGTCGTCGGTGAGAATAGTCGACGCTGAGTCCGGTTCGTTCACCTTCCGGAATCGAGAGGCGACCTCTTCCATATACCATTCGAGATCTTCGCTGCCGGTGCGCTCGTAGGTGGTCTCACGCAGGTTGAGCGCCTTGGAGGCCTGCTGCATGGAGTTCTCTTCGGAGCCGGAACCCGGCTTCTTGGCGAACAGTTCACGGTTCGTGGTGTTCGGCACGTCGGCCGTCAGTGTGTTCCCATTGCCGAACACGCTGGCGATGGTATCGCTCAACGCCTCGTTGATCGAACCTTGGCCGTCCGAGATCATGTTCATGTTCACCACCATCACGCCGCCGGGGTTCAGGTGCTCTCTGACCATGGTGAAGAACTCGGTGGAGCTCATCTGGAAGGGAATGGTGATGTCCTGATACGCATCGACCATGATCACGTCGTACTTGTCATGCGAGGCGGCGAGCCAGGCTCGGCCGTCATACGTGGTCACGGGGATGTCGGCGGGCTCATCGAAGTATTCGCCGGCCAGATCGGTGATCTTCTGGTCAATCTCCACGCCGGTGATGTTCATTTTCGGATAATACTGCTTCAGCTGGCGGGCGTAGGTGCCGGTGCCCATGCCGAGGATCAGCGCGGAATTGGCATTGTCGGCGAGCGCCGGCGCAGCCAGGGCCGTGTCGTAGTACATACCTGTCAGTCCTTTGTCTTTCATCGTGACGGACTGCACGCCGAACAGCACGTTGGTGGACAGGATCGTGCGGTCGGAGAGGTTCTTGACCTGCAGGTAGTTGTAGATGGACTCGCCCTCATAGGCCAGGTTGGTTTCCCAGAACGCGAAGCCGGTCAGGGGCGAGACGCAGGACGTGGCCACGAAGATCACGGCGCTGACCACGCAGGCGATGCGCTTGGCCTTGATCGAGATGAAGTAGATCAGCGGACATGCCGGAGAAGAATTCGGTGATGTAGAGGAATATCTTTGATTTGAGAATCGGCCGTTCGCTTGCCTCGGTGATCTGTGCCATCGCTCCGCTCCCCTGCCTGTGCGCCTATCGACTACTGTTCTGATGCGTAGCCTATCAGCATTTTCCCGGCCGATGGGTGGATACCGGCTACAGTAGGCATCATGACTCAGGTATGCGTGATTTTTGGTGCGGGCGAATACTATGCGGGCACGCCCGTGGTGCCGGCCGGCGCGTATGTGATTGCGGCCGATGGCGGGCTCGACCATACGCGCCAGTTGGGTATCGTGCCCGATGTGGTGGTGGGCGACTTCGATTCGCTGGAGGGCCGGCCGCCCCGCACCGATGTGCGCACCATCGCGCTGCCCGCGCTGAAGGACGATCCGGACATGCTCTCCGCGCTGAAGGTCGGTTGGTCGGCGGGTTGCCGCGAATTCCATGTCTATGGCGGTTTGGGCGGCCGCATTGACCATACGATTTCCGGCATTCAACTGATGGCATTATTGGCCCGGCATGGGGCAAGCGGGTATCTGTATGGTGATGGGCTCATCGTCACGGCCATCACCGATGGTAGGCTTTCGTTCCCCGCGCATCCGGTGCCCGAGGACGGCCGCATGGTGTCTGCGTTCTCCCACTCCGATGTTTCGCTTGGCGTGAACGAGCCGGGGCTGAAATATGAGCTTAAAGACGGCACGCTGACCAATACGGTGGTGCAGGGGGTAAGCAACGAGTTCCGCGACGGCGTGGACGCGGCCATCAGCGTGGAGCACGGCACACTGATCGTCACCTTCCCCATCGAGGTGGCGTTGCCTCAGGTGAGTCGATTCCACGAATTTGGCGGCGATATCGGCGAGCTGGACACCGCAGTGTCCAAGCTGCTGGTTCGCTGACTTGTATGCCGCGCGCTTGCTCATGATGATTCGAGACATTCCTCCAAAGGAGAGGAAAAATCACATGTCGGTTGCGGGCAATCCGAATTGTGAGCGCTCACAGAAAATACGGCATTTTTGCCCAAAACGCACGCTGAAACGTTGCCATGTGTACAGAGTCGGCATTACAGTAGCAACTGTTGGTAAACAATGGCCCGGTGTGCCAAAGCGCGCCAAGGCCACCCTACAAGGGAGAATTACATGACAGTTAAGATTGGTATCAACGGCTTCGGTCGCATTGGTCGTCTCGCCTTCCGTCGCATCTTCGAGCTGCAGGCTCGCGGCGGCCAGGCTGGTGACATTGAAGTTGCCGCCATCAACGATCTGACCACCCCGGCTACCCTGGCTTACCTGCTGAAGTACGACAGCACCCACGGCACCTTCCGTCATGACGATGGCACTCCGGTTGACGTCAAGGCCACCGAAGACTCCATCATCGTCGACGGCAAGGAATACAAGGTCTACGCCGAGAAGGACGCCAACAACATTCCGTGGGTCAAGAACGACGGTGTTGAGTACGTGCTCGAGTGCACCGGCTTCTACACCTCCGCCGAGAAGTCCCAGGCTCACATCAACGCTGGCGCCAAGAAGGTCCTGATCTCCGCCCCGGCCAAGGATGACACCACCCCGACCGTTGTGTTCGGCGTGAACCACGACATCCTCAAGGCTTCCGACGTGATCGTCTCCGCCGGTTCCTGCACCACCAACTCCATGGCCGCCATGGTCAAGCTGCTGGACGAGAAGTTCGGCATCAAGGCCGGCTTCATGACCACCATCCACGCCTACACCGGCACCCAGATGCTGCTCGATGGCCCGCGTGGCACCAAGACCGGCCGCAACCTGCCCGCCGCCGCCATCAACACCATCGCCCACTCCACCGGCGCTGCCAAGGCCATCGGCAAGGTCGTTCCGTCCGTGAACGGCAAGCTGCAGGGCCACGCCCAGCGCGTCCAGGTTCCGGACGGCTCCGTCACCGAGCTGACCACCGTTCTGAACACCGAGACCACCGCCGACGAGATCAACGCCGCCTTCAAGGCTGCCTTCTCCGACACCGATTACTACGGCTACAACGATGAGGGCATCGTCTCCTCCGACATCCTCGGCGACACCCACGGTGGCGTGTTCGACCCGACCCAGACCGACGTCAACACCATTGACGGCGTGACCCTGGCTCGCACCGTGTCCTTCTACGACAACGAGTACGGCTTCACCTCCAACATGATCCGTACCCTGCTGTACTTCGCTGAGATCTCCGAGTGAACCACTGCGGTCTAGGCCGCTACGGTTCGTTTGAGAACTAAGCTGTGAGACCCCCGCCTTGTGCGGGGGTTTTTCGTAGTAGAACGGTAATCATGGCAAAGAAAAACAAGCATGATAAGGGCGCGGGTTCCACTCCGGCGACAGTCCAACTGGAGAAGGCGGGCGTGGAATTCCACGTATACGAATACGAGCACTCCAACGACCATATGGATGACGGCTACGGCGTAGAGGCGGCCACCAAGCTCGGCTTCGACGAGCATCAGGTGTTCAAGACGTTGATGGCGGACACCGGTTCGGAGCGTGTGGTGGGCGTGGTACCGGTCAGCGGACATATGGATTTGAAGGCCCTGGCTGCGGCTGTAGGTGCCAAGAAGGCCTCTATGGCCGATCCCAAGGTGGCGATGCGCGAATCCGGCTATGTGGTAGGTGGCATCTCGCCGTTGGGCCAGAAGACACGTCATAAGACTGTGTTGGATGAAAGCGCCATGCAATTCGACCAGATTCTGGTCTCCGGCGGCAAGCGGGGCCTGTCCGTAGGCGTGAACCCGCAGGACCTGCTCAAGGTCTTGAACGCCGTTGCCGCACCAATCGGCACGTGGTGACCGTTCTTGGCTTCCCTCGGTGAGGGGAGCCAAGGATGACTACTTCTTCCTGCGCAACTCCGCCGGCAGCACGAAGTGCATGTTTTCCTTGATGGTTTCGACGGACTTCATACCGGTGAAGCCCAAGTTTTGCAGAGCGTCAATCACACCGGACACCAGTTCGTCCGGCACGGAGGCACCTGAGGAGATACCCACGGATTCCAGACCCTCGAACCACGCCGGATCAAGCTCGCTGGCATCATCCACGCGATACGCTTTGCCGCGCTTCCCCAAGCCCTCCTGCGCCACCTCCATCAGTCGCACGGAATTCGAGGAGTTGGCCGATCCGACAATCACCACGCAATCGGACTGCTGGGCCACCAGTTTGACCGCAGCCTGACGATTCGACGTGGCATAGCAGATATCCGAACTCGGCGGCTCTTGAATCCAAGGGAATTTGGCCTTCAGCGCGGCAATGGTATCGGCGGTCTCGTCCACGCTCAACGTGGTCTGCGAGAGCAGCACCAGCTTGGTGTCGGGCGCAAAATCCAGCGAATCGACATCCGATTCATGCTCGATCAAGTGCACGTGTTCGGGGCTCTCCCCCACTACACCGACCGCTTCATCGTGACCTTTATGCCCGATATAGACGATTTCATACCCCTCGCGCACGAAACGCAGCACCTCACGGTGCACCTTACCCACCAGAGGGCAGGTGGCATCCACCACATGCATGCCACGACGTTCGGCTTCCGCCTTCACTACCGGAGATACGCCATGGGCGGAAAACACCACCGGAATACCCGCTTGGGCAGCAGCATCCGGAATCTCCGCCAATTCCTGGACGAACACCGCGCCTTGCCCGGCCAAGTCCTCGACCACATGCTTGTTGTGCACGATCTGCCGGCGCACATATACCGGGGGCAGCCCATCCTCGCGCGTCCGCTTTCCGGAAGCCTCCGCGGCTTTGAGAATGGTCTGTACGGTAAGAATCGCACGGTCCACACCCGCGCAGAAGCCTCGCGGATCAGCGAGCACAACGCTTTTGGTCATCGGAACCTCCTGAACGTCAATAGTGTTTTCCAGTGTAAGGCAGGGATTACAGGAATCTGCCGTCACAACTTTTCCGCGTCTCCCACAAATCACCGGTTTCCAAGGAATCCACGTGCTTCTCGCATGATGGTGTGAGACTCGTCACTCCACGTATTGCTACCGTGTTTATACGAATTGTTTATTATATGCCGCATATCGCCAATCCCCGCCTCGATAGAGGAGACGCGCTAGACTGGGGCCAGCGATAGCAGGAGCTACCGGCCCACCAACCTCACTACGGGAGTGATTCCATGACGAGTAAAACACCACGCACCGGAAATCAGTATTCGATTCACTATGGCGATTATTCCGCCGTCATCTGCGAACTCGGCGCCAAGATTCGCCGATTCGATTATCAAGGCAAGGAAATTTTCTGCCCGTTCGGCGTCAACGACCTGACCCCCACCTGTAACGGTTATGTGCTGGCCCCGTGGCCAAACCGCATCGAAAACGGCGAATACGATTTCAATGGCAAGCATTACTGCGCGCCGGTTAACGAATATCATCCCGCACCGCGCAACAATGCGAACCACGGATACGCCTACCACTACATGTGGAAGCTTGAATCGTTGACCGATAGCGCCGTGACGCTTTCGCTGCGCTTCCCCAACCTGGACGGATACCCGTTCGATGTGACCGTGACCGTCACATACGAACTCGGCGACAACGGCATGACCGCGACCGTCAATGCCCGCAATGATGGCGACGAGCCGGCACCGTGGGCTCTCGGCCTGCATC
>OBZJ01000570.1_pt1 | contig 19501 bp, 18 predicted proteins | sample 1476891 | NCBI WGS metagenome assembly OBZJ01 (sample SAMEA2580231, study PRJEB22360) | human gut metagenome | biome: human gut; feature: human-associated habitat; material: faeces | place: Denmark | collected 2008/2010 | reverse complement strand
TAAATCACCGCCGTTTTCTTTTATTTTAACATGAAGCGGCTATAATAGCTATAAATATTTAGTTAAATGTCAACAATACAGTACACTAGCAATGCTGACAAGTCTGAAGCAAAAATTAATACGATTGCAACCGCACACTGTACGATAATTGAAAAATAAGGAGTTTCGTATTTTGGATGAACTTTTGCAAAAGATTTAAAGAATAAATTATCTTTCGCCATAGCATACTCGATACGTGGCTGGAACATAATACAAGATGATAATGAACCAATTACAACAATAATTGCCATAATTGCAACAATTGTACCTGCATAATGTCCAATTCCTGGAAGCTTAGATGCCAACAATGCGATTGGAGCATCAGATGTAGCCATTTCATCAATAGAAAGAATTCCAGAAGCTACAAATGTTAATCCTGCATAAAGAGCAAGTACAACAACTGCTGTAAGAATAAGACCCAAAGGCATATTCTTTTTCGGATTTTTAATTTCGCCTGACATATAACAAGCAGCTCCCATACCATCATATGACCATGTTGTTGCAGCTATACCTGCGATTAGCGCAGCAATTCCACTTGTTGCATATCCTTCCAAAGGTGCAGAAGATAATAAAATATCCCCCTGAAGATTGAATAAACCAATACCAATAACCAATGCAAATGGTAAAATTTTAAGAGCTGTAATAATTGTCTGGAATTTTCCACCACCTTCTACCGAACGTATGTGTACTCCCATGAAAATTAATACAAATACTACAGCAACCAGCTTTAATACCAAACCATGAATCGGAATAAAAAATGCAAGATAATTCACAATTGCTAAAGCCATGATTGAAATTGACGGTGGGTCAGTTGCCCAAAAGCTGATCCATCCACACAAGAATGCGAGTGGTCGTGATCCTGCTTCACGGAAGTAAACATATTGTCCACCATCCTCTGGATAAGCAGATGCTAATTCCGAATATACAAAGTTTGCTGGAATCTGAAGCAATCCCCCTATAATGAATGCTAATACCAGAAACAAGCTACTACCGGCAGCATTTGCTACCTCAGATAAAGATGAAAAAATACCAGAGCCTACTGTAGTACCAACGCCAAGTGCAATAACAGCGCTAAGTCCAAGTTTACGACCAAGTTCGTTTTTGTTTTCAGACATAAAAACTCTCCCTTTCCTTTTAAACAGAGTATAATTGAAAAATCTTGTGCACGACTTTTCTTTTTTTAATTTCCTATTATCTTCGATGCTTTTATATTGTAAACAGCTATCTATCTTCGCTATCACAATTTCTTAAATAATCTATTACTTTTTATTTATTCACTTTCACATTTAAACGATTCCTGCCTCGGCCATTAGCTCACGCATGTTATCAATGGCACGTTTCGCATAAAAACGTGGTTCGTTAATATAATTTGTAACCAATTCAAGTGTTGCTGTTTTATCATAACCTATTCGTTTCATTTCATATAGCATTTCTTTAATTGGAATATTTCCCTCTCCTGGTATCATATGGGTGTCTGATCCATTTTCTCCATCAATAATATGCATATGATCCATCTTATTTCCGAGTTTATCAAAATATGCCATAATACTTTCATGCTGTACAAATGGTGGAACAATATCACACATGCCGACTACATATGGATTATCCACTCTTCTAAATAGCTCCACCAAATCATTTGCTCTTGTAAAGAAATTAGATTCATACGGTGTTAAAGCTTCAACTACTAGCTTGATTTCTAGTTTTGCTGCATAATCTCCCAACTCTTGAATATTTTTTTCTAATCTGCTCCACAACTGATCATATGTAGCAAGATATCCGCCGTTTGCAGGACTTGTAAGTACAAATTCCGCACCCATCTCTTTTGCCATTTCAAGAGACAGTTTCAGATAATCAACAGCATCTCTTCTCTGAGCCTCTGAACCAATCATATAATTGTAAGGATAGGCATTATGCTCCGGTGTGTAACCAAGCACCGGCATTTCATACTTTTCAATTAATCGGCGAACTTCATTAATATCTCCCGCTTTCAGATCCGGTGCATATGCATGTGGACGCCCACCCCAAAGCTCGATATAATCATAACCGTACTCTTTAGCATCCATAAAACAATGCTCCAACGGATTCCTCTGATATCCCGATGTAAACATTCCGACTTTTAACATTATTTTATTCCTCCTTGTTGTGTTTTTGTTGGTAAAATTATATAATAATTAAGCACCATTTTTCTATTCGCAAGAGGTCTAAAATTCAATTATAAAAAATGTATAAAATCCCATAACCATGTTGTTTGTTATTCTAATTCTATACCAATTATGTTATTCTGCATGTTTTATCCCCTTTATCCCCTCTTCTTTTTATGCATTATGCACATAGTGGTATGTTTTTGATTTATATTTATACCAGTTTCATCAGATACACTTATTTTGCCACTTATTTTTTAGTTATCCATCCAATTGCCAATGCTTTGTGCACCATGATAACTTATAAGTGTTCTAATAAATAGTGTGCAATATCTGTTAGAACACTTCGATGACTTTTATTCATTAAGGAACGAGCATTCAGCTTTGATTTTTTTGTTGCTGGATATCTGACCTTTCTAAGGTTCATCTGTTATTTGATGTCGCCTCACTTTTACTCTTAATATCTTTATTTTCCTATACATAAGTTATGTCTTTACAAATATCATTAATCATTAGGAGGTTTAAATAATATGTCTGAATACGCAGATCTTATTTTATTATCAAACTGTATTTTTACAGCCACAGAGGAAATACCTTTCTCTGGATATATTGCTATCAAAAACGACCGGATACTTTCTATCGGAAAAGGATTGGCTCCTACTGAACTAATAGGAACAAACACAAAATATCTTGATTATGGGAACAAAACAATTACGCCTGGATTCTCCGATGTACATTGCTTTTTCACAGGTTATTCTGTAGGATTTGTTGGAATAGACTTATCCGCAGCTACTTCTCAAGAAGATATACTGAATTCAATTAAAGAGTATGCGAAAGGAATTCCTGCAAACAAACCTATTTTGGGACATGGTTGGAACTCCGATACAATCCAACCTGATGGAACAGATTTGTTAGATGAGGCTTTTTCCACTCGCCCTGTTCTTCTGTTTGCAAAAGGCTGCGAAACTTGTTGGATGAATCAAGCTGCTATAAATCGTTATCAGTTTACCCCGGAAACCTGTTATCCGGAGAGTTATGTTCGCTTTTTACCAGACTTACTTGGAGATAAAGACTTTATAATTCCGGAATTTAAGCGCTATATTAAAATGATGAACAGTAAAGGAATCACTTCCATCAAAGAAATGGGATTCGATGATTTCTACGGATTTACTGACATTCTCGCAGAACTAGAATCCGAAAACGCTTTAACTATCCGCGTAAACTTTATGAGCCAACCTGTTGCTGAACCTTTTAATCTCTCATATGGCAAGGAAATGCGTGAAAAATTTAAAGGAGAGTTTGTTCGTTTTTCTGGATATAACCAAATGACTGACGGTTCTATAAGCGAACTTTGCGGTGATTTGAAAAAACCTTATTCCTGCGCAGATACGACCTGTGCACAAGACATTGATTGGGATCTTTTAGCAAACGATACCTTTAAAGCTGATACCGAAGGATTTCGTTTCTCATTACATGCTCAAGGAGATGCTGCTATTTCAAAAGTATTAGATATTTATGACTCTTGCCAAAAAGATGAAAATGGAAAACTTATAAATCGTCACAGTATTACCGATCTTGAATTCAGTGATCCAACAGACTTGGAGCGTATGGGAAAATTAGGCGTAATTGCTGAAATATACCCTCAAATTCAATCTATCGCAAATCGAAAAGACAAACTTGCCATGATTGAAGAAAAGATTGGTATGGATCGCGGACAGTATTATTGGAACAGACGTAAAATGGCTGACAGCAATGTGTTATTAAGTTGCGGAACTGATCTTCCACTTCTTATTGATGATATCCCAGAATCTATTTATCATGCAGTCGGAGGAAACTTCCCTGAAGGTGGAGAGCCATTTAACAAACAAAATATGCTGACTATTCCTGAGTTACTAACTGCATGGAGTGCTGGCGGTGCTTATAATCTATATCAAGAGAAAGAGCTCGGCACACTGGAAAAAGGAAAAAAAGCTGATATTGTCGTATTCGACGGAAATCTATTTGAAACAGCTATTGAAGAAATTCGTTCTCGCAAAGTAGAAGTAACTTTTCTCAACGGACGAATCGTATATAGCCATGAATAAATAAAAAAATATCTCTCTTATCTAAACAGTTTATATTCTCTTTAAGAAAGGAATGGAAATATTTATGAAAGAGTCTTATTTTATGGGGATTGATACTGGAACAAACTCTAGTAAAGGTGTATTAATCAATTCTCACGGAGAAATTATAGCAGAACATACAACTGAACATGCAATGACAAATCCTGCCCCAGGTCACTATGAACATGATGCCGACAAAGATTGGTGGGGGGATTTATGTATTATAAGCAATGCACTGATTGAAAAATCCAAAGTTTCACCATCTGACATTAAAGCAATCGGAACAAGTGCACTTGGTGCCGACTGCCTACCTGTCGACGATCAGTGTCGACCTCTACGCAAAGCTATCCTATATGGTATTGATGCACGTGCAACCGATGAGATAGAACAACTCACAGAAATGTATGGGGAAGAACAGATCCGACAGTGGTACGGACGTCCATTATGCTCCAGTGATGTAATGCCTAAGATTCTTTGGATAAAAAATAAAGAGCCAGATATATATGCAAAAACCCACAAGTTTCTAACAGGCTCTAGTTTTATAGCAGCAAAACTTACTGGTAATTATGTAGTCGATCGTTTTTTAGGACTTGCAAGTTTTAATCCACTTTATTTTAATGATGGAACACCAAATCCTGAAACTTGCCTACCAATTTGCCGCCCTGATCAGCTAGCAGAAGTGAAGGAAGCAAATGATATCGCAGGTTATGTAACTGAAACCGCTTCAAAGGAAACGGGTCTTGCAGTTGGCACTCCAGTCATTGTAGGAACAGATGACTCCGGCGCAGAAGCAATCAGCACTGGCGTTGTTGCCCCTGGTAAAATGATGATTCAATTCGGTTCTTCCATTTATATGATTCTCGGGACAAAAGAATTGGTTGATGATGAACGCTTATGGCGTGAAGAATTTATTGTACCAGGACTTTGTGACATATCTGCCGGCACTAATGCTGCAGGCTCTCTTACTAAATGGTATAGAAATACAATTTTCCCAGATGCACTCGAACTAGAGCAAAATGGTGGTCCTGATGCTTACATCACCATGATGCAAGATTTGGATAAAATTCCTGTTGGAAGCGATGGCCTTATTACACTCCCTTATTTTGCTGGTGAAAGAACTCCAATAAATGATCCTCTTGCAAGGGGAATTCTATTTGGATTAACGCTTGCTCACACGCGTCAGCATATGTACCGAAGTGCTTTGGAATCTGTTGCATACTCAGTAAATCAGCAATTAAAGATCATGCTTGAGCACGATGTTCCTATCGACCAGATTTTTGCCGTAGGTGGTGGTGTTAAAAATGACTTATGGATGCAAATTGTTGCAGATGTTACTGGTAAAGAAATCAGTACCCCTGCCATTACTGTAGGTGCGAGTTTTGGCGATGCTCTAATGGCTGCATCAGGAATCAAATATTCAGGCTTTGAATCTTTCAACAAACTTACAGATTTCATTAAACCTGGAAAAACCTATCATCCTAATAAAGAAAACCATGAAACATATAAAAAATATCAGAATATTTATGATTCTCTTTATCCTGCTACTGTAAACTTAATGCATTGTTTATCAGACTAATCTTTGTAGATTAGACTTTATAAAGACTATGTGATAATTCTTTCATCAAACAAAAAGTACAGCTGTATGAGTTTTTAATAACTCTTCTGCTGTACTTTTTAAATCTATTATTTTATTCATGAAGCTGAATTGTAAATGAAGTCCTGTCACTTCTGATAAAAGAGCGGCTATACGCAATCGCTCTACCATTATTGTCCCAGTAATCACAACTCAACATAATTAATGCTACTCCATTTGGAATATCTAATAATTTTTTTATCTTACTCGTTCCATCTATAATCTCCATTGTTTGCTGCATACTGGAAATTTCTATTCCATAAAATGCAAAAATATCTTTTATTGTAAAAACTGATGAGTTCACTACTTCTAACTTCGGCAAAACATCTTTTGGTACATATATATCTTCAATTGCCAATGGCTCACTATCCAAAGTTATTTGATGTCGTACACAAAAGATTAAATCATCTGGCTCAATATTAAAATAATTTGCATACTTATTTCCTGCTGGTCTATATATTTTTGCCTGCTCCTTTATCGAAACTCTTTTTGTTCCTGAAGACATTACATTAACAAACCCACCATGTTCATCCAGGTTTTCTTCGTATTTATCACCAACAACAAAAACACCTTTTCCCTGAACACGTCTCAAAATTCCTTCATTAACTAATGTATCTACTGCGTTGCGAACAGTCAACCTATTAATACCATAAGTTTCTGCTAATTTATTTTCAGACGGAATTGCTGTTCCTGGAAGGTACTCTCCCTCTTCTATTCGATTTCTAATAATTTCTCTCAGTTGAAGATAAATTGGTGTACGATAACTTAATTTTCCGTCTTCACGCTCTTCATTTTCTTCGGTATAGTTCAATTTATTATCCATAAATCTGCCCTGCTTTTCTCATTATTCACTCTCTATTCTGCTAACAAGCTTGAATTTATCTCCTCTAATTAATTGTTTATAATACATAATTATCACTCCTTCTTCATCTTTCACAACTCCAGATGTAAAAAACAAAGGAGAATCCGGTATTATCTCCAACAACGCTGCTTCTTGTTCACCGGCATATGTAACACTAATATGCTCCTCGCCCGAAATCTGCTTTCTATGATATACATTTTTCAAAATTCGACCCATGCTAGTTTTATCAGTATAATACTTTTCAAAATCTGGATATCGTTCACAATCAAGATATGTTGTTTCCAAAAAACATGGAACATCATCTATTTTTCTAAGAAGAATATACTCATAAACCTCTTGTCCGAGCAGAACATGAAGTTTCTTAGAAATCTGTTTAGTTGCTTCAACTTTTCTTACAGAAATAATCTTTTTTGCCAAAATAGATCCCTGCTGTCGAAGTTCTCCTACCATTGAATCTACTCCAACCATGTTTCGATTCTTCTTTCCTACAGATACATAAACTCCCGCTCCGTTAATTCTATATAACACCCCACGACCAACAAGTGTATCTACCGCCTGTCTCAGTGTCGTTCTGCTTACTCCCCACATTTCACACAAATCTCTCTCTGATGGAATTCTTGTATTCGGAGCCAATCGATTTACTACAATAAAATCTTCCAATTTTTCCACAGCCTCAGTTCCCGGTGGTATACGATATTCCATATTCTTATTCTCCTTACCATTGTTTACAGACCACTTTCAAATGTAAGCTAATTCTATCATCTTTTTCTTCGTTTTCCAACCAAAACATATACCAAACTCAAACGATTATGTGTTTTTAATATTCATCCAATAATAGCAAGCTTCTTTTTCTTCTCCGGTACAAGCCCCAAAGCAATATACATCGACTAATATTATCCATTTTTTTCTTTCAAATCAGGCATGATTGTCGCCTCCATTTCACTTGTATTAGCTTTCGAATTATATATGATGTTTTATTTTACTACTATTTTTGTTTGTTTTTTTACTACTTGTCTATTTTAAATTATATCATTGAGGCATATTTATGTCAATTATCACAATCGTATACACACTGAAGAACAGTATCTTCATTTGCATAAAAAACCGCCCAAATCTCTGACTTCAGTCAATAGAATATGAGCGGTATATATTTTATTTTTCTTCTTGGATAATCACGTTAATTGTACGATGTGCCGGCCCATCAAATTCACAGAAATATATTTCTTGAGCACCACCTCTTACCATTTCACCATCTATCACTGGAAAATGGCAATGATTTCCAGTAAGCATTGCTTTCAAGTGTCCTGTTGGATTTCCTGCTGTACTACCATAATCTCGAAGCATTCTTGCATGGCTATACGGATAATCTTCTGGTATTAATCGTCCCAGGAAATTCTCAATATCACTTTCCAGACATTCTAATGCTTCGTTCACAGTTACACCTGTTGTTGTGTGCTTTGTAAGAACCGTAACGATTCCATTCTGAACTCCACTTCTTTTTACAATATCCAAAACTTTCGGAGTAATTACTGTATATTCATTATATTCTTTTGTTAATAATGTAATTGATTCAACATACATCTTCTTTACGCCTTTCTATTAGGAATTCCACCTAAGAACTCAATTGCGTTTTCCCCACAAATTAAATCCAAAGTGCTTTCACGAAATCCCAGTTCTTTAATTGCATGCGCCATTCTGATTTGCTCAAATCTCGGATTATTACTTCCAAACATTACCTGATGTCTCAAACTCCGATCAATCCATGTCATCGGAACATCTCTTGTCAACATCTGTGTATAAAACTCCTTAGCATTATCAAAATACAATGCGCCAGTATCTGTATATACATTAGGATACTTCAACATCAACATAGCTGTCTCTCTACACCATGGCCATCCAAAATGTGCAAGACAAATTTTTAATTTTGGTCTTGCTGCTGCCAGTTCCTCAAACATTTCTGGGCGACAATATTTTGTTAATGTATCCGGTTCCCATGACATTCCACTATGGAAAATAATTGGTTTTTCATATTTTTCACAAATATCATACAGTGGCATCATTCTTTCATCCGTTGGATAAAAATGCCCTTTACCTGGATGTAATTTCAAACCACTTAATTTTAATTCTTCAAATGCTTTCTCCAATTCTTCAGCCGCATCTTCTGCAAACGGATCAACCCCCGCAAATCCAATAAACTTATCTGGTGCCATGTTAACAAGTTGACTAATTTCCTCATTGCTTACCAGCACTTTTCCACCTTGCTGTGTACGATAATCTTCTGGAAGTAAGCATAAATAATCCAAGCCTGCACATTTCATTTGATTAAAAATATGTTCCAATGGTGCCGTTCCATTTTTATGAATATCTAATGTATTATGTCTTAGTTCTTCCAACTCTGAATCTTGATTGATTGGTTCATAAAAAGCTGGATGAACATGCATATCTATAAACATATTTCTCTTCCTTTCTGTATTTTATCAATACCTAATTTCTTTTTCCCATGCTCTACTCTACCCATGGTTCAAATACCTGAACTACCGAAGCCGCTACTTCTGCACCTTTTTTTAAACATTCATCTACACTTTTACCATTCAATATTCCATAAAGAAATCCTGCAATGAAACTATCTCCAGCTCCAACTGTATTGACTACTTCTGCCTTTTCAATACCACCTACATAGAATCTTTCACCATCCCATGCAAGACTACCATCTTCACCGAATGTGACAACAGCAATTTTCATTCCACGACTCACTTTATCTTTTAAAAACTCTTCAATCTTAGCATCCCTTCCTTCATGATAAGAATAAAATCCATAAGTAACATATGGTAAGGTTTCTTCTACCAACGGATGATCCAGTCTATCTGCATAATCAAAAGCAATTGGAATTCCTTTTGCTGCAATCATCGGTAAGGTATTCTCAGCTTTTCCCCAAAGTGCTGTATGAACGAGATCATGCTCTGCCGCAAATTCAATATCTTCTTCATCAAAAACAATATTCTCCAATACACCTTCTACATAATCGCCATGCACACGGTCTTTTCCATCCATATCCATATAAGTTACTGCTGTAGCACCATCGCCAATTTTTAAATGACTAATGTCTACCCCTTCTTTTTTTAATGTCTCTAACATCCATTTTCCATTTTCATCATTACCTGTTGTACTGATAATCGAAACAGGGATTCCAAGTTTTTGAAGATTCACACCTGTATCAACAACATTCCCTGTTGGATATTTTTTCCCAATACGTTCATAAACATCAATACAATTGTCTCCCATTTCTGCAACTCTCATTTTCATTGTCCTCCTTTTTTTACTTTTTTAATTCTTTCATTCATTGCATTTTTCTACAACTACATCATAGTCATGATTTAACATTTTTGTAATAATTTCTGCTACGGCATCTTGATTGTTGTTCTTCTCTGTTACAAAATCTGCTTCTTTTTTCACATCATCCACTGCATTTGCTACAGCTATTCCTACCGCTGCATGCTGCAACATGTCCAAATCATTATAGTAATTTCCAACAGTTATAATATCTTCTTTACAAATTTCAAGCATATCTGCAAGTAACCGTATTCCATTCCATTTTGACACACCCTTAGCCATAACATCAATGCAGTTCGGCTCCGAACTTACGTAGTATACCTCCGGAATACACTCATCAATATAAGCGGCCACATCGGTCATATCCTGTGTTGCCATAAATCCTTCCAAGCCATACTTCCAATCTGTTTCTTCTAGCGAATTAATTATTTCAGGAATTACACCGACATTCTTTGCATACTCTAGGGTTTCATCTGTCATCTTTGTAACTTGCCAAGTCATACCATTATAAATTTGAAGCTGTATATTCTGCTTAAGACAATGTGTAATTAGCCTTTTACACACATGTGGAGGAATTAAATCATTATGAAGCACTTTTCTATCCTTGCATCGTAGTATCTTTCCCCCAGTGTTAAGAATCTGATAATCCACAAGCCATTGTTCATCCTTTAATGACACCATATCACTATCTCTTCTGCCACTTACAAATACAATTTTATGTCCCTCTTGCTGTGCTAGTTTAATTGCTTCTTTGCTTTTTTCCCCTAAACTATAGTCGTCACGTACAGCAGTTCCGTCTATATCCATTGCTAGCAGTTTTCGTCTCATTTTCTTTTCCTTTATCTTGATATTACAATGTTTCTCGATACTTGTAAACAACCTGCATAAATTCCTTTACACGGTTCACATCAACTCGATTTTCAAAGATACCTCCATACTTAAATGTGGTTCCTACAACAGCCGCATCTGCCGTTGTTAATTTTCTTTCAATAGTATCCACACGACATCCTGTATTACACAACACAACTATTTCAGGATTAGCCTCCTTTACGCTTGCAATTAATGTATCATCTACATCTTGACCAGCTGCATTTGCTGAAATACACAATCCATCTGGTGCTGCTTTCGTAATTGTACTCTTAGCAATCTCTGCTAATGGACGAGTATCTAAATTCCGATCCGATTCTGGGTTAATAAAATATAACATTTTCAAATCTTCTAAAGGGAGTGCGGCTTTTCTTCTTAGTAAACTACTAAAATCATTATTATAAAGTCCACCATCACCCACATACACACCACAAAATGTTCCGCGAACAAATTGCGCTTTTACCGCAGCTGCAAGTTCTAAACATGCTCGCCCATCACTAATTGCGTCTACTCCATATGGTACCTTAATCTCAGATCGTAAATTCCCAATTACATATGCCATTGCCGCAGGAGTCACCATATCCATATTTCGCTGGTAGGGCAAACTAAATTCATTGCTAAAAATAATCCCATCTACACCACCATCTTGTAGTGCATGTAAGTCTTCACGTGCATGTTCTACCACCTTATCCATATCATTTCCCGACTTGTATAATGGATCTCCTGGTAGTGGATCAATGTGGAGCATTGCAATAATTGGTTTCTTAACTCCAAACATCTTTTCAGTCCATAACATCTTCTTTGCCTCCTAAACAACTTTGTATTTTTTAATACATTCGATATACATAAATTATATCACTTGTATGAATATTGTCAATATTCTATTTTGATTATCTTATAAAAAAATATCTATAATTTATAAATGTACGGTTTTTAGTTATTTTACACAATCTTATCATATTCTTTTTATTTTTATTGCATACAATTCCAGTTCGCGGTATAATTCACTCATCTAGTACCTATATATATTCTATTTTTTTAATACAAATTATGTCATTTCACTTATTTGCATAGCTAATTTGTATTGATACGGAAAGACTACTATTAAAAGTTAAGTCTAAAATGAATTGTAGAAATGCACTTCAGATATAGTTGTACCTTGAAAACCGCATGACAATAAGAACATCTTTGCCAGTGCTCTAATAGGTAGATGTGAATTCCGACAGCAAAACATAAACCGATACCATATGAATTGTTAGACCAAGTTTTTTTAATTCTGGAAAAAGGATACAACTAAGCCAGGAGATGGACATTTTGAGTTTTGCACGTTCCTTTACTTTATCAAAACGATAGCGAGTGAGTGACTTTAATTCCTCATTGTGATTGTAACCTCGTTCTAAATAAACCGTCATGCAGTATCTAATTGATTAACAAATATACAAAGAGACTGTGGTTGTAACCTTTCTGAAGCCATCAAGTGGCAAGAGAAAAAACAATTCACAGTATCTCCAACAGTATAGCATACAGACCTTGGAGAGGGTCTATAAACACTACTACTTTATAATATAAGGAGGTCTATCTTATGAGAACACGTGTTAACTACTTCACGGAAAATTCTGTGCGAATTCCTAAAACGGAATTCTCCATGTTAGGTAATGAATTTTTTCTCCTTACCTAATCGTGGCAATTCTTTTAATTCTATTTTTTACTATTAAAAAACAAACAGATAAGGAGATTTTTATTATGGATGCTGTATATGTTGGGTGGTTGTCTATTCTTCCGCCTATGATTGCTATTATTCTTGCATTAATCACAAAAGAGGTTCTATTTTCACTTATAGCAGGTGTTTTATCTGGAACCCTTATTTACTCTATCGCTTCTGGTATGAATCCGATTGTTGGTCCCGTTTCTACTGTATTTGACGTTATGATACAAAAAACTGATATGAATATTATCATTTTCTGTTTTTTGTTGGGCGGATTAGTTTATCTAATCAATGCTTCTGGAGGAGCTCAAGCTTATGGAAAATGGGCATCAAAAATCATTCGTACAAAACGTTCCTCTCTATTACTTACTAGTTTGCTTGGTTGTTTGATTTTTTTAGACGATTATTTCAATTGCTTGACAGTTGGAACAGTTATGAAACCTATAACTGACAGACATCATGTCAGCCGTGCGAAACTTGCTTACATTATTGATGCAACAGCTGCACCCATCTGTATCATCGCACCTATATCAAGTTGGGCTGCTGCTGTCGGTAGTTACCTTAAAAATACAGGTGCTTTTGACTCTGAATTTAAAGCCTTTATTACGGCTATTCCATACAATTTTTACGCCATTCTTAGCCTTCTTATGGTTTTTCTCCTCTGTGTCTTTTCCTTGGATTTTGGTCCTATGGCAAAACAGGAGGTATTAGCTGAAAGAGGTTTCCTCGGCGGACTTGATGAACAAAAAGATTCATTGGCACAGCCAAAATCTGGACGTGTCGCTGATATGATTGTTCCAATTCTTGTACTCATTGTAACTGCAATCCTTGGCATGCTTTACAATGGTGGCTACTGGAGCAATGATCCTTCACTTCACACTATCACCGCTGCTCTAGGAAACTGTGTCGCAGCTCAAGCCCTTGTTTGGGGAAGTTTTGCTGGAATTATTACTGCACTTTTTATGTATATACCGAGAAAAATCATGACATTTAAAGAATTCATGGATAACTTTACAAAAGGCATGCAACAAATGATTACTTCCGGTTGTATACTTATGCTAGCATGGACAATCGGTGGTGTATGTCGCGATTTACTTAGTACACCTGTTTTTGTAAAAACTTTTATAGAAACTACCGGACTTCCAGGTGCTTTGCTTCCTGCACTTGTATTTATACTTGCTGCATTCTTAAGTTTTTCCACCGGAACTTCATGGGGAACTTTTGGTATTTTAATTCCTATTATAATCCCTGTTGCTCAATCAATTTGTCCTGAATTGCTACTCTCTTCTCTTGCTGCAACGTTAGCTGGAAGTGTTTTTGGAGATCATTGTTCTCCAATATCTGATACAACTATTCTCTCTAGTGCGGGTGCTGGTGTAAACCACCTTACCCATGTTTCAACACAGATGATTTACGCTCTAACAGTCGCTGGATGTAGTTTAATCGGATATTTAATTATTGGTATTACAAACGGAAACCTACTACTTTCACTTGGAACGTCTATTTTCATTCTGTGTATTTTTACTTTCATCATGCATCGTCGTTCCAAAACAATATTAAACAAAAAAGATATTTGTTCAACAAAATAAAACCCAATGTTATCACTCTAACATAAAGAGAAGTATACATTATCGTTACGTACATCCTTTGTTTAGAGATCCAATAGTAAATAAATTTTTATTTTAATATGTACTAAATAATGAAATATGACCATTGACATTTATATAAGTTATGATATTCTATCATTATAGTGTATCTTATTTTAACTACTTGTATATCAAAAAATTATGGAGGTGTTATTATGTCAAATATCACAATGGATCAAGTAGCTGTTATGAGTGTACAATATTTTCATTATACACTCGATTATTATCTTAATTCCATGCATCGTTGTGGAGTTAAAAATCTCGACTTATGGGGAGCATCGCCACATTATTGCAGATTAGATTATCTCACTTCATCTGCCGCCGAACGAAAACTTCGTGAGATCAGAAAAAGAGCTGAAGATTTAGGACTTAAATTTGTAATGTATACGCCAGAAACTTTAGCATATCCCTACAGCTTGAGTGCTCCTGAACAACCTATTCGCGATCGAACAATTGATTACTTTGATATGGCTATTGATGATGCACTTACTTTAGGAACAACTAGGTTATTTATGAATTCTGGTTGTGGTCCTCTCGATATTCCTCGAGAAGATAGTTGGAAGCGTGCAGTTGAAACAATTAATAAAATATGTGAAATGGCGCATAAACGTGGAGTTACAATCTTACTTGAACAACTTCAACCATATGAGAGTAATTTGTTGGTCAACTTGCCACAAATGAAAGCTATGTTGGAAGAAGTCAATAGTCCAGCATTAAAGACTTGTGTTGATTTGGTCGCTATGGAAGTAGCGCATGAGAATCTTGAGGATTATTACAAGGTTCTTGGTGAAGATACTATACAGTTTATCCATTTTGCAGATGGCGATCCTTCCGGACATTATATTCTAGGGGATGGTAATTATCCACTAAAAGAATACATCGAAATTCTTGAAAAGCATAACTATACAGGTATTATCGATTTAGAAATAAACGATTCAATATATTGGGATGATCCTCATGGCTCAGTAGAAAGATCTGTTGATTATCTAAAGAAAAATATATTTAAATAAATATTTACTTAATTTAAATATAAGCAAAAGGGGCTGTGAAAAAAGAATAAGTCCCGAGTCAAGACCACCGGCTTAGCCGGTGGCTTGTTCTGCCCCTATAAGGGGCTATTACCTGCTTGCGCCCGGAAGGCGCACTGAAGGTCTGCCAACTGCACCACATCCACAGCCGCCGAGGGCACTGAAAAACATAGGTTTTGTAAATTTTATTTTTAAAGGCATAAGAAATCCACCAGTCTCAAATCAAGTTCTGGTGGATTTTCTGAATTCTGTTTGATTGAATTATATGCTGAATCTGATTATTTTTCTCCCATTAACTTTACGATCCTTTTAAGATTTACTGCAAATATAGTCATTGCTCCCTGCATTTCCATGCCAATAAGACCTGACGATGACGCAACGTCATAACCATGTCTACGTTTTAATTCACTATTCTTGGCTTCTATTTTATATCGCTCTTTTGCCTTGCTTTTAAAATATTCCGTTTCCTGAAATTGTGCCTGTTCACTATGCCTGTCACAGATAAGGGTTTCCGTATATTGTTTTGACTTCGCACCTTTTTTATAACAACCCTCCCTATACGGACATCTTTTACATTTCTCAATATCGAAAAAATATACGACTCTTGGATTTTTACCCTCTGATTTCCTGCTGTCTTTTGCCTTTCGTATTGCCAGATGCCCCGCCTTACATTGGTACATACCTGCATCTTTATTAAACTCAAACTCATCTGGCTTTGTACGATTCCCTTGGGTAACAATACTGTTTAATCGGGATATAAGTTCATAATCTCCATTTTTAGCTGCATCTATATTTTCTTTGCTTGAATACGCTTTGTCTCCAATTACGGTTTCAATTTCCATCCCCGCTTCTCGGCTTTTCTGAATCAATGCCGGCAATTCTTTTCCGTCTGTTTTTTCTCCGCTGGTAACAGTTGCTGCCGTAATGATCCGTTCTTCTGTCATGGCGATATGAGTCTTATATCCAAAGAAAGATGTATCGGCTGTTTTATGACCGATTTTTGCATCTCCATCCTTTGAGGTTTCCAGATGTTCCATATCATTACTTACAGATTCTTCCAACAGATTTAATTTCTCCTGTACTTTCGGATAATTGCATAATTCTTCGTTTCCCTTGATGACTGAGATAAGCTGTTTACAGTATTCTAATTCTTTTTCTAAAGTGTTACAACGCATTTTATTTGATGCTATAATTTGCAGAATTCGGAAAATTAAAACATCCCATTTTTAGCCTTGTTATAACGGTAATAATTTTTTCTATTACTGTTATAACAAGGATTCCAGGGGTTCGGGGATGGAAGATCCCCGTATTATTTCTGCACTATTTATTTTTCTGAAAATGGCATATTATAATGTGCTGATCAACACTAAAGAATCTTCGATGTTTTTATTGGGGAATTTGTTTTTCATTGTTTCATCTATTTCATAGATAGTACGCCGTAGTTTCTTAGACTGATCCTGAAGTGCCTCACGCGGTTTTTTCTGGTTATATCTTGATTTTGTATGAGTGGCATCCACAATAATAGATTTTGATTTTATGATTCCTTTATCCAATGCAATCTGAACCGTTTTTGCAATTAGCATATCCAAAAGGTTCATATCTTTTAAGCGCAGCTTGCGAAACTTAGTTAATGAACTAGGGTTTATGACCTCGTCTTCTGGTGCCATGTCCAGAAAATATTTAAAAGACATATCATATTTAGAACGTTCTACAACATCAACATCAGATAAATCATAAATTGATTTTAAAAGCAGATACTTAAACATCCGAATAGGTGGAACTGCGTTCCGTCCGTTATCCAGACAATATTTATCAAGCAGTTCCTCATAAATAAAGCTAAAATCAACCAATTCTTTTATTTGTCGAAGAAGATTATCTTTCGGGATTACTAATTCATATATTTCCATGTATGGACTTAGCACCAATTTCTGCTGTTGTTCGATCATAAAAACACCACCTATATTTGATATACACATTGTATCAAATATAGGCAGTATTATCTACTTTTTCAGTGCCCTCCAGCCGCCCCTAAGGGGGCTTGCTGGTTTGCTTTGATTTCCTACTACCACTCCAAGTGGTTTATTTCTTGTTTTTCTTCACCGGCTCACCCGTAAACGGGTCGATATACTCTACTAATGACATCTGGTCATATTCTAAATCTTCTTTCAGTTGATTCTGAATATACGCTTTAATCGCAGCTGTGTTCTTGCCTGCCGTATCTACATAATATCCTCGGCACCAGAAATGTCTGTTCCCATACTTGTACTTTAAATTCGCATGCTTTTCAAATATCATAAGCGAGCTTTTCCCTTTCAAATATCCCACTATTTCTGACACGGAATATTTCGGTGGAATTTTTATCTGTGCCGAAACACTTCTTGAATTATCTTCCAATAAGAAGTATCTCGGTGCAACCCCCGGAATCATTCAGGTTCTCCACACCTGGAACTAGTACAGCGAATACTAAGTTTCTGCTATATTGACACAGAATAATTGTTCCATATGCAAGGCGGAGGAATGAGGCGTAGCGGTGGCTACGCTGATTGACGACAACGATGCAGATGGACAATTAGGCAAGTCAATATGGTGGTTACTTAGTATTCGCTGTACTAGGAGTTAGGTTACCATGTACATATGCACTGTATCATTTCGGGTGGCGGTCTGACTAAGGAGCATAAGATCCGAAGGTCTTCCGGTAAATTTTTCATCCCCATATATGTCCTTCGAGATAAGTTCAAAGGAAAATATCTTTCTCTGCTTCATACGCTCTACAAAGATAAAAAACTAAGTGTTTCATCCTCTTGTGAAAGATTGCAGAATCCTCAGGAATGGAATCACTGGAAAGAGAACCTTTACAAGAAGGATTGGTGCCCTTACATCAAAGAAACCTTTAACGGCTTTGGAAATGCCATCGAATACCTTGGAAGATACACCCATAAGATCGCCATTTCCAACAGCCGTATCCTTTCTGTGACAGAAAACGAAGTCACATTCTCTGCCAGAGGGAAAAAGCCCGGCGAGCCCAAACGCCAGATCACTTTGGAGCATACAGAATTCATCAATCCGCCGATACCTGATGCACGTGCTTCCACCCGGTTTCCAGAAGATCCGTTATTATGGTTTTCTGAACAACCGGATGAAGAGAAAAAATCTGAAACTCATTTTTACTCTACAGGGACATCAGCGTTTTAAAAGGCGGTTTACAGAGATGTCCATGGCGGAGCTTTTAAAGGCTGTGTGGGACTTTGATATTTCTATCTGTCCTGAATGTGGACATCGTTCCATGAAACAGCTTGGAAGGTGTTATGCACCATCCTGATCATCCTGACTTCTCATACTGTTTTGAAAAAGCCTGCCAACGGGAGGCTTTAAAAGCATGCCCTGCAATGTTTTGCACCACGAAAATCTGCGTGTTTTCAGCCGATCACCTGGAAAATCCGACAATCTCAACCATCTGGGAACCATACAATCCCCATATACACATCGGCTAAACGTCCGCGAATTAGCACAATTATGAAGAATCACATTTAGAGCAGTTCGAGTTTCCTATAGAACTGCTCTTTTTGTCTGCTCAAAATATGATACTTCACTAATGAATCATATCACAGACTTTTTGTGTAGTTATTTCTTTTTGATCCTTTTTTGTTCCATAAGAGAAAGCTCCTTTCAGTTCGCAACTCAATTTGAAAGCTGATAATCATAAATAAAGAAATTCATTACTGCCTGCTGTCCTTTGATGCTAAATACGTGTTTCTTTTCTAAGCATCTTTTCATTCCTTGGTGTTCATAAAAGCCATAATTACAACTTGTGTCTGTAAACAAATAAAATTCTTTCAGCTTTTCCTGCTTCATGTAATTGAGTGCTGATTGAAAAAGCATTTTTCCAATCCCTTTTCCTCTGCACGAAGAACTTACGGCAAATAGGGCAAGTTCTGCCGGATAAGTCTTGTTATTTTCGTTTAGTAATTGCTTATCTATTCCATTGACGTTACCAAAGATTTTTGAAACATTTCGCCCCTCTTTTGAACTATATAGTGTCTGCTGATTAAGCAGCTATCTGTAACTTCCAACTCTTATATCTGTTCCGGTCATACCAGAATCGGAACAGATGCAAAAGAGCACAAAGTATTCGCCTCTGAATCCTGAAC
>OBZJ01000554.1_pt1 | contig 20031 bp, 10 predicted proteins | sample 1476891 | NCBI WGS metagenome assembly OBZJ01 (sample SAMEA2580231, study PRJEB22360) | human gut metagenome | biome: human gut; feature: human-associated habitat; material: faeces | place: Denmark | collected 2008/2010 | reverse complement strand
ATTTTTATAGTCAATGAAAAAAAAGAAGGCGCATCGTGTATTACGACACACCTTCATTTTTTATTGATGAACATCGTTTTTGGTATTTCTATTTTCTAACTCGTCTCAGAATATTCTGCATTTCGTAGACTATTTCGGGGTGTTGGTCCGCAAGGTTTTCCTTTTCATATTCTCTAACTCTCATGTCATAAAGTTGAGGAGTTTTCAAATTTCCAGTCTCTACTTTTGGGCCCCAGGTAATCATGGCAGGTCCATCGTTTGGTTCAATATATTTCCAATTTTTGGTACGTACAGACATGGTTGAAGATTCTTCTATAATCCATGGGCGATCCGTTTGATCCTTTCCGAGCCATGTGTTTAAGCGGTTCTGGCTATCTGGCGCACTTCCTTTTGGTAATTTTGCATTGATTAGAGCAGCCATTGATGCAAACCAGTCGATTTGTGATACTAAGGCGTCGGAAATTTGCGAACCGGGGATTTCTTTCGGCCAACTGACAATTGCAGGTACCGCCGTTCCTCCTTCAAATGCGCTGTATTTATTACCACGAAAAGGACCTGCAGGACTATGTCCGTTAAGCAATTCCTCAGCATGGTCATCATAACCGTCGTCAACTACCGGACCATTGTCACTAGAGAGGATAATTAATGTGTTTTCTCGTAATCCCCGTTCGTCAAGAGCTGCTATTATTTGTCCCACTGTCCAGTCAAATTGGGCAATAGCATCACCACGTACTCCCATTTTATTCTTACCTCTAAAACGTTCATGTGGAAAACGTGGTACATGTACGTCGTTTGTAGCAAAATACAAGAAAAAAGGCTGGTTTTTGTACTTGTCGATAAAATCAATAGCATGTGCGGTGATGGAGTCGGCTATATTTTCATCTTTCCATAATGCTTTGCCACCACCTTTCATGTATCCTATGCGACCAATTCCGTTGACAATAGCCATGTCGTGCCCATGACTATGTTTCATATTGTACAACAGTTCCGGATGATCTTTCCCTAATGGTTCGCCAGGGAATGGCTTTTGATAACTAACCTCAATAGGAGCAGAAGGGTCGTAGTTGGCTACTTTACCGTTTTCAATAAACACGCATGGTACGCGATCCGCTGTGGCTGCCATAATATAGGAATAATCAAATCCCAAGTCTCCCAGTGCTGTAGGTAGTGGAGCATTCCAGTCTTGCATGCCCGATTTGTCACCCAATCCTAAATGCCATTTGCCGATAGCGCCGGTGATATATCCGGAATTCTTAAAAACATCTGCCAGCGTGTAAGTTTCAGGTCGGATAATCATACCAGCATTACCTGCTGCCACACCGGTTCCCGGTACACGCCACGCATATTTTCCAGTGAGCATGGAGTAACGTGAAGGAGTACTTGTTGCCGCAGTGGCGTGCGCATTGGTGAATTGGACACCACTTTCTGCCAATTGGTTTACATGGGGAGTTTGTACGTTTTTGGCTCCATAGCATTCGAGGTCACCATATCCCAGATCATCTGCATAGATAAAAATGACGTTTGGCTGCTTTTGAGGATTTGTTTTGGTTTTGAGCTTTTCGCTTTGTGCCGGACCTGTAACCGCCAATAGGCTTGCAACTGGCGAAAGAAAAGCTAATAATGCATACTGTTTCATGGGTATATTTATTTATAGGTTTTAAGGTAACTTATACCTTTGTGTCTTATTAATAAATACGTATATTTTTAGCCCAGCACTATATCAAACCCAGTTAAAACTAGTTAAAACGCAGAATGTCTCTTATGGTATCGTAATGAAGAAAATAAATAGGTTCAAATTCTTTTTTATGAATTTTAAAGCAAAGTAGATATTACGTTCTACCGCCTTCTCGCTAATGTCAAGTTGTTCTGCTATTTCTTTGTTTGTCATTTGTTGTTTCCTGCTCATGATAAAAACCTCTTGTTGTCGTGGTGGAAGTAAAGAAACTAATTTCCATATATATTCCAGTAGATCCTTAACTTCGAGCGTCTCATCAGATATAGCAATTTTCTCAGCAACCTCAAGAGCAGTAATTTTCATCGTTACCTTATTCAGACTTTTGCGGAAGTAATCAAAAATTGTGTTACGAGTCATAATAAAGAGTAATCCGTCTATGTCTTTGTTTTCGTTGATTGATGCACGCGATTCCCATAATTTGATAAAAACCTCTTGTACTGCCTCTTTTATTTCCTCGTCGTCATTCAGATAAATCTCTGAAAATCTGTATACTTTCCGCCAATAATGATCATATACAAAGGTAAATGAGGTTTCGTCTCCTTGTTTTAATTTTGCTAAAACAGATGTTTTCTCCATTACGTGCATAATTATAATTGTTTTGCAAAGATAAGAAAAAAAGGACTGGTTAGCGTTCTAAAGAACTGCTTTCTGATTTTTCGAAAAAAAGTTCAATGCAATGTAGGGGTAGACATAAAAGTTTCGTATTTAATATTAGAGACGCTTGTTTTATAATGAAAATGAAAAATGTGAAAAAGATAGATATGAATAAGAAACTATATGAACAAATCAAAGCTTTATTAGCAGACAAACTGGATGAAAAAGAACAAAAGGAACTATTTCATCATCGAGAGTTTGAAGAAAGAATGCACCTGCAATGGAATATGGATCGACAAAAAGAACTTGACGATGAAGTAGGGCGAAAGATGTGGAAAATGGTAAGACAGAAATGTCTGGATTGCCAACAACAGAAAAAGCATGTTTATATACCATATTGGCTATCTGTGGCTGCCGTAGCTCTTGTTTTGCTACTTGGAGCAACTTGGATGTATTTCTCCGGAAAAAAGGTAAATGAGGCGAAAGATGCTTTTGTAGAAGTAGTATCAAAAGAAGGACGTCTATATATGCTGCCTGATAGTTCACGAGTTTGGATGCATCCGGGAAGTTCTATCCGTTATCCGGAGAATTTTGTTCAGAATAGAAAAGTGTGGTTGAAAGGAAATTCCCATTTTGATGTTTATAAACAGGAAGGCAAACATTTTATCGTATACATTGATAGGGCTTTTGTAGAAGTAAAAGGTACTTCTTTTTTAATTAATCAGGAACAGGCAAATATTTCTAAAGTCACTTTGTTTAGTGGTAAAGTCGATTTTACGATAGTAGGTACTGAGCATACTATTGAGATGAAACCTTCGCAAGAATTGACCTTCAACGCGGAGAAGGCAAGCGTGAAAGTGGATGAAATGCAAGGAGTGAAATGGAAAGATGGTAATTATGAATTTACAAATGTTGATTTAAGTTCATGGATTGAGATTGTAGGAAGAATATATAATGTAAAAATATCATTGGAACACGGACAGGCAACCAAGAATCTGTTAAATGGGCGTCTACGTTACAATGAGTCATTGGAAGAAGCTATTGAAAAAATGTGCTTCAGTACAGGGTGGCGATATAGAAAGGAAAATGGAGAATATATCATATTCCGTTAAAGGTATACTATAATATGTTTGTATAATTTTTTAATGTTAATCTTTTAATTATTTAGTATGGAAGAAAAGCAGCAGCATGGCAGGTGGAAGTACCTCATGTGCATTTGGTTTGGAATCTTTTGTTTCCCATTGATTGTAATAGCAGCACAGGGAGTCATAAAGGTGAAAGGGTATTTTAGTGAAGTACAAGCTATCCGTCAGATCGAAAAAAACAGTAATTATGTGTTTTTTTACGATGCAGCGGATTTGGATGAAGTAAAGCGCAAAAACATTGACTGCCAAGGTACGATTGAAAAAGTATTGTCAGTTGTATTTGAAGGGAGTAATGTTAACTATTTAGTCCGGGGAGACGAAGTTGTACTGAAAGTGAATAAACAGAGTGTACAGCAGAAAGGAGAGAAAAGAGTCGTCACAGGTGTGGTTACAGATGCCATAGACGGCGAGCCGTTGGTAGGTGTGAACATTGTTGTGAAAGGTCAGAAAAGTGGAACTATCACGGATTTGAATGGTAGATATTCTATTTCTGTGAGCGGAGACAAAGCCGTACTGGTCTTCTCGTACATCGGTTACCAGAAACGTGAAGCTCCGGTAGAAGATTTAGGGGTGGTTAATGTCACGATGTCCGGAGAACAGCAGACGTTGAACGAGGTCGTTGTTGTAGGTTCCGGAGTACAAAAGAAAGTGAGTGTGACAGGGGCTATTACAAATGTGAAAGGAGATATTTTACGAATGCCGACTTCACAATTAAGTACTTCGTTTGCCGGTAAGCTGGCAGGTGTGATTGCTACCACTAAAACAGGAGAGCCGGGTTCTGGGGCTGATTTTTATATTCGCGGTATTTCTACTTTTGGCGGGCGTACAACACCGCTTATATTATTGGACGATGTAGAAATTTCAGTAGCTGATCTGAACTATGTGCCGGCGGAAAATATCGAGAGTTTCTCCATTTTAAAAGATGCTTCTGCAACTGCAATTTATGGTGCACGCGGTGCAAATGGTGTAATGATAATCTCGACAAAGGGAGGTGATTACAATATGAAGACGAAAGTTAATGTTAGTGCGGAGAACTCTTTCAATATCATGTCCGATTTTCCTGAGTTTGTAGATGGTCCCAGATATATGGAACTTTACAATGAAGCTGACCTGTCGAGAAATCCGAATAAATCGAAAGATCAATTATTGTATTCGGACAGACGGATCCAGTTGACCCGTGACGGGGTAAATCCTTATGTATATCCGAATGTGGATTGGCAGGATGTCATTTTCAAAAAGATGACAATGACGCAGCGTGCCAATATCAATGTATCGGGAGGAGGTACAAAAGTGAAGTATTATATGAGCTTGAATGTCAGCCACGATAGTGGTTTGCTGAATACGGAGAAAGCTTATTCGTGGAACAATAATATTAATATCATGAATTATACGTTCCAGAATAATATCTCCTATAAGTTGACCCCCACAACGACAATCAGGATGAATATGAATGCTCAGATCCGTCAGAACAAAGGGCCTAATATCAATAGTGCTGATTTGTTTAAAATGATTCTGACGACTACTCCGGTAACTTTCCCTGCAACTTATCCTGCGCAACCGGGTGATACGTATATCCGCTATGGGTCTGATTATCAGAGTTCGGACTATCTTTATCCTAATCCTTATGCGCAGATGATGACTTCTTATAAGGAGCAGAATGCGAATACATTGAATACAGTCATTAAAGTGGAGCAGGATTTTGGGTTTGTAACAAAAGGATTGAAGGCAAATATTTGGGTAAACTTTAAAAACTGGTCCAGCAGTTCCTACAATCGTTCCATTACTCCTTATCTTTTCAGAGCTGTGGGATACAGTGAAGATAGTCCGTTGGAATATGACTTGGAACGTATTCAGGAAGGTGCAGACTATATAGCACAGTCGGATATTGCCAGAAGTTCGGATCAGACATTTGAATTTCAGGGAAATATCAGTTATAATCGTCAATTTGGTTTGCACAATGTCGGAGGTATGTTGATGTACCGGCAAAGGGAATACAGAAGTGATGTGCTTCCTAATCGTAATCAAGGAGTCTCAGGACGTTTCACATATGATTACGGACAACGTTATCTGGCTGAAATCAACTTCGGTTATAACGGTACGGAACGTCTTGCCAAGAAGAAGCGTTTCGGTTTCTTCCCGGCAATGTCTTTAGGATGGGTTATCAGTAATGAGAAGTTCTTTGAACCTTTGAAAAATGCGGTGAATAATCTGAAAGTGAGAGCCTCTTATGGATTGGTAGGTAGCGATGATCTGGCACAAGCGGGCGGAAGCTATTATTTATATATTGATAAGCTGACGGATAATAAATTGGATCAGATAAAGTGGACATTTGGAGAGAGTATGAATCACACATTGGGAGGTCCGGAGATTGCCTATTATGCAAATCTGGATGCTGTGTGGGAAAAAGCGAAGAAATTTGATATTGGCGTAGATATGACTTTGTTTGACCACTGGAATATAACAATAGACTATTTCTATGACAAACGTTACGATATATTTATGGAACGTCAGTCTTGGCCTAATTCTTTGGGTTATGGTAAAGCAAAACCTTGGGGAAATGTCGGTAAAATGGATAATAAGGGTGTGGAGTTCAGCCTTAATTATCATAAGAATTTCTCTAAAGATTTGGGGGCTAGTTTTCAGGCTAACCTGACATATAATAAAAATAAGTTGGTTTATAAAGACGAACCGGATTATCCTACTATTTGGAAGTCGGAAACAGGAAAACCATATTCCAGATTGACCGGATATATTTCGGAAGGACTGTTCCAGAGCCAGGAGGAGATAGATAACAGCCCGGAACAGATGGTAGGAAATAGCACTCCGAAGGTCGGTGATATCAAATACCGTGATTTGAATGGTGATGGAAAAATAACGGAAGACGACCAATGTATGATTTCCAAGTACGGTTCTGTTCCACGTTTGCAATATGGTTTCGGTGGTACCATTAATTATAAAAAATTCGACTTTGGTATTTTCTTCAGTGGTTCGGCATTGCGTTCCATTCTGATCAATGGTTTGGACCCCTTCCTTGAAGGGAATCGTATACCGAATAAGAATGTGTTGAAATTTATTGCAGATAATCACTGGTCGGTAGATAATCCGAATCCGAATGCCGAATATCCGCGTTTGGGATTGACGACCGGTGATATAGGTAATAATACGGTCAACAGTACTTATTGGTTGCGTAATGGTTCTTTCCTGCGTCTGAAGAATCTGGAAATCGGTTATAAAATTCCGTATGGGCGTATTTATGTCAGTGGTGCGAATCTGCTTCGTTTCAGCCCGTTTGATTTGTGGGATCCGGAATTGAGCAGTTGGAATAGCTATCCGTTGCAACGTACGGTCAATGTAGGTTTACAACTTAATTTCTAATAATCTAAATCATAGAAGATATGAATATTCTGAAAAATATAGTTCGAGTGGGTCTGATTGTGACTGCTCTTTCATTTAATTTAGTTTCTTGTGATTATCTGGATGTAGTTCCGCCTGAACAAGCAGGGCTACAGGATGCCACAAAGACCCGGAAAAGTACTTTAGGATTTCTGTTCACTTGTTATGCAGGACTTCAGGAAGATGATTCTCCTATTGGTCACACAAGTGCTCTTAATGGTTCCACAGATGAGTTTGCACTGCCGATAGAATGGCGGAACGATAGTGGAGCTTTTTGGGATGATTATGCATATAATTTAGTCTCGGCAGCCAATCCGGATGGACTTTGGGGTAATTATTATAAGTATATTGGTCAATGCTATCTTTTTTTACGTCAGGTCGAAAATAATCCCGGTGAAACCTTATTGCAGGAATGGTTACCGGGTGAAAAAGAACAGTGGTTGGCCGAAGCTCATTTTTTAATTGCTTATTATCATTTTGCATTACTGAGAAAATACGGTCCTATACCTGTTGTTACGGAATATGTACCTCAGAGTACTCCCTCTTCCGAGTTTGGTGGAAGATGTCATTATGATTATTGTGTTAACTGGATTGCATATCAACTTGATCTGGCAGCACAGAATTTGCCGCCGACCCGTGAGGGAACAGAATGGGGACGTGCTACTTCTACGATGGCTAAAGCTTTGAAAGCTCGTGTACTGATGTATGCTGCTTCTCCTCTTTGGAATGGTCAATTCCCTTTTTCTTCATGGAAGAATAAAGTGAATACTCCCGGGGATAAAGATTTTTTTGTAGGTGATGATGCTAAATATAAAGAATCTATCGGACGGGATGATTATGGCATTGAACTGGTAAGCAGCAGTTATAATGAGAAAAAATGGGAAAGAGCGATGGAGGCCTGTCAGAAGGCATTGGATTTTGCGCTTAATGAGGGTGGATGCCGTCTTTATGGAACGGAAGCTTCTGATATGACATTGTATCAGACAGAACTGGGAAATAATGATAAGTGGTTACCTTATGTGCCGGGAAAGGAGGATAATAATATTCAGGAGAACAGAGAGTTCAAAGAAAGAGTAATGATGCTTCGTTATATGGTTGCTTCCCGCTATCCGCATAATAAGGAATTAATCTGGGGGCTAACCGGTAAGAATATTAATTCAAGAATACAGGGACGTATACCGGCGCATATATTCCAAACAGGCAATAAGACTTCTTGGGCAGGGGGATTTTCAGCTATTTCTCCGACGCTATATACCATTGAACATTTCTATACGGAAGATGGTGTGTTGCCTGAAGAGGCCGCTTCAACAGGCGATTTTGCTTCAAGAGCAGAATGGTTCCAAAAAGCAGGAATAGCAGGAAACAACAGAGAGGATATTATTAAACTTTGTGTGAACCGTGAACCGCGTTTTTACGCATGGATGGCGTTCGATGGTGGTGATTACGGTTCAAAGTTGTTGAAGGCCAGCAGTGGCGATGCAGGTTCGCCATGCGTTTTGAACATGAAGACTGCTGCAGGACATGGATACGACCTTACCAGAAGTCCGCGTAACTATAATGTTACAGGATTTATGACCCAAAAATATGTAAATCCGACAGCTCAATTTGTATTCGATGGTGGAGCTTTCCAGGCTGGAGATACCAAACCGATACCTCTTATACGTTTGGCAGAATTGTATCTGAATCTGGCGGAATGTCAGGCGAACGTAGGTGGTGCCAATCTGGCAAATGCTTTAGCCAACTTGAAGGAGGTTCGTGACCGTGCCGGTGTTCCCACGACTACGACTGTACCGGAACAGAGTAAATTAATTGAAATGATTCATAATGAGCGATTTATTGAGTTCTGGAATGAAGGCCATCGTTATCATGATGTGCGTCGTTGGGCGGAAGGTCAGAAATACTTTGGTGCTAAACGTGAGGGGTTGAACGCAATGGTGAAAGATGTACCGTTTGAAAAATTTAATGTAAGGACTACTATTGACCAGCCTTTCAGATGGAACGACCGTTTATATCTGGCTCCTATTCAGAATGCCGAAGTGTATAAAAACCCGCAAATGGTTCAGGCATACGGTTACTAATTGTATTATGAATTTAAAAAGCAAATTTATGAAGAAAAGTTTATTTATACCATTATTATGCGGATTGTCATTTGTCTATACGGCATGTGATGAATATGATGATACATATCCGAAAGAATATCATAAGATCTTGTCTTTGAAGCAAACCGGAGAAGAAAGTAAAATTCTTTATAACACCGGTCAGGATGCTTCTTTTGATATAACAATCATGAAGACCGGATGTGATCCGTCATTAACGGCTCAGGCTCAATTGACTGTATTGTCGGATGAAGCATTAAAGGAATACAATGAAAATTATACTATTTTGCCTTCAAATACCTATTCTATAGATGGCAGCGAGTTGATTTTTCAGTCCGATGAGAGATATAAAATGTCCAAAGTGGTGATGAAAACGAGTGCAATTCAAGCCTTGGTAGAACTTCCGGAAAATGCTGATAAGACTTTTGTATTGCCCATTTCATTGGTTAGTGCTACGGATTCTGTAAATTCTATGAATAATCTCTATGTCATGAAGCCTGTGATTACCACTCCGAAGCTGGAATTTAAAGTCTCTGAGGAAGAATGTGTCCAAGGGTTTATAAATAGTACGGATCCTGTTTTATTCACTATACCTATGGGGTTAGAGATAGACAACCAATGGGATTTCACGGCTAAGGTAGAAGTTGTGAATAACGATGGAAAGGAAGGATACTTGTCTTCTAGTTCAGTAACGCTGGAAAATGACGGTCTGGTAACGTTTGAGCCGGGAAAAGAAGCTTCATTGAAGGTGTCGGTATCGGCAGGAAGCGGTGATGATTTGACAAATCTGGTTGTAGGAGGACGAGTGGCTATTAAAATTACCGAAATAGAAGGAATTAATTTTGATTTTGATAGTCGGGAGTTTAATCTGACAGTGACAGGTAAAGAATATGAGTATAATAACAAAGGGTTGGATGCTTCTATGTTGAGTTTCAATTTCCCCGATTTTGTAGGTAATACAACTGCTGCGAGTTTGTTTGATAAAGATCCTGCAACGTATGTGCAGACTCCATTCCCTAATAGGAACTTTGTTAATACCGGCGGCACTAATCCTTATCTCCAATTGCAACTTCCGGAAGGAGTTACAGATTTTGCCATCTCATGGACACAGTGTTTACAAAATGAAGTCTCTTTATTGAGAGGATTTGATGTACTTTGGTCTGTTGATGGTACATTTGAGGATATTCCTAATGCTCGAAAGTCATATAGTGTGGCTGATTTGAGCGCGGCAGGTGCGGTTAACTTGGGAGCTTCTTTCACAACATCAGCTTGCCATTGTGATACCCCGGTTAAGTTTATACGTATAGTACAAACTTGGAATTGTGAGAGTACCACTGATGCAGGTGGAAGGTGGCAATTCCGATTGGCTGAACTTAAACTTTACGGAGTATCCATTAAATAAGATATATATCTGAAAAATAGCTTTATCCGTTGGTTGGTTTGAGTATAAAAGGATTCCGGCCAACGGATTTTTTATCAGTTAAATCTAATATTATTTATTATGGTAAATTTCTTGAAGACACACTTTGGTACCATGTTGACAGTGCTATGCGTCCTATTACTTTTTACTGCTTGCAGTGACGATGAAGAGGTGATAGATCCCTTTCTAAAAACAGACTTGATTGGTGAAACAATCAATTTGGGTTCGGATGCCGTAGAAGCATTTGACGTGAAAGTAATAACGAACCGGAGAGACTGGGAAATTGCTTCTTTAGGAGTTGTTCAATGGTGTAATTACGAAATCATTCCGGATGGAGAAAATGCTATCATTCGTTTTTCCGTTGCCGAGAATGAGGAAGCCACGCAACGTGAGACAGAATACCGGTTAACGGCACCAGGTTGCCAGCCTTTGAAAATAAAAATTGTTCAATTAGGAACAGAATATGCGATTCTTTTTGATCAGTCCACCCCTAGGAAAGTGACACAGGAGGGTGAAGAATTTTTGTTGACTGTAACTTCTAATGTCGCTAATGAACCTACGATAGAGGCTGATATGGAAGGCTGGGTTGAAATAATAGAACAACCGATAGTGACAAGAACTTTTTCAGACAAGATTTTTAAGGTTACAGTACATAAGAACATCACGTTTCAGAATCGCACGGGGCATATTAAATTTGTCTCAACTGCGTTAAAAGACCCCGTAGTTTTTACTATCATTCAGGAGAAAGCCTCCACTGAAGGTATGGGTGATACGAAATTGAAGGTAAAAAGCGCGGAACTTATAGAAGGCAATGTTTACGGCAATCAGGATGTCAGTAAAACTATTGATGGAGACTATTCGACAAATTATAGTAGTGCCTCACTAGGTTCGCCGGAAGCCAATAGAGGACATTCTATTATCATTGAATATACATTGGAACAGCCCGAAAACATAGGCTATGTTCGTTTGATGCAACGTTCGAACAATGATAAAAATTCTCTTTTTGCCAGTGGAGGTGTTTCGGTTTTGAAAGAAGGCGAAACTACTTGGAATGAGGAAATCGGTTTTGTAGCCGCACAAACGGCGGGAGCGGCTGTTGATATTAGTGTTAATAGCCTTCAAGTGAGTAAAGTGCGTGTACGTATCGATCGGATGACGCCCGGAATTGATAACGTCAATGTGGCTCTGGCCGAGTTTGAGTGTTATCAGTATTCGGATAATACAAATGACATTTTGGAAGCGCAAAAGTTCTTTACGGACGAGACCTATTCGGAATTAAAGGGTACAGTGACTTCAGAAAGCCTTAAGGAGATCAAGACCGCCGTTATTTATCAATTAGCGAAAGAGTTGCTGGAAGGGAAATACGATAAAAAATTTCGTTTTAGTACCTACCATTCTTGCAAGAGTCCTGAAATAGTGGCAGAAGAACTGACTATAGGCTCAAGAAGCATATATGATAATCCGACGGGAATCTATTTTACGCAGGGAGAGCCGGTGCTGGTTTTCGTTATGTACAAAGGAGCAAGCAATACCCCGCTGAGTCTTGCTATTGCCGATTATAGGGAAGGTGGAAAGAAAAGCGTGATCTCCTTGCGGGGAGGTTTGAATGTGATTACTCCGGCAAATTCGGGTAATGGCTATATTCAATATTGGACGAGAGATGATGCCGGAGATACAGATGTCGATATTCATTTTTGTTTCGGTAAACAGATTGGCTATTGGGATGTAAGACGTGGTGATACGGATGCCACTTGGCCGGAAATATTGGAGAGGGCTAAGAGAAGTGCGGTGGATATTCCGAATGCGATGATGGATATTCTGGGACAAAGAGTACACTTGCAGAATACGGTGAATGCCTTTGCCAAATGTGCGCCAAACGCAATTCAGGCAGTAGTCGATATGCACGACCGTATGTTGGATTTTGAATATTTGATGATGGGACTGGTGAAAAACAATGCTGTGCCTGCTAACCGCTTTTTTGGCGTCCGTTCTTGGGGAGGAAGTCCTAACTGGAACGGAGTATGTGCCAATTATCCCAACACGGAAGATGCGATGTTGGTTCCGAAGGTCTTTTATAGAAAGAATAATGTATGGGTTTTCGGACATGAGTTTGGGCATGGCAACCAGGTTGCCCAGATGAAAGGCAATGGTTGGACGGAAGTGACCAATAATCTTTACTGTTCATTTGCTCAGTATATGATGAGAAACGACCCGTTGAGTGAAGGCTATCTGAGACTGGAACATGAATCCTTCAAGCGTCCGGGAGCACGTTCGGCTTTGGCGGGCGGGCGTATAAATGCTTTCTTGAACGAAGCTTTGGTTGCCCATAAATCGTACTTCATGCAAGTGGCAACTATTTCCACCGACAAACCGGGCGTATGGGAATCTGATCCGTTTGTGAAATTAATCCCTTTATGGCAAATGACTATGTATTTTATGGCAGCGGATATAAAACCTGATTTTTGGCCTGATGTGCATTGGGCGGCTATCCATGATAATGACAAGAGTTACTCTCCGGGGCGGAGGTATGTGAATTTCATGAAACGTGCTATTGACGCTTCGGGACTGAATCTTTGCGGATTCTTCGAGGGTATGGGGCTGCTGAAAGTATTTGATAATGTGAAGGTGGATGACTACACGGTTGCTACCATAAATATAACGCAGGAAATGGTAGATGAAGTGAAAGCTTACGGAGAAGGAAAACCATTACCTTCAGGCGGTATGCAATACATCTCGGCCAACAGCGTGGAAGCATTCAAGAGCAAAAGTAACGTAGAAGGAACATTTAATTCCGGGATTACCAAAGGAACTGATTATGTCACGGTAGACCATGCTATATGGAAGAATGTAGTTGCTTTTGAAACATATAAAGGCAAAGAACTGACTGATATTTGTATAGTCGGTACTGGTGACGTTACTAATAAGACAACTCGTGTGGATTATCCTACCGGAGCGACTCGGATTGAGGCCGTAGGTTGGGATGGAAGTCGGACTTTGGTGACCGGCAGTAGATAAAAAAGAGAAAAGCCTTCGATCAATCAGGATAATAACTTAACACATACACTAATCGATCATATGAGCTACTGTTTTAATATTCAAGTAGAGATGCGGAAAAAGCATTCTTACTTGAATATTAAAACAGAGCTCTATTTTTAGAATACAGGCATTTGCCAGATGAACCCTACTGAAACCCGGTTGGTACTGTAATTCTCCTGTCCCAGCACCTTGGCGCGGGAAGTGAAATCGTAGGACCGTCCTACATACGTGACGAAGAAATGCAGGTTGGTTTCCATTGGATAAAACTCGATACCGGCAAGGTATCCCCATGAAGTGCTGTAATTCCCCTTCTCTATTCCTTCGGACGCCTTCGTAACCGAAGCCGTTTCATACATACCTTTCACGAAAGCGTTCCATTTCGGCAGGAACCGGTAATTACATTTGGCAACTACGGACAGATAACCCGCATCGAATGCATTATGTCCGCCCGGACGGCCGACAATGTTCGTGATAATGCCTTTCCGGTCAATATCTTCCTTTGAATACATGAAGTCGACGAACGCGTTCCATTTGCCGAGATTCAGCTCGTTTCCCACTGCATAATAGTACATATTATGACTTTTGGCTTCGTTCATGACGGAAGCCGACCAACGGGTTTTGAATACATTATTGAAATTACCGTTCCAGTTCAGCGTGTAAACCAGCGGCATTTTGCCCGACTTCAAATCGGGGATATTCCCTTCGGCGTCTTCCGTGATTCCGTACGTACTGTCGAAAGAACTGTTGCGGCTGTTCAATATCTGTAAGTTCAGCTGCTGATCGGGCGTGATATTATAACCGACATTCAATCCCGTCATAAAATTGCTCATATAATCAATCATGTCGCAGTATTGGTAGACATCAATCGGGTTCAGGTCGAACTCGAAACCACCGTATGCGGCACATTGTTTTCCGGCAAAAAGACTGAATTGGTCGTTTAACTGAATTCCGATACCGGCGTAGTCGATAGAAGTCGGCAGGTTGTCAATCATGCCGTTGGCATCATTCGAGCGGTTGAGGCGCTGGCGGTAACGGTATGACAGCCAGTTGTTGATATTCCCTTTCGCTTCGATGCGGAGCTGGTGCATATTAAAATCACCTTCCTGAAATCCATCCCGGAAGTGGGCGTCAAAACTACCTTGCATATTCAGGTATAAATTGAACTTATCCGTCTTTTTCTTTACGTTCGTCAGTTCTTCGAACAGGGGAGTATCGGGGGAGAACTTGTCCTTCTTTTCCGCATTTTGCGCATACACTCCTCCTATGCTGCCCGCAAGGAGCAACATAAAAATCAAATTTTTCATAAGTCAGTCCGGTTTTTAGTATTCGTTAAAGTACTGTTGAATTAGCTTCCAGTCCGTGGTCTTGGTAAGAGCGAGCATCAACAATACGCGCGACTTTTGCGGATTCAATTCCTGTGAAGCGACAAACTGATACTTGGCATCATCCACTTCCGCGTCAAGCGTGGTAGGACCTGTCGGGACACGGGAAGAACGAACCACCAGGATACCTTTTCTACGTGCGTCGGTCAGTACCGGGAAGATATTCTTGTGGATATTTCCGTTTCCTACTCCGGCATGGATGATTCCTTTGTATCCGTGTGTCAGTAGCGGAGTCACCATATCTGCCTCGATGTTGGAGTAGCTGTATACGATACCGACTTTAGGCAATGAAGTGAGGTGAGTCACATCAAATACGGATTGAGTGGTATGTTTCTTCAATGTCACCTGGTTATAGAAAACCTGTCCGTTCAGCACATAACCCAGTGCGCCGGAGTTGGGGGCCTGGAAAGTCTGTACGTCGACGGTATTCATTTTCACGGTACTTTCCGCTCCGAGGATCAGGCCGTTCATGGCAACCAGCACACCTTTATCTTTAGATTCCTTGGCGGCGGCAGTGACTACGGCATTGTAAAGATTCAACGGGCCGTCGGCACTTAGCGCGGTAGACGGACGCATGGCACCTACCAGCACGACAGGTTTGTCACTCTTGACAGTCAGGTTCAGGAAGTAAGCAGTTTCTTCCATGGTGTCCGTTCCGTGAGTGATAACGATTCCGTCGATATCCGGACGTTTCAGCAGCTCGTTGATTTTCTTGGCAAGTGTCAGCCAGACTTCGTCGTTCATGTCCTGCGAACCGATTCTCACAATCTGCTCGCCTGTCACGTTGGCGATGTCCTTTATTTCGGGCACTGCATCAAGCAATGCGCCGATAGCAACCTGTCCTGCTGTGTAGCTGGTTCCGGTGGCGGAGCTTCCTGTACCCGCAATAGTTCCTCCGGTGGCAAGGATATGAATATTCGGTTTTGCGGCAAAAGCCATTGCAACGGTACATAGTAGTGCGACTACTACCAGACCAAATCTCTTGAATTGTTTCATAACTGAATGATGTTTAGGTTAATAATATATAGTTAGAATATTTGTATAAAGAGCAATCCCAAAGCAATCGCCACGACCGTAGACACCAGTCCGGGCATCATGAACGAATGATTCAACACATATTTACCGATTTTTGTTGTCCCCGTCCGGTCGAAATTTATGGCGGCCACTACGGTAGGGTAGTTCGGAATAAAGAAATATCCGTTTACTGCCGGGAACAGGGCAATCAGCATATAAGGCGAAATGCCCAACGCAATCCCAAGCGGCACCAATGCCCGCACGGTGGCTGCCTGGCTATATAGCAGGATGGACATCACGAACAGGGCGATACCGAACAACCACGGCATCTGACGGACAATTCCCTCAATAGAGAAAGTAAGCTGTGCCATATTCCCCTGAAGAAAAGTATCTCCCATCCAGGCGATACCGAAGATGGCGATGACAGCTTGCATCCCGGCCGGGAATACAGAACCCTGCGTTGCCTTGATACCGTCCGTCCGGGTCACTATCAGGATAATGGCGGCAGCCGATAACATGACAATTTCGATGATAGAGGACATTCCCAATGTAATTATCTCTCCATCGATAAGGAAGCTGGGACGCATCCCTTCGAAAGAACCGAAAAGGACGATGAAGGCAGTCGCCAATATAAAAATGATAACGGAAAGCATGGCGGAACGTTTGTTCTTTACGTCTTGAATCTCCACCTTCTTGCTATTGAAGAGACCTTCTTTCAGGCGTTTCTGATATTCGGGGTCTTCCACCAGTTCTTTGCCGACTTTCATGGAGAATAATGCGCCTACCAACACGCCTACTATTGTAGCGGGAATTGTGATTTTAAGGATGTCGAACAGAGTGATGTCAAAACCGGCCAATAGTCCGAGTAACGCAACGGTAGCGGCGGAAATAGGACTTGCCGTAATAGCCTGCTGGGAAGCGATCACCGCAATGCCGAGCGGACGTTCCGGACGAATCTTGGTTTCGGTGGCGACTTCTGCAATGACCGGCAGTACGGAATAGGCCACGTGCCCCGTTCCTGCAACGAACGTGAAAAGGTAAGTCACCAACGGGCTCAACAGTGTGACGTGTGACGGGTTTTTACGGAGCAAATGTTCTGCCAGTTTCACCATATAATCCAGTCCTCCGGCGGCTTGCATACAGGAAGCTGCCGAGATAACGGCGGCAATCATCAACATGACGTCGATAGGAGGGGCGGTAGGCTGTAAACCAAAACCGAACGTGAGTATCGCCAATCCGACGCCTCCCATAACACCGAGTCCGATACCTCCCAGGCGTGCGCCAATAATAATGGCTGTCAGAACAAATGCTAATTGTAATATCATAGGTTGTTGTTTTAAGTTCGAAACAAAGATAAGTGATTTCTCTCTTTGTATTTTCTTTTTCTTGTATTAACAACAAAAAAGTTATTGAATAGTTTTTGCATATTTATTAAAACAATAACCTTTCTCGTTGGTTATATAAGTACTAACCAAAATGTTATTGTTATAAAACAACCGATATGGAACAGAATTTATCAAAAAAAACTCGTACAGAAAGCGACTTGATAGGTAGTCGTGAAGTGCCGGAAAGTGCACTGTACGGAGTGCAGACACTCCGTGGTATTGAAAACTTTCGCATCAGTAAGTTCCACTTGAATGAATATCCTCTGTTTATTCAGGCATTGGCTATTACAAAAAGGGGAGCTGCCGTTGCCAATCGCGAACTGGACTTGTTGACGGAAGAACAGGCGGACGCTATCTTGAAGGCCTGTAAAGAAATACTGGAAGGGAAACATCACGACCAGTTCCCGGTAGACATGATTCAGGGAGGCGCGGGTACTACTACGAATATGAACGCCAACGAAGTGATTGCCAACCGTGCGTTGGAATTAATGGGACATCAGCGAGGGGAGTATCAATACTGTTCGCCCAACGATCATGTGAACCGTTCGCAGTCTACCAATGACGCTTATCCTACCGCCATTCACATCGGACTGTACTACACCCACCTCAAACTGGTAAAACATTTTGAGGTACTGATTGAATCTTTCCGCAAGAAAGCAACAGAATTTGCCCATGTCATCAAAATGGGGCGTACCCAACTGGAAGACGCTGTACCGATGACACTCGGACAGACTTTCAACGGCTTTGCAAGCATTCTCCGGCATGAAGTGAAGAACCTCGATTTTGCCGCACAGGATTTTCTGACAGTCAATATGGGTGCTACGGCTATTGGAACCGGAATCACCGCCGAACCGGAATATGCCGAAAAGTGTATCGCCGCTTTGCGTAAGATAACGGGACTGGATATAAAACTGGCGGATGATCTGGTGGGGGCCACCTCGGATACTTCCTGCATGGTAGGCTATTCGGCTGCGATGAGGCGTGTGGCTGTCAAGATGAATAAGATATGTAATGACTTGCGTTTGCTGGCTTCCGGCCCGCGTTGCGGATTGGGAGAAATCAATCTGCCCGCCATGCAGCCCGGCTCTTCCATTATGCCGGGAAAGGTGAATCCTGTCATTCCCGAAGTGATGAATCAGGTAGCCTACAAAGTGATAGGAAACGACCTTTGTGTGGCAATGAGCGGTGAAGCCGCCCAAATGGAACTGAACGCAATGGAGCCCGTAATGGCGCAGTGCTGTTTCGAGTCTGCCGATTTATTGATGAATGGGTTCGATACTTTGCGTACTTTATGTATCGACGGTATCACGGCGAATGAGGATAAATGCCGCAGAGATGTGCACAACAGTATCGGAGTAGTGACCGCACTGAATCCGGTAATCGGCTATAAGCATTCTACAAAAATAGCCAAAGAAGCGTTGGAAACAGGAAAGGGAGTTTATGAACTTGTCCTTGAACATGACATCCTTTCCAAAGAAGACCTGGACACTATCCTCGAACCGGAAAATATGATAAAACCGGTGAAACTGGATATTCATCCGAACCATTGATTGATGTGATAGTAAGTGGAATTTGATTCAATAGGTAAGTCGCCGGGCAGATGTCATATCTGTGCCGGCGACTTTCATTATTTCTTACTTTTTCCCCTCTCGGGAATAATTGCTAACTTATCCGGCAAAATGGTTATTGCTTATCCCTCCGGAAGTAACGACCTTTGCATTATCATTTAAAGATGAACCTGGCAAGGTCTAATCAGAACCAATTAAAAGTATATAGATATGAATGCATTTGATGTTATTATTATCGGTTTCGGTAAGGGCGGAAAGACCCTTGCGGCAGAGTTTGCAAAGCGTGGGCAGAAGGTTGCCATTATTGAACGTTCGGACAAGATGTACGGGGGAACGTGTATTAATATAGGGTGTATTCCCACAAAGACATTGGTGCATCAGGCAAAAATGGCTTCGGCTCTGAAGGACGCCACATTTGAAGAAAGAAGTGAGTTCTACCGGAATGCTGTCTCTGTGAAGGAGTCCGTGACAAGTGCATTGCGAAACAAGAATTACCATAATCTGGCGGATAACCCCAATGTGACCGTCTATACGGGCATAGGTTCTTTTGTTTCCGCCGATGTGGTTGCTGTCCGCACGGCTACGGAAGAAATACGGTTGACATCAAAGCAGATCATTATCGATACGGGAGCGGAAACGGTGATTCCTCCTATTGAGGGAGTTGCGGGTAATCCGTTTGTCTATACCAGCACCTCGATTATGGAACTGGCCGACCTTCCCCGTCGTCTGGTCATTATCGGCGGCGGTTATATCGGTTTGGAGTTTGCGTCTATGTATGCTTCGTTCGGTTCGCAGGTGACGGTGCTCGAAAGTTATCCGGAACTGATAGCCCGTGAGGACCGCGATATTGCTGCAAGCGTAAAAGAGACATTGGAGAAGAAAGGTATTGTTTTCCGGATGAACGCCAAGGTGCAGTCGGTGAATCGTGTTGAAGATAAAGCAATCGTCACTTTCGCCGATTCGCAGACTAACGAGGTGTTTGTGCTTGAAGCCGACGCAGTGTTGCTGGCCACCGGACGGCGGCCTAACACGAAAGACTTGAATCTGGAAGTGGCCGGAGTAGAGGTGGATGTGCGTGGAGCTATCATTGTCGATGAATACCTGAAAACGACTAATCCGAATATACGCGCCGTAGGCGATGTGAAAGGCGGATTGCAATTTACTTATATCTCATTGGATGATTACCGGATTGTCCGTGAAGACTTATTCGGCGATAAAGAACGGCGGACGGGGGCCCGGAATCCGGGCAGTTACTCTGTCTTT
>OBZJ01000446.1_pt1 | contig 24296 bp, 17 predicted proteins | sample 1476891 | NCBI WGS metagenome assembly OBZJ01 (sample SAMEA2580231, study PRJEB22360) | human gut metagenome | biome: human gut; feature: human-associated habitat; material: faeces | place: Denmark | collected 2008/2010 | reverse complement strand
TTTAAAAAGGCTGCCCGTGTGCTTCGTCAGGTATTTAATACCAACGTGCGTGTGAAGAGCTCGCGTGGAAAGAATAAGATTGAGATTGAGTTTAAAGACGAGGAAGAGCTCTCTCGTATTCTTGGCGAAATGATTCAGTTTGATCAAGGAGGCCAAGATGAGGAATAAGATTTTAACAGCGATTGCATTGGTGACGACTGTCGCCGCTGGTGCCTTTGCTGGCTATAAGATCGCGACAGACGATGAACTTCGAGGTCGTTTGCTTCGTGGCGCGCAGGATATCGTCGATACTTCCAAAAAGAAAATGGATGTTATGACAGAAGATGTTGCCATGCGTACTGCTCAGGTAACGAAGAATCCCAAGATTAATCAAGGTTGGGTCAGCAACCAATGGGAAAATGTAGGCTATTAGGTACCTAACAATTACTCAGCATATTTTGAGGGGTCCTTGTCTGATTCATGAGACAAGGACCCCTTATTTTGGCCGTAAAAAATGGGACAGGTAGCAGCTGATTCAAAATTAAGGTCAATAAATGAAACGACCCCGGTTGCATATTCTGTAACCGGGGTCGTTCAATGTTTCACATGAAACGATTTGGGATGCGACTCCCCTATGCGTTCTTCTGAACTTTGAAGCGCTGCTTCAGCTGTCCGCAAGCGGCGTCAATATCGTTACCACGGGAGTTACGAATCGTGGTCTCGATGCCACGGGACTCAAGACGACGCTGAAGATCCTCAACCTTATGAATCGGCGACGGCTTGAGCGGGCTGCCTTCGATGTCGTTAAGCTGAATCAGGTTAACGTGGCACAACGTTCCCTCGCAGAAGTCGCAGAGCGCCTGCATCTCGGGATTCGTATCGTTGACGCCTTCGATCATGGCATACTCATAGGTCGGGCGGCGGCCAGTCTTCTCGGTGTAGAGTTGAAGCGCCTCGTGAAGGCGAAGTAGCGTGTACTTCTTAACACCGGGCATAAGCTTATTGCGTGTCGACTGGATGGCGGAATGCAGGGAAACGGCAAGCGTGAACTGTTCAGGGATGTCGGCAAATTTGCGAATACCGGGAATAACGCCGCTGGTAGAGACGGTGAGGTGACGAGCACCGATACCGATGCCGTCGGGGTCGTTGAGGATGCGCAGCGCCTTGAGAACCTCGTCGTAGTTGGCAAACGGCTCGCCCTGGCCCATGAAGACAACGCTCGTGGCACGCTCGCCAAAGTCGTTGGATACATGAAGTACTTGGTCGACGATCTCTTGAGCGGTCAGAGAGCGCTTGAGGCCGTTGAGACCGGTAGCGCAAAAGGCGCAGCCCATGCCACAGCCCGCCTGGGTGGAAACGCAGACGGAAAGCTTGTTACGACGGGGCATGCCGACAGTCTCGACGGAAATGCCGTCATGGTACTCGAGTAGATACTTGCGAGAGCCATCTTTGGAAACTTGCTTGGTGAGTTCAGTCGGCGTGTCGAAGGCAAAAGCCTCTTTAAGCTGCTCGCGGAAAGCCTTGGGAAGGTTGGTCATATCGTCAAACGAACAAACGTTCTTCTCAAAGACCCATTCGATGAGCTGCTTCGCGCGGAAGGCGGGCTGGCCAAGTTCGGCCACGAGCTCGCGAATATCGTTTTGGCTCAAGTCGCGAATGTCCTGAGATTTAGTCCTGGGATTCATGGAAGCCTTTCGATTTTGGGGAAACGTAGAGGGTATCGCTACAATATGGTATCAGCTGCAGAAATTATAGAGGAGGAGTCTGCCCATGCCGGGTAAAAGCCTAGAGAACATGCACGTAGCGGTCTTGGCGGGCGGTCATTCCGCTGAGCGCGAGATCTCGCTCAATTCGGGAAAGAACGTCGTGGTTGCCTTGAAGGAGGCCGGCTACACTTCGGTGGAGCTGCTCGACACGGCCGCCGATGATTTTATGGTAACCATGGCGACCGGCGGCTTTGACGTGGCGTTTATCGCCATGCACGGTGCCGGCGGCGAGGATGGCGCCATGCAGGGCGCCATGGAGACCCTGGGTATCCCCTACACGGCCTCAGGCGTGCTTGCCAGCGCCTGCGGTGCCGACAAGGAGGTCTCTAAGCTCCTGTACGCCAAGGCGGGCATTCCCGTTGCCCCCGGCCTTGCGCTCGAGGTGGGCGATGAAGTCGATATCGATCATATCGTCGAGGTTTGTGGCGAGCGCTGCTTTGTGAAGCCGGCCGTCAACGGTTCCAGCTATGGCATTTCCCTGGTCCATGAGCCCTCCGAGCTGCCCGCGGCAATCGCCAAGGCGTTTGAGTACGGCGACAAAGTGCTGGTCGAGAAGTGCATCGAGGGTACCGAGATCACCGTCGGCGTATACGGTGAAGATGACGTGCGCGCTCTGCCGATTGTCGAGATTCGCAAGCCCGAGGACTGCGAGTTCTACGATCTGGACGTGAAATATGTCGACCCTACGGACATCCATCGCATTCCGGCGCAGATTTCACCCGAGAACTACGCTCGTGCCCAGGAGCTTGCCTGTGCCGCTCACAAGGCGCTCGGTTGCCTGGGCATCTCGCGCAGCGATTTTATCGTGAGCGAGGACGGCCCCGTTATCCTCGAGACCAATACCATTCCCGGCATGACCGATACGTCGCTGTATCCGGATGAGATCCGCCACACCGACGACATGACGTTCCCGCAGGTCTGTGACAGTCTGATCCGTATGGGTCTTCGTCGAGCGGGCATTGCATGCTAATCGAGGACGCGGTTTCGTCAGGAACGCCGCAGTTTGTCATCGACTCCTATGCCACGCTTGCCGAACGCGCCAAAACGCAGTCCTTCGGCCTCATCGAGGAAGATGTGATTGTCCTCGATACCGAGACCACAGGTCTTTCGGTGCAGGACAACGAGCTGATCGAGATCTCGGCGGCCCGTCTTTCGGGCCGCGAGATCGTCGACCGCTTCGATACCTTCGTGCATCCCAAGCAGCTGATTCCCGCCGAGATTACCGAGCTCACGAGCATTACAAATGCCGATGTGGCAGATGCCCCGTCGGCCATTGAGGCCGTCGCCGCTCTCGCCGATTTTGTCGGTGGTTGCCCGGTGATCGCACATAACGCCACGTTCGACCGCTCGTTTATCGAGTCGGTCAAAGGCGGCGTCAACGTGAGCGATATCTGGATCGATTCGCTGGCGCTGTCGCGCATCGCGCTTCCGCGCCTGGCCTCGCACAAGCTGTCTTTTATGGCCGATCTGTTTGGCTGTGACTCGGTATCACACCGTGCCAATGCCGACGTCGACGCCCTGTGCGGCGTATGGCGCGTGTTGCTCGTGGCGCTCACCGACTTGCCCCAGGGCCTCATGGCGCGCCTGGCCGACATGCATCCGGATGTGCCTTGGTCCTATCGTCCTATCTTCTCATTCTTGGCAGGGCAGAACCCTGGTTCTATCTTCTCTCTCAGCGCCGCTCGTGCTGACGTTCTCAAGGCCGATCGCGCCGACGATCGGGTGGACGCCGACGAACTGCCGGTCCTCAAGATGCCGAGTCGTGAGGAGATTGAGGCAGACTATGCGCCAGGTGGCCTGGTCAATCGCATGTACCCCACCTACGAGCCGCGTGATGAGCAGATCGCGATGGCGCTCGAGGTCCGCGATGCGCTGGTCACGGGCACTCATCGTGTAATTGAGGCGGGCACGGGCGTCGGCAAATCGATGGCCTATCTGGTGCCTTTTGCCGAGGCAGCACGCCGTAACAACATCACGGTTGGTATTGCGACCAAATCGAACAATCTTGCCGACCAGCTCATGTATCATGAGCTGCCAAAACTTGCCGAGCAACTGGACGGTGGTCTGTCATTTTGCGCTCTCAAGGGGTATGACCACTATCCGTGCCTGCGCAAGCTTGAGCGCATGAGCCGAAGCCAGGTCGAGATTACCACCAAGCGCGATCCGGCGGACACGCTCACGGCGGTCGCGGTGATTATGGCGTACGTCTGCCAATCAGCCGATGGCGACCTCGACTCGCTTGGCATTCGGTGGCGCAGCGTCAACCGCCCTGACTTTACAACGGCCTCGCGCGAGTGCGCTCGTCGCCTCTGCCCGTTTTTCCCTGATAAATGTTTGGTCCACGGCGCTCGCCGTCGTGCGGCGCATGCCGATGTGGTGGTCACCAACCATTCCCTGCTGTTCCGCAATGTTGCGGCCGAGGGCAGGATTTTGCCTCCGATTCGTCATTGGGTAATCGACGAGGCCCATTCTATCGAGCGCGAGGCGCGCCGTCAGTGGGCGCGCGTGGTGTCGGCGGACGAATCACGCGTTCTGTTTGAGCGCCTGGGTGGCTCGAGCACCGGTGCGCTAAGCCAGGTCTCCCGTGATTTGGCAACCTCTGAGGGCTCTACGCTCTATCTGGGCCTTACTGCCAAGGCGACGTCGACGGTTGCGCGCGCGAGCATGGCAATCGCCGACGTGTTCGATGGCGTTCGCGAGCTCGGCCGCCGTGCCCGTGGGGGTTATGACAATGCCAATCTATGGATTGGCCCCGAGTTGCGCGAATCTGACGACTGGCATGATTTCTTACAGTCGGCCTACACTGCCATCGACGCATTGGAACAAGCTGACAAGAGCGTCGATGCGCTGGTGCAAGCCGTCGCCGCCGACAAGCCCGAGGTTGTTGTCGACCTGGGTGATATCTCGCGCCGCCTGCACGAGCTGGCCGAGAACCTCAAACTCATCATTGATGGCACCGATGAACACTACGTGTATTCGCTGCAGGTCAATCGCAGGTTGCGTGCCGGCGGAGAGTCAATGACCGCAGAGCGCATCGACATTGGCGAGGCCTTGGCAACCGAGTGGCTGCCCGAGGTTCACACGGCTATCTTTGCCTCGGCGACCATGACGGTGTCCAAAAGCTTTGAACACTTTAACCACGCGGTCGGCCTCGATCGCATCGGTGCTTCAACATCCTCATCGTTGCACTTGGACTCGAGCTACGACTTCGATTCGAACATGGCTGTAGTCGTTGCGGGCGATATCCCCGATCCGCGCGATCGTGAGAGCTATCTTACGGCGCTCGAGCGCGTGCTGGTCGACGCCCATCTTGCCATGGGCGGATCGGTGCTCACGCTGTTCACCAATCGGCGCGACATGGAAGACCTGTACGCCCGCGTTGAGCCCAAGATGGCCCGTGCGGGTCTGGAGCTCAACTGCCAGCAGCGCAACTCATCTCCTCGTCGCCTGCGCGACCGGTTTATCAACGAGCCGACCTCGTCGCTTTTTGCTCTTAAGGCCTTCTGGGAGGGATTCGACGCCAGCGGCGAGACGCTGCGCTGCGTCATCATTCCCAAGCTGCCGTTCTCGAGTCCCACGGACCCGCTCTCGTGCGAGCGCAACCTGCGCGAAGACCGCGCTTGGGCGCGCTATTCGCTGCCCGAGGCGGTGCTCGAGGTCAAGCAGGCGGCCGGCCGCCTTATCCGCTCGTCGACCGATTGCGGCGTGCTGATTCTGGCCGACCCGCGCCTGGTGACGAAGGGCTACGGAAAGAAGTTCTTAACGTCGCTGCCCACGAGCTCCTACCAGCGCATCGAATCGGCGCAGATCGGGCACTATCTGCAGCTGTGGCGTGCACGCCACGAGCGGCGACGCTAAAGCGGACAGACGAGGGTTTTTGCCATATCGCACAGACGCTTTGACAGGGTGGGGTCATCCAAGATGCGGATGGCTCCGCCCGCTGCGATTATCTGGCTCAGCAGCCAACGCTCGGAGCCGTAATGCACGGTTACCGTTGCCGTGTCTGCCCCGCTGCGCTCGATTAGGGTGATGCCGGCCCAGTCCAGATGCTCCGCCATATCGAATGGCATCAGGAGCTTTGCGCTGCGCTGCGTCCGGGCAAGGGAATCGTGGAGGGATGCGACGTCCGGTGCGTGAGGCACGACGGAGTCTTCCGTCAAGGCGAGTCCCTCGATTTTATCCATGCGATAGGTGCGCTGCTCATCGACCGCGATGTCCCAGGCAATCAGGTATGTTTGGTCGCCGTTTGCCGTAATGCGCAAGGGGTCGACCAGACGATCGCGTGGCTGTGCATCGTCCATCGAGCGATACGAGATGCGGCAGCGAACGCCGTCCTGAATGGCGCAGCTCAGCTGCTGCCAGTGCGACCCGTGGTTGACGGTGTCAAAGACGCGCTGGTTATAGCCAAGCTCTTCGGGTAGAAGGGCATGTCGAATCCGAGCTGCCGCCTGGGGATCGATCCCCAACGATTCAAGTTCATGGTTGAGCACAGCGCCCTCGGCGGCACTCAGGCGCAGCGGTAGCACACGACCGGCGTCACCGGTGAGGACCACACGCTCGCCGCGGCATTCGCAGATGATGCGCGCGCCCGATTCTCGGTCCGCGAGCGTCGAGACGATCTCGAGAATCTCGTCGAGCGATACCCCCGTGATGTCAAAGCGACTGCAAATCTCGGTTCGTGTCATGCCGCTCTCGCCGGCGGCGTAGAGGGCTTCCATGATGTCGATGGCGCGCGAGAGTCTCTGCTCGCTGGTGAGTTTACGCACGGGCATACTCGTGCACCGTCCTTTCGATGAGGTGGTTCCACGCCTGCTTGAGCGATTTGGGGGCCATGGGCCTCATGCCGTCCATGGCGTGGGCCATGCAAAATGAGGCGGCGGCTTCAAGATCGCGCACGTCAACGGTCCAGGTCCATCCCACATCGGTGTGTGCGAGCTCACCTCGCCCGCGCGTGAGGCCGTTGATCATATCGATCTGCGTCTGAGGGGCGAACGAGAACGTGGCTGCAACGGGCGGTCGGTCGGCAAAATCGAATTCAAAGAACAGATAGTCGTTGAGATTGAAGTTCGCGGGGATGACGTAGGCCTTCGAAGGACGCCAAGCGCGTACGATACGGTCGCAGCGGAATGTCCTGATGTCGTCGGTGACGTTGTCGAGGCCGCAGAAGTACGCCACGCCCTCGCGCTCGAACATGCCGTAGACGCAGACGGTACGTTCTTTCTGCTCGCCGCGTCCGTTCTGATATAAAAATCGCAGCGCACAACGCTCGGCAAAGGCGCTCCAAACCGCATCGACGGTGGGAGAGCGGCTGACCGGCGCCTCGTCTACCGTCGTCCTGCCGGTGAGATAGGCAATCTTGGAGCGAATATCGGCAAGCGGTGCGGCAAAAGTGGATGAGCCGGCCGCTAGTGTCTGGTCGATGGCGTTGAGCAGGATATCGGCGTCGTCTGCGGTAATGAGGCCGCCTGCCGCAAACGTGTGCTCGCGGTCGATTGTCCACGAGCTTTCCTCGGTCTCCTGCGCGCCGGTGGGGCGAACCTCCTTGATTAAGATGCCGCGTTCGAGCAGTTTGTCACGATCGCGTCGAAACTTGCGCTTATCCGAGTCGATATTGCCCGAGCCATATCCCAGGTCAGAATCCAAGACGATCTGCTCGGTCGTCAGCGGTTCGGGGGAGCTATTGAGCACAAAGAAAAGATTGAGGATGCGCTGAGCCGTTTTATCGAAACTGGGCTCCGAATTTCCCTTTTTAATTGTCTCGGTCGTGTCGCTTGCCGTCATAGAGTCCTCGCATGAGAAGGTGGTTTGCTGCCATGATTTTAGTCCGATATGGAGATTAGGCTATATCCTTGTCCGCTCGGGGCGTTAAGATGGCCCGAATTCGGTCGTTTGCGCTCGCTCGGGGTATACTTTCGACTATATACGGTTCTAATGTGCATGCATTGGGCCTATTTGTCGGATTATGGATGTGGAGCGCACATGGCGAACACCCAGAACTATATTAACCACCTGCTGCAGAACACCGGCATTACGCCGGCATGCAGCGAAGAAGAGCGCTTGGCTGCCGAAGATATCGCTCAGATCTTCCGCAACCACGGCTTTGACCCCGAGGTTCAGGAGTTCAATGCCCCGGCGCCCAGTAGGTTGGCATTTGCCGTTACCGGTATTCTTGCGTTTGCCGGCGCCCTGCTGATGGGCATCGGCGGCGGTATCGGCTTGGTCGGCACCTTGCTGGCCATTGTCGGTGCCGTGCTCTACGTGCTCGAGCGCACAGGGCATCCCGTGGTTTCGCGCCTGGGCAAGACGGGCGTGAGCCAAAATGTCATCGCCTACCACAAGGCCTCGGGCCCGCTCGCGTCTCCGCGCAACCGCCCGGTGGTCGTTGTCGCACACTACGACTCTCCCCGTGCTGAGCTGCTCGCCCGCGAGCCCTATGCTTCGTATCGTGCGCTCATCGCCAAGCTGTTGCCCGTTGCCACGGTTGCCCCCGCTGCCGTTGCCATCCTGCGTATCCTGCCGCTCCCCGGCGCGCTCAAGGTTCTGCTGTGGATTGTCGCGATCCTCGCTTCCCTCGTTGCACTTGCCAACGCGGCAAACATCATCTCTAACCGCCACATTCTTCCCTATACGTCCGGCGCGGTGTGCAACAAATCTTCTGTCGCCGCTATGCTCGGCGTTATGGACAACGTTGCTCCCTTCCAGGGTGAAAACGAGTTTCCCGACGATGTTCCGTTCGATACCTATTTTGGGGAGCAAAAGCGCCGTGCCGAGGAAATGGCGCGCGCAGCGGCGGAATATGCCGCGGCCCAGCAGCAAAACGACTACGGCAACACCATCGAGTATGAAGAGCCTACCTGCGCCGAGGACGAGTTCGGTCAGCCGATTGCTCCCGACGCTCAAACCGAGCCCGAACAGGGTGAGGCTTTCGACGAGCAGATCGAGGGCTTTGAGGGTGCGTCTGCCGACGAGACGCTGATCGGCGCCATCGTGCCCGAGGATCAGAATCAGGCTGTCCAGGCCGAAGAGTTCAATGACGAGGTTTCCGCTGCCGAGCCGGTGGAGGAGCCTGTCGCGGCCGAGCCCGAGCCCAAGCTCTATCGCAATGCCGCCGGCAACATCCGCTTTGGTTCGGATGCCATCCGTGCGCTCGGAATGCTTCCCGAGTCCTGCACGCTCGATTACGAGGAGGGCGAGGAGCCGACGTTTGAGCCCGAGCCTGCCCCCGTCGTGACTGCACCTGCGCCCGCTGTCACCGTGGATGATGAGTCTGCCGCGGTTGCCGCTGCCGTTGCCGAGCCCGAGGCGGTGTCCGCGATCGATCCCGCGGCAGGACTGGACGTTTTGGCTCCCGCCGCGCCGGCGCAAGACGTTGCGGACGAGTCTGACGACGATTACGTTGAACAGCCGAGGCGCGTGTCTTACGAGAGCGATACTGATTTCTCGGCCGAGATTCCCGCGGCAACGCCCCATGCCGACATTGCATCCGCGTTCTCGTCGATTGGCGCCAGCGCTTCCAACTTCTTTAAGGGTGCGCTTGCAAAGGGCAAGAAATTTGTCGACGATTTCGAGGAGAAGCGCGCTGCCGCACGCGAGGCTGCCGAGCAGGAGGCTATCGCTCAGCAGCAGGCAGCCGAGGCGGCACGTGAGCACGCGGCGCAAGAGTTCGAGCAGAACGAGGCTATGCAGTCCGCGCCCGTCGACGCCGCCGAAGCTACAACGTCCTTTGAGTCCCAGCAACCGACGTCCGCGGATGTTGTTGAGGCAACAACGTCTTTCGAGGCTCAGCAGCACGTCGATAGCACCATGTCGTTTGATGCCGCGAAGTTCGATTCCACGATAACGTTTGAAAAGCAGGGCACCGCGATTGCTGAGCCCCTTCCTATTTCCGATGAACAGGGCGACGCGGTGGACGATGACGAGCCCATTGATGCTGCCGAAATTCAGGATGCTGCCGAGGACGAGTCCGTCGAGGCCAACTCTGACGAAGAGCAATACGCGGCAGCCGATCAGGGTGATTCGACCGAGGTCGAGCAGGAGGAAGTGCCTGCGGTTTCCGAGACTCCCGAGACGGATGAGTCGAGGCCTTATTCCACGCAGATTTTCACCATGCCGACCCCGAGTGGTTCCGGTGCCACGGTTGCCAATGTCGCTCCCACCCAGGACGAAACGGTCGATTCCCTTATGGCCCAGATTTCCTCCCAGGCATCGCCGCGTCCGCAGATGAATGTTCCCGATCCGGCGTCGGCACCGTCGCCTGCACCTTCCTCGTCTCCGCTGGCTTCAGTCCCCGATCCGTCGCTGCCGTCTATGAAGCAGGCAAACGTTGCGTCTCGCACGTCGCTGTTCGACCTTCCCGATCCCTCTGCCCAAGTCAACGACCCCTTTGCTACCGCCCAAGGTCCCGAACCCACATCGGCACCCGTTGCGCCTCCTATGCCCGTTGCGTCGGGCGCGCAGCCGATCGAGACCATTTCGGCTCCCGCCCCGGCGGCACCCAAGTCTCGTAAGCGCGGCCTGGGTGGCCTGTTCGGTCGTAAAAAGAAAAACGAGCAGGACAGCATGAGTGACTGGCTGGGCGTCGAAGACGATTACGATGCCAAGAAATCCGGTCGCGGTATCGGTTCGTGGGATAACTTCGAGGACGATAACGATGGCTGGAAGGGCGGCGCTACGTCTTCCGATGGCGCTTCTTCCGAAGATATGCTCTCGGCTGTCGCCTCTATGGGCGATGATGAGCTGCTCGGTCACGATATCTGGTTTGTGGCAACGGGTGCCTCGGATTGTGATGGCGCCGGCATGAAGGCCTTCTTGGCTTCGCATCGCGATAAGCTCCGCGGCGTATTCTTTATCAATCTTGAATCCGTCGGCGCCGGTAGGCTTTCGGTTGTGACGGTCGAGGGCGAACAACAACTGCTCAAGGGCGATCGCCGCATCATGAACCTGGTCAGCAAGGTCTGCAAGTCGTTCCATGTCGATTGTGGCGCGCTCGAGATGCCCTATGCCAAGACCGATGCCTACGCCGCGCTCGAGGCGAGCCGCCGAGCCCTCACCATCGCCGGTGTGGACGGCACACGTCTGGCTTGCGCTCGTACCGAGGACGACCTGCCCCACAATGTCAACCCGACGAACATTGCTACGGTATCCGAGGTCGTGACCGAGGTTATCCGCCGTTCGTAGACGGAGCTCTAAGGAGTCAACGTGTTTTCGTATATTAAGCGCCATTGGCCTGTCTACGTGATTTTGACCTTGATTGCCATTGCGTTGGGATTTGGGGCTGCCTACATCGTGGGTGCAAAGGGCTCGACCCCCGCCTCCGCAATCAGCGAAGAGGTGGAGCAAGAACAGAGCACGGGTGCCGATGGGATTCCTGAGTCCGAGCAGGCAATCGTTGATGGTGGATCTTCGTCTGCAGAGTAGATACGGCGATTTAAATGATTGAAAGCGGGCGAGCCGGGGGACTGGCTCCCCTTTTTCATCGTGCTAGCGGTTCTTTGGGATCGACCTAAGGCGAGCGAACCATAGGGCTGCGGCACCCGAGGTCAGGAGCGCGGTGATGCAAGCGGCGATGGGAACTGATCCTGTTGCCGGTAGGTCCTGCGGTAGGGTACAGCGTTGAATGACACGGTCCTCGTCATGTGACTCAAGTTTATCGCCGCCGCCGTTGCGGCAAAGATCGACGCGCGCGCTGTTGGTGAGTGCGGTTTGGGGCGTATAAGCCGACGTTGCCTGCATGTGCACGACTGCGCCCCGAGCGTCTGTGCCAAGGATTGCTTTGGCATCGTCAAGGTCGTCGTGCTCATCTTTGAGATCATCGCGGGTCCAAGAATCCGAATCGCTTCGAGTCGTAAAGTCGGCGGCTACCGCACCGTATTCAATTCGAATGCCCGTTACGACGGTATTGGATGCAAGGTCGAGCTCTTCCGCCTCGAGTGTGGTGGATTCCGTGGTCGAGACATCCGCCTTCCAGAGGCGCCAGCCGTCGTAATCGACGAGGCGACAGTCCTCACCAAGGCTCTCTTTTACTTCGTCGGACTCAAGCCAAGGATTTTCGTGCCCATCGTCAAGTGTCGCGTTTGCCGGCTCATCGACGTCTGTCGAGTCCAACGGCGTCGTGCGATACCATACGTTGCACAGACCGTTGAGGTCGCCGATGGCGACGGGGGTTTCGATTGAGATGAATCTCGCTGTGCCGTCTTTGGCGCACTCAAGATCATCGGTAATCGTAAACTCATCAACCCAAGTAGCGGAATCGTTTCGAGCATCGATGGTATAGGAGAAAAGCCCATCACTATTGGTTTGCGTCGTGGCGCGGTTTTTACCATCGCCGTTAGCCAACAGGCCCTTTTCGATAGGTTGGACAAGTTCCTGACGCTTGTCGACCTGTCCCTTGATCTCGATGGGCGCATCCTTCATCGCGACGGATTGGACTTCTCCCGTATCCTTTATTTCAAACGTTATTTCCTCGGCAAGGTCATAGGTCCGCGGAGACATCATTTCGCGCAACGAGTAGGTGCCGGGTGCAAGATGTTCGACGCGGTGTGGCTTGTCGGATGAGGTCCAGGAGTCTATTTCGGTTTTATCGGGACCATATAAGGTGAGCCGTGCGCCTTCCACTTCCTGCTCACCGCTTGCATCGACCTTGGAGATATCAACCTTGGTGTAATCGTCGGATACGTTAAGCCGTGCTTCTACAACGGGTGTTTTCTGGTCGGCATAAGTAAGGTCGACAATATGGGTTGTCCGATCGAGCAAGAAGCCTGCCGGCGCTTGAGTCTCGACAACCTCGTAGCGTGCGGTGCCAGATCCCAGCGGGAGGTTGTCCGCGCGTGCTTCTCCAGTTTCATCCGTCGTGACGGTAGCGACAGTCTCACCGTCGAGCGCGGCAATGCTACCGTCGGGGCACACGATATCACCCGAGGCACGGATCTCAAAGACGGCGCCCGCGAGGCTGCTGCCGTCTATGGCATCGGTTTTAACGATCCTGATGTTTCCGGTCGCGGCGTGGTCATAATACGAGGCGATTGCAACGGGCGTTAGGTTCATGTCGGCGGGTATGTTTACCTCGATCTCCTCGCCGACAAGATAGGGCTCTTTGGCCGAGGTTTCGCGTACATAATAGGTGCCCGGCACGAGCGATTCGGGCAGTGTGACGGTCCCGGTCGCGTCAGTCGTAAAGGTGTCCATTACGTTATGTGTTGGATACCAGCAAGTTTGTGAGACAGATTCGTGATTGCTGTCTAGGAGTTGGAAGGTGAATCCGGCTAGTGGAACAGAAGCGCCTGTTTGGGCATCGCGTTTTACAATCTGGAGATGCGTCGACAGAGCGTGGTTGTCCACGATATATTGAAGCTCGGCGCCGTTGGAAATCTGATTGGCCCCGACGGTCCATTCCCCTGCACGTTTAAAACCCTCGGGGACGGTTTCCGGAACCTCGCGAACCGTGTAGCCGGCACGGTCGTATGGGACGGCTCCGTGGACACCGGCGGGTCGCTTGCCTGCGCCGAACCATGCTTCGGGCTGATCTTTGGTGGAGGCAAAGCCATAGACGTTTGTGGTCAGTGTGCCAACAACCTGCTGAGAGCTGTTGCTGACAACCTCAAAGACAACACCACCCGCCGGCTGCTCCAGGCCGGATTGATCGCTATTGCCGTAATCCTTGAATTTGGAAATCTCAAGGTTAAACGCAATGGGGATATCGGAAATGCGAGATTCGATCTCGACCACGCCTGAATCGCCGAGCTGGTCGGCTCCAACGGTATAGGTCCAGCTGTCGTTGGATGGCAGGTAGCCCTCGGGGGCTTTTGATTCGTAGATGGTAAAGGTTCCTAAGGGGACATCGGCGAGGGTGGCCCGACCGCTTTCGTCGGTCGTGAGGATTTGCGCCCATCCAGGGGTTGATTGCGACACACACGTGAACTCTGCTCCTGCGAGTGAAGATCCCACCTGGGGGCCGGCATTCGTCGCGGCATCGAGTTTTACGATACGCAGGTTGATGGTGCCGGGCTGTTCATCAATGGCGACCTGTCCACCGTCATTCCCCGTGGTAAAGGCGATGCGATCACGACGGGGGACATAGCCGGCCGGCGCCTTCGTTTCAACTAGGTAGTATGCCGTGTTGGGCAGAAGTGTTGCTTGCGCTCGACCGTTGCTGTCCATCTGGACGGTGTCGACACGCGCGCCGCTGGTGCTCTCAAAAACATCGAATGTTGCCCCGTCAAACTGATAAGTATTGTTTCCGCTGGTAATGGCAGCGTTTGCAGACTGCTTTTGGAAGGAAACAGAGACCGCCGGCAGTACATAGAGCATGTCTTGACGTTTGCTGCCGCCCGATACGGCTCCTAGATAGCGCCGCGCGCGGTGCGGAGCGGCTTTGATGCTTCCTGATTTTGCGCTGTCGTGGAGCCACCGCGCAGCCGCCACGACTTCATTGTCGGCGGTAAAGTGCCCACTCTTGGTTTTGCCCTGAGCGGTCGTGTAGGAATAGGTACCGTCGACATGGGTAGTGCCGTTGAGCATCCATACGGCAAGCTGGGTTGCGGCGCGGGCGCGATCGGGTGAAAGATGGTAACCGCCAAACGACGTGGCGGTAGGATATCCGTGACAAACGATTGCCGCGAACTCGTCGTCGAGCCACACCCAGCCTTGATCAAAGTTGAGCCATGGGCCGCCCGGCTTGGTGGGGCCGGGGCGCTCCTGGTTCATGCAGTAGGCAATCGAGGCGTCTTGAGCTTCATACTTGCCGATGAGGAAGGGTCCACAATCATCGCTAATAGTGCGGAAGCCGAGCTGGTCGTAGCCATCGACGGCAAATGCGGCTCCCGGTGCCAGGCAGCCGAAAAGCAGGAAGAGGAGCAGGAGCAGCGGACCTGTTGCGATTGCGCTGTGGACAGAGTGCGTGGGTGCGTTGGACATGACTGCTCCTTATCCCTCGTGCGCCGCACGGGGAGGCTGCGACGCGTAGGATGAGGCTACCCCCGAGGTTCATGCGGGTAAGTACCGGAGCCTGACCAAAAGCTTGCCCGATTTCTGACAAATCGAGCTCAAATACAACAATCAGATAAAAGTGCAGGTAGAAGATGGTAAGAAAAGAAAGACAAAGGTCCTCATCTCCACAATTGGCGCGGTTTTCAAACGATTCTCCACAGCTAAAACAAGCATCGACACCCTTGTATCGAACAAGACAACCGCGTTATACTATCCCCCACATATGCGGGCATCGCCAAGTGGTAAGGCATCAGCTTCCCAAGCTGACACTCGCGGGTTCGAGTCCCGTTGCCCGCTCCAGCTAGAAGCACAAGCACGGCACCATTACGGTGCCGTGCTTTTTTCAATAAAGCGCCGGGACTCGAACCCGACAGGGTGCGAGCGTAAAGCAAACGCGAAGCGTTTGTAGCGAGCAGGCGAAGGCGCCGACAGGCGCCTGAAGCCGGTGCGGATTTGCGAAGCAAATACGCGGACGTCCCCATGCCCGCTCCAATTCCAAAATGTTAGGTTAATGCCTGCTGCCCATACTTGCATCTGCGCACGGTACAATGGTTGGGTTACGACCAACGTGCCAATAACCAAAAAGGAGCCGCTATGATCGATCGCTATACCCGCCCGGAGATGGGACACATCTTCTCCCTCGAGAACAAGTACGCCATTTGGCAGGAGATCGAGGTTCTGGCCTGCGAGGCCCAGGCGGAGCTCGGCAAGATCGGTATTTCCAAAGACGAGGCCCAGTGGATCCGCGACCATGCCAACTTTGAGAAGGCGAAGGTCGATGAGATCGAGGAAGTCACGCGCCACGACGTCATTGCCTTCCTGACCAACATGAAGGAATACATCGATGCCGATGTTCCCGAGGGCGACCCCAAGCCCAGCCGCTGGGTTCACTATGGCATGACCAGCTCGGATCTGGGCGACACGGCCCTGTGCTACCAGCTCACCCAGGCCTGCGACCTGATCATCGAGGACGTCAAGAAGCTCGGCGAGATTTGCAAGCGTCGCGCCTTTGAGGAGCGCAACACGCTCTGTGCCGGCCGCACTCATGGCATCCACGCCGAGCCGATGACCTTCGGCATGAAGTTTGGCTCTTGGGCCTGGGAGCTCAAGCGCGATCTGGATCGTCTTGAGGACGCCCGCAAGAATGTTGCCTTCGGTGCTATTTCGGGCGCTGTCGGCACGTACAGCTCCATCGAGCCGTTCGTCGAGGAGTATGTCTGCGAGCACCTGGGCCTGGTTCACGACCCGCTGTCCACGCAGGTTATCAGCCGCGACCATCACGCCTATCTCGCCGGCGTTCTCGCCACCACCGCAGCCACCTGCGAGCGCATCGCTACCGAGGTCCGCAATCTGCAGAAGACTGATACGCTCGAGGCCGAGGAGCCGTTCCGTAAGGGCCAAAAGGGCAGCTCAGCCATGCCGCACAAGCGCAACCCCATCACCATGGAGAAAGTCTGCGGTCTGTCGCGCGTCGTGAAGTCCAACGCCCAGGTTGCCTTCGATAACGTCGCCCTGTGGCACGAGCGTGACATTTCGCACTCCTCTGCCGAGCGCGTCGCCCAGGCCGATAGCTTCATCGCCCTCGACCACATGTTCCAGTGCCTCATCCGCGTTATCGACGGCCTGCAGCTGTATCCCGCCCGCATGATGGCCAACCTCAATAAGACCCGCGGCCTCATCTTCTCTTCCAAGGTACTGCTCGCCCTCGTCGACACGGGCATCACCCGCGAGGACGCGTACGCCATTGTGCAGGAGAACGCTATGGCAACCTGGCACGAGGTACAGGATTGTGTCTCCGGCCCCACCTTTAAGGAGCGTCTCGAGGCCGACCCGCGCTGCACCGTCAGTCAGGAGAAGCTCGACGAGATCTTTGATCCGTGGGACTTCCTCACCCGTATCGACACGGTCTTTGATCGTCTGGAGCAGCTGAGCTTCGAGTAGGTTCGGGCATAACGTTAGCTTTTTAGGGCGCTTTGCTGGTAATGTGTGTTGCCGGCAAAGCGCCTCGTTGCATTTAGGGAAAGACGGGGATAATAGTCGTCTCGAATAACATTCTGAGAGGGGATCGCATGATTTCGTTTGATTACAAGCCTCAGGGCGTGTGTGCTCGCAATATTCACCTTGATCTTTCCGATGACGGCAACAAGGTGATGGGCGTTGAGTTTACCGGCGGCTGCGACGGCAATCTCAAGGCTATCTCCAAGCTGGTCGAGGGCGCTCCTGCCGATCGCGTAATCGAGGTTCTCGCCGGTAATACCTGCGGTATGAAAAAGACCTCCTGCGCCGACCAGCTTACACGCGCTATCGAGGCCGCTCGCACCGAGATCGCCTAATGGGTATCGCCGATCACATCAAGAACGGAATATCGCGTCGCGGCTTTGTACTCGGTGGGGCTGCCGCGGGCGCTGCCACGGTGCTTGCCGGATGCTCGAAAAAAACGGGCACCAGCGATGATGCCGCCGGCGAGCCGCAGGTTATCAAGGATGATTCCAAAATCATCTCGATTACGGATGAGTACGAGGCAGTCGACATCGATCTTGAGCCGGCGGCGTCATGGACGCTGCCTCTGGGTACGCTGCTGTACTACTGCGACGGCGATTACGCCGCGGCGATGATGGCGCCCGCATCGGCACTGCACGCCAACACACTCGGTGTGCTCAACCTGGGCGATGGCTCGCTTACCACATTAATCGAGGATCCTATCGAGGGCACGGGATATGCATTCTACGATGTCCGTGCCGGCGACAGCGTATTCGCGTGGGTTGAGATGAACTTTGCCAATTCATCGTGGAAGCTCTACGGTCAAAATCTGTCGGGCGCTTCGCTCTCTGGCGACGTGGTTGAGCTCGATCGAGGTGGCAAGGACTATGATCCGCCGCTGTTTACGGCGTTCGGGTCATCAGTCATCTGGTATAAAATGCCCTCGGCAGGTGGCAATAAAACGAGTAGCGATTCGTTTTGCTATCGTCGCTCGCTTGATGAATCCAAGGCCGAGACAATTTGGAAATCGACGGGCCGCTTTGCATCGGCCCCGCGCGCGAGCGACGGCATTTTGACCATCTCGCCGCGTGTCCGCAACGACGAGGGCGTCTACTACGGCATAACGGCAATCGATCTGACCGACGGCAACAACACCAAGCGTGCCCAGTTGGTCCTTCCTTCGTCAGTTTCGCCTTTCGAGGCCGTATATATGGGCGATACCTTCGTGTTTTCTATCGAGGCGGCCTATAGTGGCGTGGGCAGCCTGGGCAATATGGGCACGTATATCGGTAATGAGGGAGGGCCGTACCTCTTCCTGTCACGCGAGCCGCTCGCATGTGCGGCTGGCAAGAAGAATAAATACCTTGTTAAGGTACAGGCGTCGCATTTCCTGATCGACACCTCTGCCAAGACCTATGGCTCGCTGCTGTCGCCCGACCGCGCTTTGGAGTATGGCGATTATCCAGCTACGGCGGGAAAATCGGACTCATTCCTTACGTACGCCACGGTGCGCAACAGCCAGGGTATACCAGAGACGGTCACTGCACGCCTATTCTCTCTTTAAGCTTAGAGGGGTTAAAAAGGCGCCAACAGGGGAATAAACGCGTTGTAATTGTGAGTACCGCCCGCCGAGCTGCCGCGTCATAGCGGCATCTGGCGGGCTCAGGTGCGTTAAAATGGGCTTGTTCTTAGCTAATTGAGACAGGGGGGCCGTGTTATGGCTTCAGATGCAAAAAAGATTCTGCTGGTCGAGGATGAGAAGGCAATCCGTGACGCCGTCGCTGCCTATCTCGAGCGCGAAGGCTACTGGGTTGTGGGCGTCGGCGACGGCCAGTCCGCGATCGAGGAGTTCGAGAAGCATCAGTTCGACCTGGTCGTGCTCGACCTTATGCTCCCCAAGATCCCCGGCGAGCGCGTTTGCCGCACCATTCGCGATACCTCGGATGTCCCCATCATCATGCTGACGGCTAAGGGCGAGATCGAGGACCGTATTATCGGTCTTGAGCTCGGCGCCGACGACTATCTGATTAAGCCGTTCTCGCCGCGCGAGCTCGTCGCCCGCGTTCGCGCTCTGTTCCGCCGTGCCCATCAGGCCGACGAGCCCGCCGTCGAGGTACTCGACTTCGGCGATCTGGTCATCGATATCTCGGGCCACAAGATCTTGGTCGAGGGCAAGGAAGTCGATCTGACGGCTTCCGAGTTCAAGCTGCTCACCACGCTTGCCCGCCATCCCGGCCGTGTGTATAACCGCATGGAGCTGGTCGAGAAAGTGCTCGGGTATGACTTTGAGGGCTATGAGCGCACCATCGATAGCCACGTGAAGAATCTTCGCGCCAAGCTGGGCGATGATCCCAAGAAGCCCAAGTGGCTCTACACCGTCCATGGTGTCGGCTATCGCTTCGAGGCTCCGGCCAAGACCGATAAGTCGGACGAGAAATAGGGAAATCACATATGACACCTGCGCGCTTTGAAATCGGACAAAAGCACAAGCAGGAGAGCGAGGCGGGTTCCAAGGCTAGTTGGAACACGCCTCGTTCCGATTCACGGCCAACGATGAGCTATCCCTCGCGCATGGCACTTGCTTTTGCTCTGACATCGCTCATGACGGTATTGGTGCTGGTGGGCGTTGTCTCTGTTGTGTGGGGCACGGTCTTTTCGGATTACACACGCTCCAATATCGTCGAAATCGCAAATTCCGCTGCCGAGAAGTTGGCAACCTCATATGAGGAAAACGGCTCTTGGACCGCGGGAGAACTGCGCACGGTCGCAACGTCGAGTTTGGTTTCCGACGATCTGGGCATGCAGGTCGTCAATAAAAAGGGCGTGATCGTTTATGACGATTCCTGGCCCTCGGCAAGCGCCACCGCCGATGTACGCGAAAACCAGGCTACGACCGACGACACGAGCGGCAAGAGGGCATCGCATAGCCCGGTCTCGTCTGCTCCAACCGACTCCGATAGCGTTGCTAACGTCGAGATTGTAACGTCTTCCGGCGAGCATGTCGGACAGGTAAAGCTGTGGGCCATCGGCTCCGACGCTCTGCTCACCAAGGCGGACTCTGCGTTTAGGGAGAAGACCTTTAACGCCATGGCCCTCGCCGCGGTTGTTGCAATCTGCATTTCGGTCGTTATCGGATCGCTCGTGTCGCGCATGCTCACCAAACCGATTCATCGCATCACCAGTACCGCAAAGCAAATCCGTGACGGCGACCTGTCGGCTCGCACGGGACTGCGCGGTGATGACGAGATCGATCAGCTGGGTGAGACCTTCGATGAGATGGCCACTTCGCTCGAGAAGGATATGAAACACGAGAAGCGCCTGACCTCAGACGTTGCACACGAGCTTCGCACGCCGCTTATGGCCATGCTCGCAACGGTCGAGGCCATGCAGGATGGCGTGTATCCCACCGACGATGAGCATTTGGAAACCGTTGCTTCCGAGACGCGTCGCCTGGCTCGTCTGGTGCAGCAGATGCTCGACCTGTCGCGCATGGAAAACAGCACGGCTCCGCTCAACCTTGAGCCGGTGGACATGGTTCCTTTCGTGCGTTCCATCGTTAATGCCCAGGAGCGCCTGTTTGTCGACCGCGATCTGCGCCTGCGTTTTGCGGACGAGACCCAGGGTCACGACGATGTCGTCGAGGCCGATCCCGACATGATCACGCAATGTGTTATCAACCTCATGAGCAACGCCATGCGCTACACCCCCGAGGGCGGTTGGGTCGTGGTGTCGGTGCTCAGTGACCGCAAGCACGTCAGCATTGCCGTTTCTGATACCGGCATCGGTATTGCCAAGGACGATCTGTCGCGCATCTTCGGGCGGTTTTGGCGCGCCGATGCCAGCCGCGCCCGCGAAGCTGGCGGCCTGGGCGTTGGCCTCGCCGTGACCAAGCAGATCGTCGAGCGTCACCATGGCTACATATCCGTGGAGTCGGAGCTTGGAAAGGGTACGACTTTTACAATTCATCTGCCCCGCGAGCACACGGCAGACGCGGCATCTACTACAATGGAGCACTAGCTTTTCGCTATTCGGTGAAGGAGGGGCTGCGTCCCTGCCGCTCCGAGTTTGCGAAAACATGCGGGAAAGAACCCGCATTTCTGTCGTATTTAGGTAAGGAGTGACTCACGTGACAACGATGGAGCGTCGTCCGGATTCCCGTGGCAAGGTTCGTGATATTTACGATGCCGGTGAAAACCTGCTGATGGTCGCCACCGACCGCATTTCTGCGTTCGACTTCATTCTTCCCGACGAGATTCCGTTTAAGGGAGAGGTACTCAATCGCATCTCGGCATTCTGGTTCGATAAGTTTGCCGACATCGTCCCCAACCATCTCGTTTCCATCGACCCGGCGGATTTCCCCGAGGAGTTTGCTGAGTATCGTGACTACCTCGCTGGCCGCGCCATGCTGGTTAAAAAGGCCCAGACGATTCCTATCGAGTGCATCGTCCGCGGCTATCTGACCGGTTCGGGCAAGAAGACCTACGACGAGAACGGCACCGTCTGCGGCATCCAGCTGCCTGAGGGCCTGACCGAGGCTTCCAAGCTTCCTGAGCCGCTGTTCACGCCGTCCACGAAGGCCGAGATCGGTGACCACGACGAGAATATCTCGTTCGAGCGTTGCTGCGAGATCGTGGGCGAGGACATCGCCACGCAGATTCGCGACCTTTCCCTCAAGATCTACAAGGCTGCCGCCGAGTACGCCGCGACCCGTGGCATCATCATTGCCGACACCAAGTTCGAGTTTGGTGTCATCGATGGCAAGGTCACGCTGATCGACGAGTGTCTCACGCCCGACTCCAGCCGTTTCTGGCCTGCTGCCAGCTACGAGGAGGGCAAGATCCAGCCTAGCTACGACAAGCAATTCGTCCGCAATTGGCTCAAGGCCAACTGGGATATGACGGGGGAGACCCCGCACCTGCCCGCCGAGGTCATCGATGGCACGTCCGAGCGCTATCGCGAGGCCTTCCAGATCATCACGGGCTCCCAGTTCACAAGCATGAAGGAGAACGCATAAGTGAGTACCCGTAGCGCCACGAACAAGCGCACGCAATCCCACGAAGTTACCGGGGTTGCGCGCAAATCTGCCGCATCTGCTAAGCCCGCCCGCCAAGCAGCGAGCTCCGTTCGCGTCGTGCCGGCTTCGTCTAAGGCACGCCGCAAAGAGCTCGAGAAGGGCGAGAACCTCGAGGGCCTCTCTAAAGAGGAGAAGCGCGCCCGCAAGGCTAAGCAGCGCGCCAAGGAGGACCGCATCTATACGGTGTCGAATATCCTCCTCAAGCAGGACGAGGACTACACCAAGCGCCGTCGCATCTGGTGGATTGTGCTCGCCATTGGCATGGTGCTCGTCGTGGCAATTTGGGCCTCGCTGTACTTCGCTCCCGCTGGCATGGTGTCCAGCCCTGTCCAGATGGTCGGCATTGTTTTGTCCTACGTCATCATTTTGGGCGACTTTATCTATGACTTCGCTCGTATTCGTCCCTTGCGCAACATGTACCGCGCGCAGGCCGAGGGCATGTCCGAGAACAAGCTCAACGCTCTTATTGAGCGCGCGGCTGCCGAGGAGGACAAGAAGGACTCCAAGAAGAAGTAGCGTTTGCATACATACTTATCGCTAAGATATAAGGCGCGTCGTTTTTGCGGCGCGCCTTTTTACTGTTCTATAGATAGATGGAGTGGCACATGATTCGAGCTGCCCTGACGGTCGAAGAGGCTCTGGAGGGCATGAAGGCCCTGGAGCCCAAGATTAAAAACTACGCGCGCCTGGTCGTCCGCAAGGGCGTAAACGTCAAGCCCGGCCAGGAGGTCGTCGTTCAGTCTCCGGTCGAGTGCGCGCCGTTTGCGCGCGTGGTGGTCGCGGAGGCCTATGCTGCCGGCGCCGGCCACGTGACGGTCATTTGGGCCGATGATGCCGTGACGAGGCTCACGTACGAGCATGTCGAGAAAAGCTATTTTGAGCAGACGCCCGAGTGGAAGCGCATGCAGCTGGATTCCTTGGCCCAGGATGGTGCCTGCTTTGTCTTTATCGAGGGTGCGGATCCTGCGGCCCTCAAGGGCATCGATCCAGCCAAGCCGGCCGCGGCATCAAAGGCGAGGAATACGCAGTGCAAAGTTTTCCGCCGTGGACTGGATTACAACATCAATCCGTGGTGCATCGCCGGCGCTCCGGTCGTGGCTTGGGCGCACGAGGTGTTCCCGGGAGACGCCGATGAGGTTGCAATCTATAAGCTGTGGAATGCGATTCTGCACACCGCGCGCGCCGATGGCCAGGACCCAGAGAGCGACTGGGAACTCCATGACGCCGCATTCGAAAAGAACCTGCGTTTCCTGAACGACAATCGTTTCGACTACCTGCATTACAACGCGGCAAATGGAACCGATCTGACGATTGGCATGACGAAAGGCCACGAGTGGGCCGGCGGCAAGGGCAAGACGCCCGATGGGCACCCCTTCTTCCCCAACATTCCCACCGAGGAAGTCTTCACTTCGCCCGATCGCATGCGCGCCGACGGTATCGTGTATTCTGCCATGCCGCTCATCCACCACGGCAATAAGGTCGACGATTTTTGGATTAAGTTTGAGGGCGGCCGCGTGGTGGACTACGACGCCCGCGTGGGCAAGGCAACGCTCGCAAGTATCATCGATACTGACGAGGGCGCTGCTCACCTGGGAGAGGTCGCGCTCATTTCCAAGAACACGCCGATCCGCGAAAGTGGTGTTCTGTTCTACGATACGCTCTATGACGAGAACGCTAGCTGCCATCTCGCGCTAGGTGTCGGTTTCCCCGAATGCATCGAGGGTGGGTATGACATGTCCAAGGAGGAGCTCCTGGAGCATGGCGTTAACGTCTCGAGCACGCACGTCGATTTTATGATCGGCACGGACGACATCGATATTACGGGCATTACGCCTGATGGACGTGAAGTTGTGATTTTCCAGAACGGCCAATGGAGTTGGGAATAGTCCCAGACCGTGGTACAATGCCACCCGCGGGCCGTTAGCTCAGCTGGCAGAGCAGGGGACTTTTAATCCCAAGGTCCAGGGTTCGAACCCCTGACGGCCCACCATAGAAAAGAAAGCGATCGACTCCGGTTGGTCGCTTTTTTGTTGCCGCGACATGGGTTCAAACCCGTCGGGGCGCGGAGCTGAGTAAACGCGTGAGCGTTTGCCAGCGCAGCGCGCAAGGCGAGAAAGCGCCGCAGCGGCCGCCTGCGAAGCAGGCTGAACCCCTGACGGCCCACCCAAAGATTGCCGAGACGGTCAACTTCGGTTGGCCGTCTTTTTTGTCGCCCTTTCATGGGTTCGAACCCGTATCTGTCTATATATAAGAACGCTTGGCGAACAAAACCTGCCTTTTACCGATGGGAAACAAATGGCTGATGCCTTTGGAGTAAAGTAGCGCTCCAGAGATGACCGATGTCTCAATACTCATAAAACAGCTGGTCATCGCCAATATCAGAAGCCAATGCTTCAGTTTTAACCTCAGTGATGCGACTGAGGGACCTATTCATTTGTGAACAAAATATGGAGTACGCGATTCCCGCCCCCGGGGCCCCTCCGGTCTGGCAATATATCTCCTTGCCGCGCGGC
>OBZJ01000438.1_pt1 | contig 24596 bp, 26 predicted proteins | sample 1476891 | NCBI WGS metagenome assembly OBZJ01 (sample SAMEA2580231, study PRJEB22360) | human gut metagenome | biome: human gut; feature: human-associated habitat; material: faeces | place: Denmark | collected 2008/2010 | reverse complement strand
AAGCCACGGTATCCTCTAACTCTTTCCACTCCCCGGAGCTGATGTTGAAGTCGAGTGTGCGCAGGTTTTCCTCCAGATGAGACAGTTTTGTCGTTCCCGGAATCGGTACGATCTACGGTGTTTTCTGAAGCAACCAGCCAAGAGCCACCTGTGCCGAGGTCATTCCCCGTGTGCGTCCGAAAGCTTGCAGCGCATTTACAATGCGGGTATTCGCACGCATCGCTTCCGGCTGGAAACGCGGCAGGGTCTGACGGTTGTCGTTGGTTACATCGAAGACCGTGTATTCGTTGATGCAGCCTCCCAAAAATCCACGGTTAATCGGACTGTACGGGATGAAGCCGATACCCAACTCCCGGCATACATCGAGAACGCCGTTCTCTTCCACCAGGCGGTGCATCAGATGGTACTCGCTTTGGATAGCCGTCAGCGGACAAATGGCGTGGGCTTTACGGATTGTTTCGGCACTGACCTCGCACATACCCCAGTGTTGCACTTTACCTTCCTTGATCAAGTCGGCAATGGTAGCCGTTACCTCCTCGGCCGGAGTATTCGGGTCGGCACGGTGCTGGTAGAACATCGGCAGTGAATCGAGTCTCAATCGGCGAAGTGACTCCTCGCAATAGCGGCGGATGGCTGCCGGACGGCTGTCCTGACGACCGGTTCCTTTGCCATCGATCACTTCATGCCCAAATTTAGTCGTTACGTTAATCCGTCCCTTGAATTCGGACAGCGCTTCTCCTGCCAGGTTCTCATTGGTCAATGGTCCATAGATAATAGCCGTATCGAAGAGCGTTACACCGCGATCCACCGCTTCATGTAACAATCGGGTACACTCTTTCTTATCCGGGTGTTGGCTGCGGTTGTAAGTCATGCCCATCACGCCGAAGCCGAGTGCCGACACCTCGAAGGCAGCCTTGCCCGTACCCAATACACGATGTCCCTTGATGCGGGCTGCATCGGTATCCACATCGGATATTTCCGCTTGTTTCGCTTCTGAAGCGAATACTTTGCCCAATCCCGAGGGCATGGCCATTGCGGCTCCTGCCAATGCTGCCGTCTTGAGAAATCCACGACGGCTGATATCCATTTTATTGTTTTCTTCCATAATTTTATGTTTTATGAATTATAACTTAATGAATGGAAAATGCCCCGTCCACTAAAAGGGCGTGCCCGTCTACGAAACTTGCCTGCGGTGAGCAAAGCCACAATACGGCGTTGGCTATCTCTTCCGGCTTACCGAGACGTCCGGCAGGAATATCGCGGACCAGTTCCTTTTCCAGATCAGGGTTACGCCGTATCAGTTCTTCGGCCATAGGTGTTCGGATTACACCCGGACAGATGGCATTGATACGAATTCCTTTTGCCGAGTAGTCGATAGCAGCCGTACGGGTCAGGCCGATTACCGCATGCTTGCAGGCGATATAGGCCGCTTGTCCGGGGAAGCCCGTAACGCCGCCTTGCGACGAGGTATTGACAATAGCGCCACCGCCTTGTTTCAGCATTTGGATAATCTCGTAACGCATGCAGTTCCATACACCTTTCAGATCGACAGCCACCGTGCGGTCGAACTCTTCATCGGTAATCTCGGCCATCGGCCGTTGCGGGGTCTGTATTCCGGCATTGTTCAATGCAGCGTCCAGCCTGCCGTAAGTCGCAACGATCCAGTCAATCATCTCCTTTACAGCCTGCGTGTCGGACACGTCGCAGCGATATGCCACGGCTTTATACCCTTCTGAAACCAACTTCCCGGCTTGTTCTTTCGGTTCATTGATGTCCACCAATACTACGGTTGCACCCGCTTTTGCAAATGCTTCTGCCGAGGCCAGCCCGATACCTGCCGCTGCCCCCGTTACCATTGCCACTTTTTCATTCATTGTTTCCATGATTCTTTTGTTTTAATGTTCTGATGCAAAATTACGAAGAGAGTCCCGCAACAATTTTGCTGCAAAGCTCATTCTGCTTTGTTATAAAGTTCGAATTGTTAAAAGAATGCCATTGGATATTTTACAATATAAATTTCCTTCCAGATCCATATATTATTCCCTTTGTTTGAATACGATTCTGTTTTTGCACCACACCAGAAGTCTCTTGTATTCCCACGCAAATAATATGCTTAGAAATGTATATCCCCAAATAGACAGACAAGGGAAATCTTGTTTTATCCCAAGCATGCATGACCTGACTATCGGATGAGTGACGAATAGAAAGGCGGAAATGCCTCCGATCCATTTAAGGGCGGCATAAAGTTTGTTATTTGAATGCAGAGCCCTTGCCAACGGTAAAACTGCGATTGTCACGAGACCGAACGTCAGCAGCCATAAATACTGATTAAAGCAGCATACAATAAAAAGAATAAAGGCAACTGCCGCCATACTTCCCGTCGGGAAAAAGTGTCTCCGGGCAGCTATGCGTTCCTAACGCAAAAGGAAGTACGGAACCAATAAAATTGAATCTGAAGTATTCCAACAAATCTGTATTCCTGATAATACCGATTGCCGTAGCCTGAACCATTATGCACGCTACCGTTAGAAGAACGAGAGGTCTTATATTTCGATGATAGACAAAGGCATAGTAGATAATATATAACTGGACTATCAGTGAAAAGAACCACCATGGTCCATGAAAATATATGGTTCCGGATGTAGATTACCTGCAAAGCCTGTCATCAATGCCAGGTCAAACCAATGTTCCTGAAAATAGGAAGGGTCCTTTATGCCAAGGATAAGAAAATGAGGGATTAATAATGGTAGCAGAAGCAGCCAAAGTTTGCCGGCATGCCTCTTCATAAACTCCCGAGATTTTAAGGAGACTTCCTTTTTCTCATATTTAATGACCAGACCATATCCACTTAGAAAAACGAATACCGGTACTCCATAATGTCCGTAGTGGGAAATCAAATCCAGGAATAAACCGGAATCAAATTCAAGGAAACTATTTATAAGTTCCTTATTTCTTTCAGGATAATATATATGCTGATTTTCAAGTACGACATTTGAAAACCGGTGAATATAATTATGCAAAATAATAATCAATATGACATACCTCTTAGCACGAGGGTATCATCCAAGGTCATTTGGTATTTCTCATTGATCATAAATTCCCTTTTTTCATGTTTGAGATAAATAAACATCATGCCATGTCAGAGCTGTAACATAATAATGGCAGTATTGTAACCAGAGATATACCGGGTAGTAAGGAGTTGATGGCTGGTGAAAAGACCGCAATCGAAAGTCTGACTTTCCGGTCATGACCGCACGCTACAATCAGTGTAAAGAGATGAAATGGCAGTCAGGTCTTCCGTTTTCAGGTGAGATGAAAACACTGGGGTAAAAGTAGATTGCCTGAAACGGATAACGAGACTACCATATAAATTCGGTGGGCTGTTATGACTATTGAAACCTGGGAGCGATATAAATTCGTCCGGTATAATCCCATCGATACTGCCGGTCAGAATGGCCCTCCTCACCGGAATTCTTGATACTCGCTATATGTTCAATTTGGACCTGTAAAATTGGACATATTCAAATGCAAGAACTGCATTTTCCTATTGGAGATTGCGAAATCCGGCCAACGGCTATTCCCCTCCATAGTCCGTGTTGCTGATTGTTCTCATATTTTTTGAATCCATAACGATTTGCTTTAATGTTCCGGTGCAAAATTACGAATTGAGCCCCGCAACAACTTTGCTGCGAGGCTCAACGTTCTTTGTCAGGAAGTTCACTTTGTTAAAAAAAGGAACTGGATGTATTTTATGGACTATTTCAATAGATTATAGGGCTGCCGATGATACCATGTATAATATGCAGGCTGCTGTCCTTTGTTGCTGCCTGTTCGATGCGGTGGACCGGCTCGTCCCATGCGTGACGGGAGAGTGAAAATTTGCTGTTGTGCACCGGAAGGACTTTGGCCGCATCCAGCTCGTGAATCTCTGCCGGAAGCTGTTCGGGCATCGTATGGATATACCGCCAGTCTTCGTTGTATTGCCCGTTTTCGAAGATGGCAAGGTCGATATGCGGGAACCGTTTGCCGATTTCCGAGAAATGGGCACCGTAGTCGCTGTCACCGCCGATATAGACCGTAGAGCGTCCTTCGAGCATGAATGAAGCCCACAGCGAGGGATTCTGCCGAAGGAACCGGCCTGAAAAAGGCGGGCAGTCAAACATGTGATCCGAAAGCCGGATGGTTCAGAACGATAATAACGGTAAGAACCAATACTATAAAAATGGATACACATATAATCATTTTCTGTTTCATCCAATCATGATTTTATCTTGCGAATAAATTTGGCGGGATTGCCTGCGACAAGGGTATTCGGCTCCACATTGTGCATGACAATCACATTGCGTCCGAACTTTACATTGGCGGTACGGACACCTGAAAAAGGTGTTTCAATGCGGCAATTCTCTCCAAGATGTGGAAATACCTTGTGCAATAATTCACGATATTCCTCCGTATCCGGCATCGTATGATTCAGCCGGCAGATATTTTGCCGTAACTCTTTTGCCACGCCCAGTTCTTCTTCCGTCTGGTGCAGGCAGTCTATTCTGAATTCTTCCATATCATTTATAATAGACAGACAGGACTCCTTGTCCGGAAATCCGTCCGCGATTATTCCTTACATGTTTTACAAAGATATTTCAAGTATTTCGTAAATGTCCTTTTCTGTAAGCGGAGCAAAAATGGAAGGATTATCGAGTCCTTCATTCGTGGCGATGTGTGCGGCAATCTCTTTCAGACGACTTTTGTCGATGCCCACTTCACGCAGAGTCATCGGCATGCGCATCGTGTTCCTGAAGAAATCGTAAGTCTTGTCAATCGTCTGTTCCGCAATCTTGTAAGGCGGCAGTTCAGCGGAAATGCCGTAAATATCCACACCGAACTTCACGAAACGTTCCAGAGTGCGGTCGTTCAAGATGTGTCGCATCCATCTCGGTGTGATGATGGCAAGCCCTTCACCGTGCGTGATGTCGTAGTAGGCCGATAGCGCATGCTCAATACCGTGCATGGGCCATCCCGACATGCCTGCCCCCAGATTGAGCAACCCGTTGCAGCCGAAAGTGCAGGCAAGCATGATTTCGGCGCGGGCTTCGTAGTCGTCGGGGTGATCCAAAGCGACAGGACCGAACTTCATCAGGGTTTTGATCAGCGTTTCGCAAAAACCGTCGGCAACCGAGTTGGACGGATTGACAAAGAACTGTTCCATCGCGTGGTTGATGGCATCGGCCACACCGGCCGCAGTATGTTTGGCATTAACCGTTTCGGTATAGGCAGGGTCAAGCAGAGAGCAGACAGGATAAAGAAGCGGGTCCACATATCCGATCTTGTCATTGGTCTCCGTCCGGGAAATAACACCGCCACAATCATACTCACTGCCGGTAGCGGCAAGCGTCATGACATCGACAATGGGAAGAGCATCCTCTGCTTTTACCTTATACGAAATCAAGTCCCAAGGGTCACCTTCATATCGGGCGGCTGCGGCAATCGCCTTGCAGCAGTCGAGGACTGAACCTCCACCTACGGATAAGATAACATCAATCCGTTTCTCCTTGCATATTCTCTGTCCGTCAAGTACGCTCGGATTGTATTTGGGATTGGGTTCGATACCACCCAATTCGTGGATTTCAAAATCCTTGAGCAGTTCCTTCACCTTGTCATAAAGCCCGAGGTGTTTGATGCTTCCCCCGCCATAGGCAAGAAGGACTTTATTTCCGATCGGACGCATCACTTCGGGCAGTCTGTCGATAATACCTTTCCCGAAAATCAAACGGGTCGGGGTATGATATTCGAAATTTTTCATATCTGTTGTTTTTAGAGTTTTTCAATAATCTGCTTCGACCATCCGGCGACGTTTGCTGTACCACCGTTGAACAGTCGGCCTTCTTCCCATTCGATTTTGGGGTAGAGCCTCTTGAGTTGTTTCACGCTACCCGTGATTGAACTGCCACCCGAAGTGGCAAAAGGAATGACGGTCTTACCCGCGAAATCATATTTCTCAAGAAAGGTATTGACCGGGCGCGGACACAAGTCCCACCATATCGGATAACCGAGGAACACCACGTCGTAATCTTTCAGATCAATCGTTTCTCCACCCAGCGCAGGACGTGATTTTTCGTCTGTCATCTCCACCGAACTGCGGCTCGCCTTGTCGTTCCAGTCGAGATCTGCCGAAGTGTAGGCCGTAGCCGGAGTAATCCGGTAAAGTTTACCGCCAGTCTCTTTTGCAATAGCGGTTGCCACTTTCTCTGTGGTCCCCGTGCAGGAGAAATAGGCTACAAGGATTTTCTTGTCGGACGGCCTGTCGGTATCCGCTGTCTGTTTTTGTGCTTTCGACGGGCAACTGAAAGTAAGCAGGCTCATAAGTATCAATACTATCTGTTTCATGTCATTTTAATTTAGAATATACTTCATCGCCGACAGGTTCCAGCCATTCGGTACTGTTGTTCTCACCGGGCACTTCGATGGCTAAATGCGAAAACCAGCTGTCGGGAACCGCCCCGTGCCAATGCTTCACGCCTGCCGGAATATTGATAGCATCCCCGGGGCGTAGTTCCACCGGCTCTTTGCCCCACTCCTGATAGTAGCCGCGACCGCCCACGCATACGAGTGTTTGACCGCCGCCTTTTGTTGCCTTGTGCACATGCCAGTTGTTGCGGCAGCCCGGCTCGAAGGTCACATTAACCACGGGGACTCCGTCCGTTACCACGGGAGCCGTGTAACTTTGACCGATGAAATACTTGGCATAGGCATCGTTGGGGTTCCCCACGGGGAAAATGATGGTTTGCGCGTACGCTTCGAGTGAACCTGCCGCCACGCTGTCGGCATTACCGTCGGTCCAAACTTCTTTTGCCATACGAAAAGCCGCCCACGCTTTTGGCCAGCCCGCGTAGAATGCGGCATGGGTGAGTATTTCGGCTATCTCGGTTCGGGTCACTCCGTTCTTCTTCGCCGATTCGAGATGGTACTTGAACGAGGAATCGGTCAGTCCCTGCGACATCAGGGCTACTACGGTTACGATGGAACGGTCGCGGAGCGAAAGCAGATTGTTCCGGCTCCACACTTCCCCGAAAAGAATATCATCGTTCAAACGTGCAAATTCGGGGGCAAATTCTCCGAGCGCGTCGCGTCCGGCAGTTTGTTGGATTTTTACTTGTGATTTTGCCATGATCGGAAAAATTAAAGTCAATAATAAAGCTAATGATGCTACTTTTGTTTTCATACGATATGATTTTTAGTTCGACATTTCCAAGACAACCGACAGGTCTTTCCTGTTTTCCGATACAAAAGTACAGGCATTATTCCACAACAGCTTTGCTGCAAGGCTCAAACTGTTTTGTTCTGAAGTTCATCTTACCATGAAGGAGCGACACCATAAGCCTCCTTGTATATCTTGGAGAAATGCGACAGGTTCTTGAAACCCACATCGAAGCAGGCTTCCGTCACTTTCTTCTTGCCTGATTTTATCAGGCCGTGCGCGGTTTCCAGACGGCGTTTGATAATCCACTTTTGCGGTGTCAGATCGCTGACTTTAGCAAAGTCCCGCTTAAAGGTAGCCAGGCTGCGTCCCGTGTAACTGGCGATCTCCTCCAGAGAGAGATCACACATGTAGTTCTCGTTCAGATAGTCGAGAATGTCGATTTTCCATGGCTCCACGAAGTCGAACAACGAGGCATAGAGATTCCGGTCGGTATTAAGCAGTACATATATCCCTTCTACCATTTTCAGCTTCAGTACCTCTTCGGACGGTTTTTCGCCTGCATCGAAATAGGGAATGACGGATTCGAACAGCGAACGGATATCAGGCCTGTTACTGGGCAACACACGCAGGCTTACCTTCTCACGTTCGGAATCGGTCGGAATCTGTTGCCGGTTAAGCGTCTGGTAAAATTCTCTTAGAAACGGTCTTGAGAACTTCAGCACAACAGAACGGTAAGGCTTTCCGTCCTCAACCTTTTTCTGCAACCACATCCGGTTATCACGCCGCATGAAAGCACAATCCCCCGGATGCAACACGGTTTTCTTACCACGCTCTTCTATCTCCAGCTCACCGGAGCACAGATAAATAAGCGTATGCTCCCTGTTTTCATGGGCGCATCCCCGGTCATCGGTGAAATAATTCGCTATAAGCACGTTCGAGCAATCGAATACATCTAATCGTTCCATATTGTCAGTCTTTAATTTTCGCAAATATAACGCATTCCAACCACAGAATCTTTGTTGTAAAGCTCAAATTCGCAAAACGGATAAAATATTTTGTACACTTGATCTTATATGACAGTAGTTGCCTTACTGGTTGTAGTACAATATATTACGGTTTCAACGGACCATAAAAGTACGATGCCGTAGCACCGCCGTCGATCAGAAAGTCCGCTCCCGTGATAAATGCCCCTCTGTCGCTCATAGGTAGTTCGGCAACATTGGCAACCTCGTCCGCGGTTCCGGGGCGTCCTGCCGGGCATTTGGCGAACATGTTTTTGTAAAAATCACCTCGTGGCCCGTTGAACTCGGCGATACGCCCGCCGCATTGACGAGCGTTGAAATTTCACCATGTTTCCGTGCAACCGCAATCAAGTTCAAAATGGACTCCCTTGAGGAAAGATCCATTTCGATGGGTATTGCATCAAATCCTGCCTCATTCAACGTGCGGCAAACAGCCTCGGCACTCTTCAGATTGTGGTCTCCGACAACGATCTTTTTCCCATATCCCATGCGGCGGGCTATCGCCATTCCTATCTGCCCGGCACCGATCAATATCATTACTTCTTTATTCATATTTGCTTTTTCTTTATTCTTCGATAACGTAATTTTTTATCTCATTGCCGGTTTATTCTTCATTTTGTTCCAGCACACGGGCCATCCGCTCCAATCCATCAGCAAGCAACGCACGGGGGCAGGCGATATTCAAGCGGATGAATCCCTCTCCACCGGGTCCGTACATCGTACCTGAATTGATCATCAGTTTTTGTTCCTCTTGCAGGCGCAAGGTCGTAGCATCCGAACCGATACCGAGTGCTCGGCAGTCTATCCAGACCAAGTAAGTTCCTTCAAGCGGCAGCACGGGATATTGCGGCAGCCTCTTGGCGAAAAAGCGGCATAGATATTCGTAATTCCCTCGCAGGTATTTTCGCAAAGCATCGAGCCACGTTCCACCCTCGTTGTAAGCAGCTATCGTGGCGATGACACCGAACGGATTGACATCGCATACTTCGTTGATATTGATGGCGCGATCGATGCGGCGGCGCACCTCTTCGTCGGCCGCAATGATGTTGGCAATTTGCAGTCCGGCAAGGTTGAACGCCTTGCTTGGCGAAACGCAAGTCACGGAATTTTGTTGGAAATGCTCGGATAGAGAGGCGAAAGGCGTATAATCATGCCCTTCGTAGGTCAGTTCGCAATGAATCTCGTCGGCCACAACAAACACCCCGTTGCGAAGGCAGATGTCGCCGATATGCCGCAGTTCTTCCGGCGTCCAGACCCGTCCGACCGGATTGTGAGGATTACATAGTAATAGGATTTTCGTCTTCGGATCAGCCACCTTCGCTTCGAGGTCGTCGAAGTCGATTGAGTAGCGACCGTCCCGGTAAACGAGGTTATTGGCCGATAGTTCGCATCCGTCGTTACGAATCGACGAATAGAAGCAGTTGTATGCCGGAGTCTGGACGATTACCTTGTCGCCCGGTACGGTCAGGGCTTTGATAATGGCCGACAGAGCCGGTACGACACCACTTGTATAGATAATCCACCGGGGATCTATCCGCCAACGATGACGGCTCTCGAACCACCGGACAACCGCATCGTAATAGGTTTCGGGCACTTTGGTGTAACCGAAAATACCATGATCCACCCGCTTTTGTAAGGCATCGATAATGGCAGGTGCCGTACGAAAATCCATATCCGCCACCCACATGGGCAGTACATTTTCCTCTTCGGGAGTGTCCCATTTATAGGAGTTCGTCCCGCGACGCGGAACAATCGTATCGAAATCGTAGTTCATAATTTATCTTTTTATACGTAGTTTATAAATCCAGTTACCGCTCCAAAGTCTCGCGAGGAAGATTACTCCCCGGAAACAAAGCTCAATACACATGGCAAGCCACACACCGCGTAGTCCCATCGTGGGAGAAAGCCATGCCGCCAGTGTCAGTCGCACGCCCCAAATGCTACCGAAGTTCATCAGACTGGGCACGAATGTATTACCCACACCCACGAATACACCGTAGGCAACGATAGATGCCGCAAACATCGGCTCTGCAAAGGCTTCTATCCGCAGAATCTCGATTCCCAACGTGCGGATTTCCTCCACGGGAGTCATCACTCCGATGATTTGCGGAGCCGCCACATACATCAACGCTCCCATAACACCCATAATCAGCATTCCCGACCAGACGGTAATATTGGCGAAACGACGGAGCAACCGGATACGGTTCGCTCCAAGGCTCTGACCGACCAACGTCGTGGCAGCCTCCGAGATGCCGTAGCCGGGCATATAGCAAAGGCTTTCGGCAATGGTGGCGAATGAGTTGGCAGCAATGGCAACGATGCCGAGCGGTGCGACAATCACCGTCGTTGCGATCTGCGCCCCGCAAATGGCCATGTGTTCGAATCCCATCGGTAATGAAATACGGAAAGCCTTACGCAACGTCTCCCGTTGGGGTAGAAAACTTCCCCGTTCTCCGACGAGCTTTAGCATGGGCGAGCGGCGGCATAGATACCACATCATTCCTCCGGCGGTAACGAGTTCGGCCAATACCGTTCCCAATATAGCACCTTTCACACCCAGACCTGCACCGGGAGCGGTAAATGCTACTCCGAACCACTCCACCTGCCTCGTCGGAAAGATCAGGAAGAAGTTGAACATGACATCCAGCAAGCACATCATTATGTTCAGTATGGCGGGCACGCGCATATTCCCGCTGCAACGCAACATGCCTCCTGCAAGAAAGTTCAACTGCAAAGCAGGCAGGAATAGTGCGAATATTCTGAAGTAGAGGGACGAATCGCCCTGTATCGCCTCGTCTCCACCCAACCAGAGAGGAAGCATACCGCCGATACAAAGACCGCCGACAGCCAGCAGCGAACTGAAAACAAGCGTGGCAGTAACTGCTTGACGAAGTATCTTTTTGGCTTCCACGAAATCCCCGGCTCCAATATGGTGTGCCACCTGCACGGAAAATCCCGTCGCAGCGGCTGCGCACAACCCCCAGAACAGCCAAGTTGTGGTCGAGACCAATCCGATGGAAGCAGCGGCATTCGCCCCCAAACTGCCCACCATCGAGGCGTCGATGTATTGCATGGCGATAGAAGATATCTGAGCCATAATGGCCGGGATGCTGAGGTATGCAGTCAGGCGTAACTGCTGCCCCAGCGTCATGTGTTTCCCTTCGCGGATAAGCGATAACAGATAATCAGTCTTTCCCTTTCCTATTCCCATTACATTATTCGCAGGTACGTCAATCGGTAAAACAGGTTTTCTCGTCCCAGAGTTTCAGCTTGCAATCGGCGGGAGCTTTGATATTCTCGTCGAGGATAATCTCTCCGTAGCTCTCGGCGGTGATACAACCTGTCCGCGGATTCTTTACTCCGCCTATCGCACCTTTGATGGTGGCCTGCACCGAACTGTACTCGAAAGCCCGGTCGCAGTCGGGACCGAACGTGCAATTTTCCAATATAAGATCGTGAGCATAGCAAAGCGGTTGTTCGCCGGTAATGTGACAGTTCACCAACCGGAGGTTGTGCGAGTGCCAGCCCAAATATTCGCCGTTGAGTTCCGAATCGTAGATCGTCACGTTTTCCACCTCCCAGAAAGCATCTTTCGTAGTGATTTTGGCGTTATGAATCTCCACATTTCTCACGTACTGGAAAACGTATTTGCTGTCGCTCTCCAATCCGTCTATACGGATATTACTGCTGAACATGAAGGGATAAGTGCCGCCATGTAGTTTCAGATTTTTGATATTCAGATTCCGGCAACGCCAGAACACTTCATCGGCATCGTTTATCTCCACGTTCTCGATTTCGATGTCGTGCATCTCGCGGAACATCTTGGGCGCATCAATGCGTGTATTCGTCATTTTCAGATGGTCGGAGTACCATAGCGCCGAACGTCCGCCGACATCGAAGAAACAACGGTCGATAACGAAACCGTGCACATGCCAGAAAGGATAATTCCCCTCGAACCGGCAATCGACGGCTTCGATGTTGCTGCACTCCTTGATGGCCGACTCTCCGGCACGGATGATTACATTTTCCAAACGTAAGTCATGTGATTCGAACAAAGGTCTTTCACCTCCGAATTCTGCATTTGATATTACTTTCATATTTTTCATTTTTCAATTATTATAATCCATATTCAACTTGTAACAGTGCAAAAGTATGAAGCTACCATCACAACAACTTTGCTTCAAGGCTCAATTTGCTTTGTTATAAAGTTCATCTAACAGGGGATGGTTTATGTTATAGGCACTATTCTTTTACTATGGACTTAATGAATCGGGCAGGAACACCGCCTACGATTGTGTTAGCTTCCACATCCTTCGTAACGACCGCTCCAGCCCCGACAACTGCATTGTCGCCGATGGTTACGCCTTGCAAAATCGTCGCATTGGAACCTATCCATACGTCCTTGCCCAGCACGATGGGTGCGGGATAGGTCGTTTGGCGATCTTCCTGAGCCAAACCGTGATTGAGTGTGGCAAAGACCACGTTATGTCCTATCTGGCATCCGTCGCCAATTATCACTCCGCCATGATCCTGAAAATGACAGCAGGCATTGATGAATACCCCTTCACCGACGGTGATATTTTTACCGAAATCGGCATAGAACGGTGGAAATACCCGGAGCGATTCCGGTACCTCGTAACCGAATAGCTCGGAAAGTAATTCGCGTACTTCGTCCGGTGTGTGGTATGCTGTATTCAGCCGGAAAGTAATGCGCCGGGCTTCGTTGCTCATATCGTCCATAAAGCGGTGTATCTCCTCTGTATCGAGTGCCCTGCGAGTCTTGACATATTCTTTGAATGCATCTGTTGTCATGCTCTTTTCTTTGTGCTCCATATTGGCCGATCTTATTTAAGTTTGTCATACTCCTCGTCCGTAACCGGTTCGAGCCATTCGTTGGATGTCTTTTCTCCCGTAATCTCGAAAGCCAGATGGGCGAACCAGCTATCTGCAGCCGCTCCGTGCCAATGCTTCACGTTAGCCGGAATGTGGATGACCGTACCGGGTAGAATCTCTACCGCCGGCTTACCTTCTTCCTGATACCAACCTCGTCCGGCTACACCGATAAGCATCTGTCCGCCGCCTTTTGTCGCTTTGTGGATATGCCAGTTGTTACGGCAGCGAGGCTCGAAAGTGACGTTTGCTATCGACACCTGCTCGCCCGAAATGGGTGCAAGGTAACTGTTACCGATGAAGTACTGTGCGTATGCCGTATTCGGTTTACCGATAGGGAAAATCATCTCCTGCTGGAAAGCTGCTTTGGCATCTTCACCTGCCGTATCTTCCGCCCATACACCTTTGGCGAGGTTGAACGCTGCCCAAGCCTTCGGCCAACCCGCGTAGAAACCGATATGGGTAATGATTTCAGCGATCTCGGTGCGGGTAATACCATTTTTCTTTGCCGACTGGAGATGGAACACGAGCGAATTGTCCGTGATACCTTGACTGATAAGGGAGGTAATCGTTACTAAACTGCGGTCACGCAGACCTAATTTATCGGTGCGGCTCCATACTTCGCCGAAGAGGACATCATCGTTGAGTTCCGCAAATTTGGGGGCGAACTCACCGAGTTGGGTACGCCCTGCTGTCTGTACTATTTTTTCCTGTGCCATAACATTGAGTGTTAAAATACTGAATACTGAAATTAGAAGAATCTTGTTCATGATTGTTTTATTTTATAAAGTTATAGAGCTTGTTGGCCGGATTAAGCGGTGTCTGGTCTGACAACACCAACGATTTGACCATATGTAACGTTCCCAGCTTATACTTCTGGAAGTGTTCCGAAGCGATATGCTTCTCGTATGCCTTACGGCTTGCATACGTTTCGAGAATCGTTACCTTGCAAGGGTTCTCCTTTTCACCAATCGCATACATCGTCAGCACGCCTGGTTCAGTGCGCAGAGAGATTTCGCCCACCTCAGTCGCATAGTTTATATACTCGTCGAGATATTGCAGATAAACCTCTATTTTCGACAGTCGCACGATACCATCAGCCGTCATCGGCTCTTTGGCACACATGCCCGGCTGCTTGTCCGTATCCTGGCACTTGTCGGTGATCTCTTCCGTCAGAGAGGATGGAGGAGTTTCAGCAAATACACGGAAAATACCTGTTGTAGCACCGGCTGCGAGTAGTGCAAAACTCGATGCCGTCCTTAAGAAATTTCTGCAATCCATAATTTTCTATTTTTCATTGTTTATTTTCTGATTGCAAATTTACCGTGATCGGATAAGCCGGTTTGTATACGATTTACGGATATTCATACCCGAATCCTCGATTCTACATAGAGCTGTATGTAATTCGAATCAAATGAATTACTTTTGCTCGAAAGAATTAAAATAAACGCTTATGGAAGAAGTTATAAAACTCGATGAAATAGATAAATACAACAAACTGTTCGGACTCGAAACACGGCATCCGTTAGTGAGTGTAATTGATTTGTCGAAGGCGACGCAGTGGCCGGAACACTTCAAGGTCAACTATGGTGTATATGCCCTTTATCTGAAAGATACCTACTGCGGGAACATCCTATACGGACGTCAAAGTTACGACTATCAGGACGGTACGATTGTCAGCTTCGCTCCCGGTCAGGTCGCGGAGACCGAGATGCTGAAAAATGTGCAGCCGAAAGCTCACGGCATTCTGTTCCATCCCGACTTGATTCGGGGCACAGCACTCGGTCAGGAAATTAAGAACTACTCATTCTTCTCTTATGAAACCCGCGAAGCGTTGCATCTTTCAGAGGAAGAACGTGAAACCGTAATGGACTGCCTGCATAAAATAGAGGCAGAATTGAAGCATAGTATCGACAAGCACAGCCGCCGGTTGATTTGTGCCAATATCGGACTGTTGCTCGACTACTGTATGCGCTTCTATGAACGGCAGTTCACCACACGAGAAGAGGTAAACAAAGATATTGTCGTCCGTTTCGAGCGACTGTTAGACGAGTATTTCGACAATGATGCCCCGATGCGCGAAGGATTACCGACTGTCAAATATTTTGCCGACAAAGTATTTCTGTCTGCGAATTATTTTGGAGATATGATCAGGAAACAGACAGGGCAGACCGCTTCGGAATATATTCAGAACAAACTGATCGAGCGGGCTAAAGAAGCCTTGCTTGGTACGGACAAGACGACGAGCGAGATTGCTTATGGATTGGGATTCCAATATCCGCAGCATCTAAGCCGGATGTTCAAACGGGTGACAGGTTGTACGCCCAATGAATTTCGTTCTCAAAATTAGTCTTTATATAGCAAGTTATGAACGAACTGTTATTTCCCGGACTTTATATCGCTGACACTGCCGACTCGCGTGTGATTCTTCCGAGCTTGTTTCGGTCGGGATACTATTGTCTGATATTGACGGACTTGCTTATTGCAGCCTGCACAAAGTATGGCCGGCTGCATTGCGACTACTGCGATGGAACGCTCATCGGTTATCGTCCGGATACCCTCTGTATGGAAATTCCTGCACCTTGCCTATGGACGGTTGCATTTCATCCCGACCTGTTCAAGGGCAGAATACTTGAAAAAACGATCGAAGAATACACGTTCTTTTCATATGCACTCAAAGAAGCGTTGCATATATCACTAAAAGAGAAACAGATACTTTCTTCCTGTGTCGATGATATTCGCAGGGAACTTCATCATGGTACGGACTCTTACAAATGTACTATTCTGACACGACATATCACCCGTTTGTTGGATTATACCACCCGTTTTTACGAGCGGCAGTTCATTGTCCGTGAATTGAACAATGAACTGCTGATACGACAATACGAAAAACTCGTCAAACAATATATTGGAGAAGGGCGACTGGCACAAGAGTCGCTTACATCTGCCTATTGTGCCGAACAGCTTCATTTATCGGAAGCCTACTTCAACGATTTGCTTGAACTGCAACTTGGACATACGCACAATTGCCATATCCAACTTCAGCGTATCGAAATAGCAAAAGAGAAACTACGTTCCTCAGAAGAATCCCTTTCTCAAATAGTGTATGAACTCGGATTTCCTTCGGTACAATATTTCGGCTTTCTTTTCAAGAAGATAACAGGAATATCTCCGAATGAATATAAACTATTGAATTGATTTATAAAGGTAATTCTATTGTTCTATTCTATATTATATACTATTAGTGCGTTGATTTTTCAGAAATAAACCATTATTTGAACACCTGAAAGTTGCTGCCAAGTGGGGGAGGAGATAGCCACCTTGCGGGAGAGCGGATTTTTATCTATTTTTGTATTTAAAACCTGCCTGTATACGGATTGACAGGCAAAAAACAATAAAGAAACATGGTACAAAAATTTTGTCAGAGTTGCGGTATGCCTCTTAATAATTCCAACAAAGGGACGAATGCCGATGGTAATCCTAATGAAGACTACTGCATCTATTGCTACAAGGAGGGGAAATTCACCCAAGACTTTAACATGAGCCAGATGATAGAGTTCTGCACGCAATTTACCGATCAGATAAACAAGGAAGCGGGCTGGAATTTGACACCCCAACAAGCAAAGGAGCAGATGCGGCAATTCTTTCCAACGCTCAAACGCTGGAAGCAGAAAGATGAACGAAGCTTGACTGAAAAGGCCGCGCATCTTCTTTCACAGTGCAAAGAAGTAACGTTGGCATCGGTCAATGCCGACGGCTTTCCTCGTCCCGTACCCTTGGATAAGATTTACTCGGCAGGATGCAATGAGGTATGGGTAGTCACCGCTAGAGGCTCTGAAAAAGTGGCGGATTTCAATCTCAATCCCAAAGCAGGGCTTTCCTATTCGTTTTATGGCGACAGCGTCGCATTGCGTGGAACTGTTGAAATCATTACCGACGACGAGACACGCAAACAGATGTGGCAGGAATACTTCATCAATTATTTCCCCGGAGGTCCGGCTGACCCGAACTATGTACTTATCCGTTTTATCGGCACAGAAGCGACAATCTGGATAAACGGCGAGTTTGCCCATGTAAACCTCCCCAAGTAAATTACACATAAATTAAATAAAACAGAACAAACGATGAATAACGAAATCCTCTACATCCTGCTTCCCGACTTTGCAGAGCACGAAATGGTTTACCTTGCGGAGGCAATAGCCTCCGATGAATTTTCCCTGAAAGAAAATCCGAAATACATCAATAAATTTGTGGCTTCCACTTTGGATCCGATCAAGTCTATCGGCAGCTTTCGGATCATGCCCGATTATTCGTTTGACACGATGCCCGATGATTATGCGGCACTCGTGCTGATCGGCGGCTTCGGTTGGGTAACGCCCATTGCCGATAAAGTAGCGCCTATTGTGCGCCAAGCCGTTGAGAATGGAAAAATTGTCGGAGCTATCTGCAATGCCGCGTCGTTCATGGCGAAACATGGTTTCCTGAATGATGTCAAACACACAGGCAATGGTATTGATCAGCTGAAACTGTGGGGCGGAGAGAACTACACGAATCATACAGGATATGTCCATGTACAAGCGATTGGAGATAAAAACATCGTGACTGCCAACGGTTCGGCAACGCTCGAATTTGCCAAGGAGTTACTTTTGTTGCTTGAGAATGATACGCCGGAGCGCATAGAAATGTATTATCAGTTCAACAAGCAGGGATTTTGCGCCCTGGTATAATCTTACATAAGCAAGTGTTAGGGTGTGTATTCTGTGTTTTACTTGCATAAAAAACATAGAATGCACATCCTAACGCATTGAACAGGTTTGAACCGTTATCACTTATTCGGCCATTCCGATTCTTTTCAGCCTTTACTTGTTTTATATGTCTATTCAATAATTCCAATTCGACGCAGCCAGCCTTCCGTACCGTTTGCACTGCCCGGCATATCAATACCCGCATCGTCGGGACGCCCCGGCGTCGTAATGTCATCCGCATCGAGGTCTTCGGGAAGTGTTTCCGGAATATGCTTCGAGGAACGTACAAACCACCATCGCGGGTTGATGCCACCAGCAAGGCGAACCGACGAAAATCGTATCGTATTTCGCAATCGTTTCCTCATCAAGCAGGTTCGCCACTCCGGGACGCAGGTCGTTGTAGGCTTCACGCTGGATGCGGTCGCTGTCATCATAAGGATTTGCGGCATACGGTTCGACAGCCTCAATCCGATGGATGTCAGCACCCGTAAGTTCCACGATGCGTTCCGCTACGGCCCCGGTGTGCCCCTCGGCGGAAAAGTAAACCACAAGCATATTGCCGTTCCCGGACGGAGTATCGGGTTCATCCGGATTAGCAGGATTTTCAATTTCACTTCGGATAAACCCTCTAAATTCGGTACACCGACCGTTGCTTATTGTGCTGACCAGTTGCATCTATCTGCGAATTATTTCGGAGATTTGATAAAAAAAGAGACCGGTTTATCTGCACAAGAATATATATTGGCAAAAACAATGGATACAGCAAAAGAGCTGCTTGTCGATCCTACAAAATCTGTCAGTGATGTGGCTTATGCTTTAGGGTATCAATATCCTCAGTATTTCAGCAAGGCTTTCAAACGTGTCGTGGGATGTTCGCCGAATGAATACAGAAATTTAAATTAACTTATAAATAACTATGTAATAATTGATTAAGAAAAAATATTTATGATTCTTCCTTTAGCATTCATCTTGTTACCGACATAATAATCATTTTTCTTCACTAATAGGTAAATGTGTACCGCAATACTTCTTTCTATATTGCAAAGGAGTCATATTATGATATTGCTGAAACAACTTGTTCAAGTAGCACGGGTCGGTATAGCCCATTCTGTTTGAAATCTCTTTAATGCTCATTTGAGTGCCGACAAGCATATCTTCCACCATTTTCAACCTGCTTTTTTGGATGTACTGTTTGAAATCCTCTCCAAAATTCCGTTTAAAGAAACGGCCTGCATAAGTGGGGGAAAGGTGAAACTTTTCAGCTACAATATTCAATTTCAGGAGTTCGGGCTGGTGGATATGCTGCCTGATATATTTTAGCATATACTGTGCCTTGCTACTGTCCGCATTGTCATGCTCCGGGGCCGATGTGGAAAGATTTCTTACAGCAAGCACAATGACACTGTTCACGTAGCAGTTCAGCAGATAGTCCGACATCATTTTCTTTTCAGATACCTCCCTGACAATAAGCCCAATCAAACTGTGAAGCATTTCCGCATCACTCTGTTGAAACCGGATACAGTATCCGGCTTGTATGTCGAGAGCCCCTTCAGCATATCTGTTTATATAATCGGTTACATAATTCTCCGTAAACCGGATAAACAAATAACGGCTATGTGAACAGATCCGAAACAGATGAACTCTGTTGGGCGGTATCAGGCATAAGTCGGCGGCACAATAGTTATGATGTTCTTTCCCGCCATTTACGGAATTGACAACAAAACTTCCGGTACCTTCCAGAATATAAGCCATTTCGAAAAAGGAATGCTGGTGCTCTCCAATCGGAAATGTATCGTGCTCCCTTAAAAGTATTTCAACCGGCTGATATAGATTTTCTTTCCACATAGCTTATTTTTCCATGTTTATGGTGTAAAAATACAATAATCTTCATACCCATGACATCTAACTTTGCACAAAAAACAGAGGGACAACCTATGCCGCCTCCAAGCATGATTTGTCGCAGACGGAGGTTGGACTTCTTATTAAAGACATAACAATAGCAATATGGAAAAGATTTGTTGGAAAGGACATGCCGCCATGTTCGGGGCAAATGCCATGTGGGGGCTGATGTCTCCCATATCCAAATTTATCATGTTGGGAGGAGCTGTTACGCCTCTTGCCGTAACCGATTTGCGTATCGGGGGCGCGATGGTGCTCTTCTGGATAACTTCTTTTTTTCAAAAACCGGAACATGTCAACCATAAGGATTTGGCAAGCCTGTTCGTAGCCTCCCTTTTAGGTATTGTATTCAATCAAGGTTGTTTCATATTCGGTGTCAGTCTAAGCTCACCCGGTGATGCCTCCATTATTACTACCAGTATGCCTCTATGGGCTATGGTACTGGCTGCATTGATACTGAAAGAGCCCATTACCGGTAAGAAAGTGTTGGGCATTGCGGCCGGAGCGAGCGGTGCGTTGTTACTGATACTTGGAAACGGGCAAGGAACATCGGCAACAACCGCAGGCGGCACAATGATATGGGGTGATTTGCTGGTGTTGCTGGCACAGTTCTGCTATGCCCTCTACATTGTATTATATAAGGATTTCGTGAACAAATATTCGCTGGTGACCATTATGAAATGGATGTTCACCTACTCGTTCATATGCATCCTGCCATTTTCTGCCAACAGCCTGATGCGTACGGACTGGAGCAGCCTGCATCTTCCTGAATTGGGTGGCTTGTCCTTTATTGTGGTGGGAGCCACCTTCATCAGCTATATGCTGATTGTAGTAGGGCAGAAGAATCTCCGTCCCACCGTGGCGGGCATGTACAACTATATCCAGCCGCTTGTAGCCTGCATCGTTGCCGTCTGCTGGGGCATGGACTCTTTCAATTTCATCAAGGGCATAGCCGTGGTCTTCATCTTTGGCGGTGTCTATCTGGTCACTTCGAGCCGGAGCAGGAAGGAGTTGGAATCCTATAAGGCAAATAGAAACCGCTTCTTGCGGAAATAGTCCCTTCGTCTCTTTCGTCCTTTTGATGAAGAGAAACTTGTTGTTCCACCTTATATTTTGTATATTTGATGCCAGTACAATTTGTTTTCGACAATGTCGTGTATATATACGACAACGTCAAAGATATTTTCGACAATGTCGAAAACATACACGACATTGTCAGAAACAAATTACACTGGCATCTGATATCGGATACATGGTCAGGAAACACTGATGACATTGGATGGCGACAAGCGATAGATGGGATTTTAGTATCAATCAAATTGGAAAGAAGAAATGAAACGGGTGCAATTCGGTATTTACCAGGTGCCGGCAAAAAATGAACAAGGAGCAAACGGAAAACGTGCGTATGCCCGGCTGATCAGTAAAGAGACGAAGAAGATGGATGAGATCTGCTCGTTTATCAATGAGTGCTGTTCGGTCAACTCGGCCGACATCAAAGGGGTTTTGGATGCTTTGTCAAAATATGTAGGGAGGGAACTGTCGTACGGTTCCTGTGTAGAATTGGACGGACTGGGGTTTTTCTCGCCCGCTTTGAAAACCTTTAAAGACGGTGTGAATGAGAAAGGAGAGGAGATATATAAAGTGAGGGTGGACGGCGTGAATTTCCGTTGCGCGAAGAAACTGAAAAAACAGGTACGGGAAAGCCAGCCTCAGAAAGTGAAGCGGACGAACGTGTCGAAGCTTGATTATGATGGACGCAAAGCCAAGCTGATGGCTTATCTGGAAATGCACCGGTTTATAAACCTGACCGATTATCAAAGGTTCGTGGGATGCACGTATTATGTGGCGAAAAACGATTTCAAGAAGTTTGAGGAAGCGGAACTTGTGCAGCGGCAGGGATATAAGACGCATCGCGTATATATCCTCGCCACAGCACAAGAGGAGTGATCTTTAGATATCGCAGTTTTCCTTATGCAAATCCTTGCTCAACCGCATGGCGCAGAAGTTAGGGCCGCACATCGTACAATATTCGCCATCCGTCACGGCACTATCCTTATAATATTGTAAGGCGCGTTCCGGATCGAGAGACAGGTTGAACTGGTCTTTCCAGCGGAATTCAAAGCGGGCTTTGCTCAAGGCATTGTCACGGACTTGTGCTCCGGGATGTCCTTTTGCCAAGTCGGCGGCGTGGGCAGCGATCTTATAGGCGACGACACCAGTGCGGACATCTTCTTTATCCGGCAGGCCGAGATGTTCTTTCGGGGTGACGTAACAGATCATCGCCGTGCCGTGCCAGGCAATCTGGGCAGCTCCGATAGCCGATGTGATATGGTCGTAGCCCGGAGCGATATCTGTTGTCAGCGGGCCTAATGTGTAGAACGGGGCATTATGGCAAGCATACTGCTGTTCTTTCATGTTCTCCTGTATCTTATTCATCGGGACATGGCCCGGACCTTCGATGATGACCTGCACGAACTGATCCCAGGCAATCTGGGTCAGCTCGCCCATCGTATGCAGTTCGGCAAACTGGGCGGCATCGTTTGCATCATAGATGGAACCCGGACGGAGCCCGTCGCCGATCGAAACGGCGATGTCGTACATTTTCAATATCTCGCATATCTCGGAGAAATGCGTATACAGGAAATTCTCTTCATTGTGGATCTGCATCCACTTGGCCATGATTGAACCACCGCGTGAGACGATACCGGTCAAACGCGTTTGTGTCAGTTCGATATGCTTTTTAAGCAAGCCGGCGTGGATGGTGAAATAGTCGACTCCCTGTTCCGCCTGCTCGATCAGTGTGTCACGATAGATTTCCCAACTCAGGTCTTCTATCTTTCCGTTTACTTTTTCCAAAGCCTGGTAGATGGGAACTGTCCCCATTGGAACCGGACAGTTACGGATGATCCATTCGCGGGTTTCATGGATATTGTCTCCCGTCGAAAGGTCCATTAAGGTGTCGCCTCCCCATTTGCAGCTCCATACGGCCTTTTCGATCTCTTCGTCTATACCGGACGAGAGGGCGGAGTTGCCGATATTGGTGTTGATCTTCACCAGGAATTTCCGGCCGATAATCATCGGTTCGGCTTCGGGATGGTTGATGTTTGCCGGGATGATGGCACGCCCGGCAGCAATTTCTTTACGGACAAATTCGGGAGTGATATATGATTTCAACCCTAACGCCTCGATCTGCTGGTTTTCGCGGATGGCAACATATTCCATTTCCGGAGTGATGATACGCCGTTTCGCATAATACAGCTGGGTGATGTTTTTCCCCGCTTTAGCACGATAGGGCAGGTGATGTTTCGGGAAGCGGATATGATCCAGCGAAGAATCGGCAAGGCGTTGCCGGCCATAATCGGAAGTCAGTTCTTCCAGGCGGATCAGGTCTTTGCGTCCTGCATACCAAGATTCGCGGATACGGGGAATGCCGTTTTGCGTATTGACCGGGATTTTCGGATCCGAATAGGGCCCGCTGGTATCATACACGATGACGGGATTGTTCTTTTTGTGGATCAACTCTCCGTCTTCATCGCGTGTGACGGTATCCAGTATTTTGATCTTTCGCATACCCACGTTTATCTTATGTATCTTGCCGGGTATGTAGATCTTTTCCGATGAAGGATACGTGATGCGTATTCTGTTTTTATTTGCCATAATTATATTGTTTATTTTTATATTTCAGAATCGTCCCTGCAAGGGTCCGGTTTATGCTTGTTAATCTCCCGAATGAAACGGCGTGTCTCTTCGACCGGATCTTCGGCGTTGATGATCGCTCCGGAAACAGCGATGCCTTCTATCCCTGTTTCCATCAACGGAGCAATGTCTTCAAACTCGATCCCTCCGATGGCAAAGATAGGAATTTCAAGGCCAGCTTCTCTGCATTGTTCCATGATTTTTCGATATCCTTCCAAGCCCAGCACCGGACTCAGGTTCTTTTTGGTTTCGGTATAGCGATAAGGGCCCAGGCCGATGTAGGAAGCTCCTTCCCGGTCTGCTTTCAGGATATCTTCGAACGTGTTGGCTGTTGCCCCCACAAGGAAAAGATCCTCTTTCCCTTTTTCGATGATACGGCGCCAGGCTTCGGAGACCGGCATGTCGTTTTTGCCTAAATGGACACAATGGATGCCGGCCTTGAAAGCCATTTCCAGATCGTCGTCCAGGCAACAAGCACAATCTGTGTCGCAGTCGAACATGGTAAAATGTGCAACTGCCTTGGCAACTTCCAAATTCAAATTCTCTTTCATGCGGAGTTGCACCCAGGTACAACCGCCTTTGGTCACCATCTTGACCTCATCCAGCTCTGTGTATTTGTCCGTACGGTGTGTGATGAACATCAACCGGTTAGTACCGGTAAAACAGGCATATCTTCCTCTGCCTGCACTTGTATATAAGAAATCATCTAATTCCATGCTTGTAGCTTTTTATATTGTGTGATAATAGAATCCTCTTTATCCACCGAAGGGTGGTTTCCCCAAAGTGCTCCCAAAACGGCGGCTCCCCCGAAGCGGAAAGGGCGCAGAAGCGGAAGGGTCGTCTGGTCTATGCCTCCTAAGGCTATGACTTTATCATTGATAGTCCCGGTATCGGATGCTTGCCTGAGTGTTTCCGGCTCAAAACCATTCCCATAGCCTTCTTTGGATATACTTTGAAAAATAGGACTTAGGAACAGATAGTCGAGCTCCCCAAACTGTTCGAGTTCTCCGATCGAATGGCATGAGCGGCTGATTGTGCCTGTAAAACCGTCCGGTGTCTGGTTGTTGCGTCTGTTCAGGTGTACTCCGCCCAGGCCATATTCTACTGCCAGTCCGAAACAGTCATGAAGTACGATTTTCGGATAGTAGA
>OBZJ01000426.1_pt1 | contig 25366 bp, 13 predicted proteins | sample 1476891 | NCBI WGS metagenome assembly OBZJ01 (sample SAMEA2580231, study PRJEB22360) | human gut metagenome | biome: human gut; feature: human-associated habitat; material: faeces | place: Denmark | collected 2008/2010 | reverse complement strand
AGAGGAGCTGGCTCGCTTCGACAAGGCACTGGCTGCTCGCCGCGCCGCCGAGGCCGAGCGTCTGGCCGCCGAGAAGGCCAAGCTCGCCGCCGAGTGATTCGGCATTGCTAGCTCGTAGCTGACGGGCCACCTCGCACATGAAGTGTTGCGAGGTGGCCCGTTGCCGTATGTGCGGTCAAGCCCCGACAATGCGAGGCCGGTTGTCGGGCGGCGTTACAAACCCGTCACAGTTTGCCAAGACTTTTCTCAGACAAGCACATCGAATCCCCAAGAAAGAGACGGTTATATAGAAGATGTCAACGGAATGAAGTTCATACCGGTGGCGAGGTTCTTCCGAACCCCATAACTGAACCCTTCTTCTCTCTTCTCTCTCACCCGGCGGCCCCCTCCGCCGGGTTTCTTCGTTTTGGGCCGCATCATGCAACGCAAGTTACGCTGCTGTCCGGCTACATCCACGCCGTTCGAAGCCGTGATCCGCCACACCAAGCACGGGGCGCGGTGATTCGGAGCATTGCAGGATTCCTCCATGCTTCCGGTTTGGGGGGTGCTGCTTGATTCCTCTACTTCCAGCGAAACGTTGCTATCGCGGTATGGTCGCATGCCTGTTAAGCATTGAAGCATCTTATCTATGCGCAGTCGGTGTCCCGGTGGTGACGGCAACCGATTGACGTGCGAACCGGGCCAGATTTCGTTGTCCCGGTTCGTGATTTTGGCCTCTTTTTGGGAACCGGGACAGACCATCCCGTGAGCGCTCAATGTATGCAAATCCAGAAGCCCGGAATTCCGCCGATGTGTGATGGCGGATATTGTGCGGTAGGGCCGAATTGGCGATTTTTCGAGGGTGTTTCTGTCCCGGTTGCTCAAAAAGAGGCGAAATGGAGAACCGGGACAACAAAATCTGGCCCGGTACACACATAAATCGATTGACGTCGTTACCAGGACATCGGACACCGTGACGTATATCGCGAACCGCATAATATGGCAGTACGCAACGCAGATGATGTGCGGATTCGCCGGACGTAACATGGCGTGTGACACACAACAGTGCCATGCGGTCGGGGCCACGCGACCAAATGGGGTGCGATGAATGGCATATGCGTTGCAGCAAGCGCGCGCAATCGTATCGATGTCAGCTCAGTGCGCCCCGGTGGATTTCCGTCGTTTCCGCCGGGCAAGTTCATTGAGCGGCGTCGCTGTCAAGGTGAAATCGAATATGGCGCCTCGCAACGCCAGCTGTCGCCCGGCCCGGTAGGCGAGTTCGGCTTGAGACGGTTCATCAGCCATATTCGCGGCGGTGGCGATGATGACGATCCAATGATGATGTCGCAGCAGTTCGCGCTTGTCGTTGTCCCGCCGCCACTGGTTTTTGTCGGTGCGATGATGATCGCCGTCATATTCGATGGCGACGCGAAATTCGGGCCAAGCGAGATCGAGCGTTATCGGCGCACCGTTGCTGAATGTCGCGCCGGGCACCGTGTAATTTGTCACGGCTGGCGGAAGCCCGTATTTCGTCGTCGCGATGCGGGTCTTTGATTCCATCGGAGAGTCCACGCGGGGCGTAATGAATGCAAGAGCGATCATGCACTTGGATTTTGCGTTGAATTTCGGGAGTTCGGTGACTTGCCGCACGAAGTCCTGATAAATGCCGTCAGCAGTGCGGCCGTTCGCCAGACCCGGCTTGCGGGCGATTGCCGTAAGGATTGCGTCGCCAAGTATGACCAGCGATTCGAGCGATATATGAGCGGCGAGTTGTGCCCAAGTGTGTATCAGATCCAGTGCGTACACATGTTTGTTGATACGCACATTGTGCGCATCGCTCAGCGGCTTCCAGATGTGTGGTGTCGTTGGCGGCACGATGGCACGTATTCGTGTGCGGTGTGAGTCGGAGACGGTATGGAGCTCGGCGGGGTCGATATCGCAATCCTTGGGAAGCGGCACGGATTGCAGTATCAGCGATGTGGTCATGCCGAAGAGCACCGGTTGCCCGAGCTGTTGCGCGGCGTCCGTGCATCGTTTAAGCATTTCCCGCTTACGTTGGGTGAGGGTTTCGCTCATTGCTGGCGACACAGGGCCTGTAATCACAGTTGGCGCGGAACTCGCCATACGTGGTGATGAACGTAGCTCAGGATTGATGGTGCGCGCAGACGCAACGCCCGGTGTGTGGGGCCGGGTCCAGCCGGACGGTTCGTCGTCGAATACGCCGGGCGGTGGAGTGGGCAATATGTCGTTCATGACGCCACCGTAGCGCAGCGGTCACATGCTCGCTATGAAAACCGGGGTATGTGGCTCTAGCTTGCGGGAGATGTGGATAACTCTGTGGATAACTAGTTCGGAACAATTAGCGAGGCCGGAACCTACCGGCAATTGGCCGATGATGACGGCACTTTTGCTCAGCTCAGCCGCGATAGTCTCGAATAGGTGCGGCCGGGCGTACTCGCATAACGTAATGCCCCTTCTCTCTGAACAGAGAGAAGGGGCATTCGAATATATGCTCCCGCCAGCGGAACGTCAGCGGCAGCGGCGGGTGAGGGGCTGCCAGGGATCGAGCTCGACTGGTTCGGTGGTGAGCAGGGCGCGGGTGGCGTCGTCGAGGTATTCCTTGCGGATGATGAGCTCGGTAACGTAGCGGTCGAACCAGGCGTCGGACATGACGTAGTAGCCGTCCTTGCCGGCGTCCTTGCCCCAGCTGTTCTCCACCTTCCAGCGGTTCGGCTTGCCGTCCTCGTCGAGGTTCACGCCGGTGAAGGTCATAGCGTGGTTGCTCGGGCTGTCGCCGTATTCGAGGCCGTGGGCCTTGTCGCCGGTGAATTCGGTGCCGAACAGCTGGTCGACGCGCACCACGGACTGGTCGAAGAAACCGTCCTTGCGCAGGGCGAACTGCGTGCAGTCGCAGGCGAACCAGATCGGGTGGCCGGCGGTGAGCTGGTCAAGCGCGGCCTTCTTGAACACGTCCAGCGGCACGTTGACGAATTCCATATCGCCAGCCTCGGCCACGTTCGCGCTGAAGCGGATGCGGTAGCGCTGGTTGAACGGGCGGTTCTTGAGCGGGGCGTTGGCCAGCGTCACGAAATCGTTGACGTCCACCGGCACGTACTTCTTGTAGAACTCAAGCGGGGTGATGCCGATCTCGCGAATCTGCGGGCGCTCGTCCTTGCCGGTTTTCGGCTTGTCGGACTTGTCCTTATCGCACTTGCAGGCCTTGGCGTCGGATTTGCCCTCGCACTTGCAGGATTCGGCCTTGCCGTCTGCGTCGGCCTCGGCCTTGCACTTGCGAGCCTCGCCCTTCTTATCCTCATCATCATCCTTGGGGCGCGCGAAGAAGTCGAACTTCTCCGGCGGTTCGCCGAGCGCCACGGCGCAGATGCGGTACACGGTGCCCATGTACTCGTCCTTCAACGCGCGCAGCTCGTCCTCAGACGCCCCGGCAGCCGAACGGCGGCGCAGCTCGGCCGCGAACTCGCGCAGCTTGGAGTTGAGGTACTGCTTGAAATCGTCGGAATTGCGGGAGTTCTCGGACTCCGGATAGGCGCTCTTGGGCACTAGGCCGTACTTGTTCACCAGTGCAGCGAACATCTGCCACCAGCCACCATCGTCTGCAGGCGACTCATTGATGGCCTCGAACAGACGCGAATCGGTCGCCTCGTCGAGCGTGCGCAGCACGTTCTCCAGATAAGTGTTCGACTTCTCCATCGCGTCCCAGAAGAACAGGTAGGTCTCGGAGAACTCGAAATCCTCAAGATTCCAGCGATGCATGAGTTCGTAACGCAGCGTGTTCAGGGAGGCGAACATCCAGCAACGGCCGGAACGCTCCTGATTGGTGATCGAACCCTGCTTGAGTTCGATGGAGAAGTCGCGCGGCAGCGCACGTACGCCGCGATAGTCGGTGGCCGCCTTGAGCACGCCGGCCGAAACCGCCGCGTCCGCCGCGATCAGGTTGGCGCGGTCTTTGTTGAAGTCTTCGGTGTACGTACGCAGAAGTTCGGGTTTGATGGCCCGTGCGCTGGCGTTTGCTGTCATGATGATTGATCTTCCATTCATGTAGGCGACGTTTGTGGTCCGTCGGTAGTATAAGTCGCCGTGTATTCGTCGGGCGATTCACCGGGCGAAATCGTACGGGCGGATATGCGCCGGCGATTCCACCCCGCCAACGATTTGTCCACCTTGCTGCTCGCGCGGGCGCACGTATCATATGTACCGATACATATTGTTGACGAATGTCGCATAGTCCAAAGGAGTACGTCATGACTTCGCTGCATAGCAAGCCGCTGGCCCTGAAAAACGTCACCGTCACCGATTCGTTCTGGCGCACCGAGCAGGAACTCGTGCGCACGGCTGTGATTCCCTATCAGTGGAACGCCCTGAACGATAACGTCCCCGGCGCGGCCCCCAGCTACTGCATGCACAACTTCAAGGCCGCTGCCGCGCAAAACAAGCGTAAGGATACCCAGGGCAAGGCGTTCGTGCCGCCGAAGTACACGTTCCGCGGATTTGAGGCGCTCCCCGAAGACCCGGCCAATCCCGACCCAGACAAGTTCTACGGCTTCGTGTTCCAAGACACCGACTTCTCCAAGTGGGTGGAGGCAGTCGGCTATTCCCTCGCCCATTACCCGGACCCCGCACTGGAACAGACCGCCGACCAAGCCATCGACGTCGTGTGTGCCGCCCAACTCGACAACGGCTATCTGGACACCTGCTACATTCTGAACGACATGGATCGCGCGTTCACCAATCTGCGTGACCATCACGAACTGTACTGCCTCGGCCACCTCGTTGAAGGTGCGGTGGCCTACTACCAGGGCACCGGCAAAGACAAGTTGCTCAAGGCCGCCTGCCGTTTCGCCGATTACGTAGACGAGCGCTTCGGTCGCCAGCCGGGCCAGCTGCGTGGTTACCCCGGTCACGAGATTGCCGAGATGGCTTTGGTGAGGCTGTACGAGGTCACCGGCGAACAGCGGTACCTTGATCTGGCCGAATATTTCGTGACCGAGCGAGGCCGGCAGCCGTACATCTTCGATATTCAGGCAGACGAGAACGCAAAGCGCGACGCCGACGCCAACTACAAACCCAACACGGACCCCAACCGGTACGCCTATCACCAGGCGAACAAGCCGGTCACCGAACAAGACGAAGCCGTAGGCCATGCCGTGCGCGCCGGCTACTTCTACTCCGGTCTGGCGGACGTGGCCCGACTGGCCGACGACCAGGACCTCGCCGATGCGGCCGAGCGGCTCTGGCGCAATATCGTCGATAAGAAACTGTACGTTACCGGCGGCATCGGCGGCACGGTGGACGGCGAGGCATTCTCCTACAACTACGACCTGCCCAACGACTCCGCCTACTCCGAGACCTGCGCCGCGATTTCGCTGGCGTTCTTCGCCCGTCGCATGCTCGAGCTCGCGCCAAAGGCCGAGTACGCGGACGTTATGGAGTCGGCGCTGTACAACACCACGCTGGCCGGCATGGCGCTGGACGGCAAGAGCTTCTTCTACGTGAACCCGCTGGAAGTCAATCCGTATGCCTGCCATAAAGACAGCCGCCTGCGCCACGTCAAGCCGGTGCGTCAGAAGTGGTTCGGCTGCGCATGCTGCCCGCCGAACATCGCCCGCATCGTTGAGTCGGTGCAGGAATATGCCTACACGGTTGCCGAGGATGGCGGTACGCTGTTCACGCACTTGTATATGGGCGGCGTGGCCAAAGCTGAGTTGAATGGTACGGCTGTGGAGCTGGATGTTACGGCGAACCTGCCGTGGCAGGGCGATGGCAAGGCGGTCGTGCGCTTGGGCGGTGACGCTGCTGGCACCTCGGCTCAGGCTCCTGCTCGCTTTACGCTGGCCTTCCGTCTGCCCGGTTGGGTGGGCGATGAGTCCGCTGCTGCCGCCGCGATTACGGCCACGGGCGAGTCTGAGTCTGGGGCCGATAGTTCCCGCGTGACCCGCGAAATTCGCGACGGCTACCTGTATCTGACCGGTGAGTGGCGCGACGGCGACACCGTGACGTTCGACTTCCCGATGCCGGTGCGTATGCTGGCCGCCAACCCGCTGGTGCGCGAGGACGCCGGCAAGGTGGCGTTCGTGCGCGGCCCGATTACTTTCTGCGCTGAAGAAAAGGATAATGGTGCGAACCTGCACCTGCTGCACGCGGATACGGAGGCACTATTGGCCGATCCGAGCGTGGCCAAGGTCGAGGAGTTCGACTTCCACGCCGGCGCCAAGGGCATCGACGACAAGGGCCAGGGCGAGGTGGAAGATGTGACCCGCCGCATGGTGAAGCTTGAGGTGCCGGCTTGGCGGGAGCCGTTGCCGGCTGCTGTGGCCGCCGCGGGTGAGGGCGCGGCCGAGGTTCCGGCGTTCGCACCGCTCTACGCCGTATACGCGCCGGTCAAGCGCGAGCCCGCCACCGCCACGCTCATCCCGTACTTCGCCTGGGCCAACCGCGGCGAAAACGAAATGACCGTCTGGCTGCGCGGCTGATATTTGCTCTCGGCTACTCTGGTAGCCATGGGCATCACGACATGTCGGCTCGAAGGGCCGGTGGACTTTTACTCGGTCGGGCAGTTTGTGTCCGGACCGGGCTGGCGCCATCTGCGGCGCACCATCGACACCTTCGAGCTGATGTTCGTGCGTCGGGGCGTCCTGCCGATGCGGGTGGGGGAGCAGACCCTGCATATCGAGGCCGGCCAAATCGCACTCTTGCCGCCGAATGTGGAGCATGCGGGCGCCGACATCATCACGTCTGACGTGGACTTCTACTGGATGCATTTCAAATTGCCGGATGCGCGCATGCTCCCCGATGACGCGGGTCTGCCGCAGGACGACCATTGCCTGTTGCTGCCCGATGAACGCACCCTGCCCGACCCCGACCGGCTGGCGGTGATGTGTGGGCAGCTCATCGACATCTATGCGCGATTCGGCCCGTATTCCAACGCTTACTGCGATTACTTCGCCACCGGCCTGCTGCTGGAGGTCAGCGCGCAGGAGCGGCTGAAGGCGGACTTTGCCGCCCATCGTACGCTTGCCGGCTACCGGGGCGACGGCAAGCCCATCACCAGTGCCGACCGCGTCCGGCAGCAACAGGAATGGGCCATGCATGTCGATTCGGCCGGTGCCGCTGGCGATTCGTCCGGCCTGGCGCCGATGCTGGCCATCCGCTCGTGGATTATGGCCAATGCCTTCGACGACATCACCGTGGCCAAAGTGGCCGCGCGCTTCCACTATTCACCCAGCTATCTGACCGCGATGTACCGGCGCGTGTTCGGCGTGGGTGTGGCCGAGCAGATCATCGAATATCGCATCGACCGTGCGCGCGAACTGCTGAGTTCTACCGCTTCCAGCGTGGCGGATATTGCGCGAGAAGTGGGCTACGCCGATCCCAAGTACTTCATGCGCGTCTTCAAGCGCCGCACTGGCCTGACCCCCGGCCAATACCGCGACGCTTTCCCCGCCCGCCTCTACAACACCGTGTGATTAGGGAAGGTCATGGTCCTAACCCTAGGAAAAGTGCGCATGGGCGCCACTACCACGTGGGAGCGCTGGGAACGGTTTGACGCATGCCGAAACCTCGCACGTCACGCTGCACGGCACTTGGGCAGTGGGCGCGGCAGTCGGGAATCGCCGCCCTATTTCGGCGTTTCAGCGTTACCTGTTTGCCGAACCGACAGTGGACTCGCGCGGAACCAGTGTGTATCCAATGGTGGCGCGCGTGGCCGGCATGCCAGCGGATTCGTCGGACCTGCCGTCGCCCTGGTCGCGCTGCTCCACGCGGCGGGTGATCATATCAAGCGCGAATTGGGCGAGCTGATCGAGATCCACTTGGACGGTGCTCAGCGTCGGTGTGGTGTACGAGCCGGCCGTGGCGCCGTCGAAGCCGATGACTCTCACATCGTCGGGCACGCGGATGCCGTAGTCGGCAAGGCCTCGGATTACTCCGAATGCGGCATAGTCGTTAATGCAGAAGATGCCATCGATGGCCGGGGTGCTTCCCGTTGCCCGCGTGGTGCCCGGGGAACGGGACTCAGCAGTGTCATCAGCCGATTGCGCACGAGCCTCGAGCATCGCCTCGGCGATGGCATGACCGGCTTCGATGCCGCTGTCGCTACCGTAACCAATGAAGTTCGTCGATTCGTCATACGGCAGCCCGGCGTCAAGCAGTGCGCCGCTGGCCCCGCGTAGACGCAAACCGCTGGAACTTTCCACGTGCGCCAGTTCGGTTCGTGGCGAATACCCGTCGCCGACAATGGCGATGCGGTGGCATCCGCATTCGATGAGATGCTGCACTGCCGCCCGCGCGCCGTCTTCGTTCGGGAAATTCACTGTATCGAACGTGGGCGTTTCCTCGCAGGCGTCAATCAGAACCAGCGGTCGGCCGTGGTTGATCGCGGAAAGCGGCACACCGGCATTCAGGCCCGAAGCGTGGATAATCTCGCCGTCGAACAACTGCCCGGAGAACGGGTTGTTGGCCAGCGCGTGTTTGGCGGCATCCGGAGAGTACCGGGTTTGCTCCACGAACGGCGTCAGCCCGCGCGCGGTGGTTTCGGTGACGAGCGATTCGACGAGTTTGGAGTAGAACGGCGAATCGAATTCGTTGACGATGATGTGGATGATGTTGCTGCGGCCGGACTTCAGCATGCTGGCCGTCAGATTGATGCGGTAATCGAGCTTTTCGGCCACTGCCAGCACCTTGGCGCGCGTGGAATCCTTAACACCCGGCTTGCCGTGCAGCGCATTCGAGGCGGTCATGGGGGAGACCCCGGCGGCTTTCGCTACGTCGCGCAATGTTGGTTTGCCGCTCGGCATAACGTCACCTCATGTTTCGCCTGTGATGGGCATTGGATCATGCCCGTAATGCTTCCAATGGTTGTAACGGTATTCACAACATCGTGTTTTGGCAAATGGTGGCTGTGTGCCGGAATCGCTGAAAATGCTGCGCTTAGGCGATGACGCGCCGAGCGTAACATGCGCTTGCTTGATATCGTTCCGGTGGAAGAATATGTAACGGTACATACGTCGGTGTGCCAAGAGGCCATGAAGTTCGTCGTACGTTGGGATGGGACTCTCCGGGGGAGTGGCGTCACTCTTCACCTATCCGTACGTGCGCGATGCCGATTGGTTTGCGGCTGGCATACCGCCGTAGGGCAACTTATGCGAATATCAACGAAAGCAGGATACGATGACGGATCTTCCGCAGAGCCTTCCTCAGGCATGGCGTCCGCCGATGGGCTGGAACAGCTGGGATTCCTATGGCACGACCCTCACCGAAGACGAGCTGCTGGCCAACGCGCGGTTCATGGCTGAACACCTGAAAAACGCCGGCTGGGATACGCTGGTCATCGACATCGACTGGTACGACCCGACCGCCCGCGCACATGGTTACAACGACAACGCGCCGCTGATTCTCGACGAATACGGCCGTCAGCTGCCTGACCCGGTGCGTTTCCCGAGTGCTGCCGGCGGCAAGGGATTCGGCCCGCTCGCCGCCGCCGTCCACGAACTGGGCTTGAAGCTTGGCATGCACATGATGCGCGGCATCCCGCGTATCGCCGTGGACAAGAACCTGCCCGTATACGGCACCAACTACACCGCCAAGGACGTGGCCGACCTCGACCACGTGTGCAAGTGGAATCCGGACAACTACGGCCTGAACCAATCCCACCCGGGCGCGCAGGCCTGGTATGACGCGCAGCTCGACCTGTTCGCCTCCTGGGGCCTCGACTTCCTCAAGGTCGACGACATGCAGACCCCGTTCCACTCCGACGAAATCGCCGCCTATCATCGCGCCATCGCCAAAGCCGAAGCCAAATACGGCCGTTCGATTGACCTGTCTCTCTCGCCCGGCGGCTGGGTGGCGACGAGCTACGTCGACTTCCTGCGCGAGAACGCCCAAATGTGGCGTATTTCCGACGATCTGTGGGACCGTTGGGAAGACATCTACCAGCAGTTCGCCCGCCTGGCCCGCTGGGCGCCGTTCCAGACCACCGGCCACTGGGCCGACGCCGACATGGTGCCGTTCGGGCACATAGGCCTGCGCGCCGAACGCGGCGACGACCGCCAATCCCGCCTTACGCTGGACGAGCAGAAGACACTGCTGGCCCTATGGTGCATGGGGCGTAGCCCGCTTATGGTCGGCGGCGATCTGCCCACCAGCAACAGCGACGCCATCGCGCTGCTGCAGAATCCCGCGTTGCGTGAGGTGCTTGCCGGTTCCACCAATAACCGCGAGACCGTGCGCGAACGGATTTTTGGCAAATGGTGGGATGAGAGCACCTACCGTGGCGAGTTCATCGTCTGGTCCGCCGACGCAGCCGATTGGGCCGATGGCACACGTTCCGCGCATCACGGCGGCCATTACGCCGCGCTGTTCTGGACCGGCAGCGACACATACGAGATCGGCCGCAACATCCAGCTCCAATCCATCGTGGGGCTTGACGCCCGCAATGACGATTGGACACTCGCCGATCTGTATGCCGACGCGCCGGGCGAGCCCGCCGACGTGCGTCTTGAAGGCGTGGGTGCCGACCGCGTCATCACCGGCACGATTCCGCCGCACGGCGTGCTCTGGGTGGCCCTGGACCGACGCTGAAACCGAACCTGCCTCCGCCAACCAACCTCCTGAACCGACCGCCCGAATCGTATGGAGAAACCTGCCATGAATGCGAACATCGCAAACGAACAATCCCCGGTAGCTGTTCCGCCCGCAAGTTGGTTCCTACGTGCGTTCGCTGGCGTTCTGACCTGTAGTCTGTCTGTCTCTGTCTGTTCGTTGCTTCGCCTTGCTTGCGTTTTGTACGTTTTATCTGTTTCGTGAGTTTCGTGCGTTCTGCGGATTTCACGCGTTTCGCGCAGTGCCGCACGCTGATCACCATTCAGCGTGCGGCACTTTTGCATATCTCACGTGTTGCGGGAGATGCCGATTCCGTCGCACAATACGTAAAACGTGAATGAACCACTCACTATGCTGGGTTGTTTGAGCGTGATATGACATGCGCCACTTTCCCGGGAATGCGTTGCGAATTGGACCTGTTCGGAGGTGTGCAGCGACGCATTCCGGGGAATGTTGCGCTTAGAGAGCCGCGTATCGTTGCTAATGCGGGGAACACGCAGAGTTGCGGGCCGTTGCGATTAGACGCAGGTCGCCTAGACTAGTACGCGTTTGCGAAAGTCGAACGTGCTTCGACCGATGAAGGAGAGCTTCGGTCATGCGGCCAATGACAGGCGCAGTGCGAAGCACGGCTGATCGTGAATCGCGGCGGCAGCGATTGCCGCGTGCGGCGCAGGAGCATGCCGCACCATACCACAAGCAAACAATCCCCAAGAAACGGTGATCTCCTCACATGTACGTCGATCCGGGAATCAATACCAGCGCAAGCAATCTCAAATGGGTGCTGCCATACTGCAAACCAGACCTGCCCCGCGTGGTAGGCGCGCTTCTACTGTTCATCGCAAATAACACGATGGCCCTGACCATTCCGATTCTGTCCGGTATCATCGTGGACCGCGTCATCGTCGGCGGACATGCCGACGAACTGCCACGTCTGTGTGGACTGATGATCCTCATGACCATCATCCGCGTGGGCGCGCGATACGGCTACCAGATGTGGATGGAGCGTTTCGGCCAGAACTCGGTCTACCGCCTCGTCTCCGACGAATACGAGAAGCTGCACGAGCTCGACTTCACGTATTTCAACCACACACGCACCGGCGACATCATGAGCCGCCTGACCTCCGACACCGACGCGATCCGCCACTGCCTGAGTTGGGTGAGCTATCAGATTGCCGACTGCGTGGTCATGTTCGTGGGCGCCCTGTGCGTGATGTTCGCCATCGATTGGCGACTCGCGCTCGTCCTGGCCTGCGTCACGCCGTTCATTTTTGTGCTCACGCGCGGCCTGTCCACGCACGCCCACCCGCTGTTCTTCGCCATCCGCAACTCGCTGGCCTCCCTCAACTCCATGGTCGAAGAGAACATCGAGGGCAACCGTGTGGTCAAGGCATTCGTGCGCGAACCGTACGAGACCGAAAAGTTCGACGAGCACAACGACGATTACATGCAGTGCAACATGGCCTTGGCCTACAACTCGCGCAAGTACATGCCGTGGCTGGACGGCCTCGGCTTCTCGCTGCAGCTCATCACCCTCGGCCTCGGCGGCTTTCTGGTCATCAAGGGCTACATGACCCTCGGCAATCTGGTGAGTTTCAACTCCTTCCTGTGGATGATCGACGGCCCGGTGCGCCAGTCCGGCTGGCTGATCAACGACTGGCAGCGATTCAACGCCAGCTGCATCAAAATCCGCAAGCTGCTCACCGAACAGCCGCGCATCGTGGAGAAGCCCGACGCGGTCGAAGCCGTCAAGCAGGCGGTCACGATCGTCGAGCAAGTCAAGCACGATGATGAGGCTACCGGGGCTACCGGAGCGCCCGTGGCTTCCGGAACATCCGGTGCCCAGCAGTCCACCGAACGCAAGTCCTGCCCGCTGCACATCAAGGGCGACATCCGCTTCGACCACGTCAGCTTCGCCTTCCCGGACGACCCGGAGACCCCGATCCTCAAGGACCTCGACTTCACCGTGCCCGCCGGCTCCAAGCTCGGCATCCTCGGCGAAACCGGCGCGGGCAAGTCCACGCTCGTCAGCCTCATCTCCCGCTTCTACGACCCGACCGTTGGCCATGTGCTCATCGACGGCATCGACGCACGCGACTGGCCGCTGGCCACCTTGCGCTCGCAGGTGTGCATCGTGGCGCAGGATACCTTCCTGTTCTCCGACACCATCGGCGGCAACATCGGTTTTGGTGCCAGCGGTGATAGCGACGACCGATATATCCAGAAAATGGCCCAGATCGCCGGCGCGGACAATTTCATCAGGTCGATGCCACAGGGTTATGACACCGTCGTGGGCGAACGCGGCGTGGGCCTGTCCGGCGGGCAGAAGCAGCGCCTGTCGCTGGCCCGCGCGCTCGCGGACAATCCGTCGATCCTGATTATGGACGATACGACCTCGGCCGTCGATATGGAGACCGAGGCGGAGATCCAGAAGCACCTCAAGGAGATGGACGGCGGCAAGACCATCGTCGCCATCGCCCACCGCATCTCGTCGGTCAAGGATTCCGACCTGATTCTGGTGCTCGAGCACGGACGTATCGTCGAACGCGGCACCCACGCCGAACTCGTGGCCGCACACGGCCGCTACTGGGACATCTACCACAAGCAGCTCGGACTCCAGTCCGGCGTCGCACAAGGTTTTTAGAAGAGGACTTATGGCACAACGCAATACATACCGCGAGGATGAGGAACTCGAGGAGCAGATCAACTTCCGGGACATCCTGCGCGTCGGCAAATATCTCAAACCGTATATGGCACAGGTGGCGCGCATTCTCGTCGTCGTCATCTCGATGAGCTGCATCGTCGTCGCCGTGCCGTACCTGACCAAGATCATGATCGACGAGGCGATCCCGAACAAGGACCTCGGCAAGCTCGGCATCCTCGCCGTGATCCTCGCCGCGCTGATCGTGCTGTACGAGTTCGGGCTGCGCTACCGCACGGTGGCGATCACGCGCGTCGGCCAGCTCATGCTCAAGGACATGCGCCGCGATATCTTCACGCATATCCAGACGCTGCCCTTCAGCTACTTCGATTCGCGCCCGCACGGCAAGATCCTGATCCGCGTGGTCAACTATGTGAACACGCTTTCGGACACGCTGAGCTCCGGTCTGATCAACGTGATCTCCGACGTGTTCACCTTCGTGATCACGCTGATCGTGATGTTCGTGATCGACTGGCAGCTGGCCCTGTGGAGCCTGATCCTGTTCCCGGTGCTCATCATCTGGGTGCGCGTGCTGCAGATCTTCCAGCGGCGCGCCTTCCAGAAGCTCTCCAACAAGCAGAGCAACCTGAACGCCTACATCCACGAGTCGATCGCCGGCGTGAAGACCACGCAGACCTTCGCGCAGGAGCAGGCCCAGTTCAGGACCTTCCAGGAACAGCAGGGCGAGGTGCGTTCCGCGTGGATGCACGCCGTGCACATCCAGTTCCTCATGTGGCCGGGCGTGCAGACCATCTCCGTGATGACCATCTCGTTCATCTACTTCGTCGGCGTGATGGGCTTCGGGGGCGTGAACGTGACCACCGGCGTGCTCATCGCGTTCGTCGGCTACGCGAACAACTTCTGGAATCCGGTGATCAACATCGGCAACTTCTACAACCAGCTCATCACCTGCTCGGCGTACCTCGAGCGCATCTTCGAGACGCTCGACGTCACGCCGGAGATCCGCAACAAGCCCGACGCGGCGGACCTGCCGCAGATCCGCGGGCGCGTCGACTTCAACGACGTGGTGTTCCGCTACGAGAAGGACGGCCGCAACATCCTCAACCTCGTGGACTTCCACGTCGAACCGGGGCGCACGATCGCGCTGGTCGGCCCGACGGGCGCCGGCAAGACGACGATCATCAACCTGCTGTCGCGCTTCTACGACGTGTCCGAGGGCTCGGTGACGATTGACGGCTACGACGTGCGCGACGTGACGCTCGCATCGCTGCGCCGGCAGATGGGCGTGATGCTGCAGGACACCTTCATCTTCTCCGGCAACGTGCGCGAGAACATCCGCTACGGCAAGCTCGACGCCACCGACGAGGAAATCGAGGCGGCGGCGAAGGCCGTGCACGCGCACGAGTTCATCATGGAACTGCCCGACGGGTACGACACGGTGGTGGAGGAGCGCGGATCGACCCTGTCGGCCGGCCAGCGCCAGCTCATCGCCTTCGCGCGCGTGCTGCTCGCCGACCCGCGTATCCTGATCCTGGACGAGGCGACGAGCAACATCGACACGCGCACCGAGGAGGCGCTGCAGGCCGGCCTGCAGCATCTGCTCAAGGGGCGCACGAGCTTCATCATCGCGCACCGCCTGTCGACGATCGAGAACGCGGACGAGATCTTCTACATCGATCACGGCCAGATCGTCGAGCACGGCTCGCACGCGCAGCTGCTCGCCGCCAAGGGCGCGTACTACCGCCTTTACGAGTCCCAGTACGCGATGATTCGCGTGGCCAGTGGAGCGCCGGAAGAGTGACGAGATGTTGCTTTAGGTATGTTTCGTGATGGCATTATCGGTAACGATAAACACTGTGAAATATGTAACGGTACGTGTGAAAAACATGCAGTCGTGATTGGAATACGTTCTGGAAAATGTTGAAATAGAGCGAAACGCGCTGAAGTCGGCACGGGGTTGCTGAGTGTGGCAGATAGTTTAGAATATGTACCGTTACATATTTGATGTGCAGAAGATGCTCGCATCTTCTGCACGCGGGTGAAATCTGGGGAGTGGTTTGGCGATGGCAGACAAACTGGTAGCCACATTGGACAAAGCTGGTGTACGCAAGATCAGCACGGACCTGTGGGGCGTGTTCTTCGAAGACATCAGCTATTCGGGCGATGGCGGGCTCAACAGCGAACTCGTGCAAAACGGCGCGTTCGAATACAACCGTGCGGATAAGCCCGAGTGGAGCAACTACACCGCTTGGCGCAAGATCGTGCCCGCCGGCTCGTTCGCCGCATTCGGTGTGGGGGAGACCGCGCCGGTGGCCGAAGAGAACCCGCATTACGCGATTGCCGAAATCGGCAAGGTGAGTGGCGAGCAGACTGCTGACTCGGCTGTGTCTCGGGCCGATTCGGCCCTATCCCAGACGGATTCGGCTTGTACCCCCGCAGCTCCCGCTCTGGAAAACCTCGGTTTCGACGGCATGGTGTTCCGCGCCGGCGAGACCTACGATTTTTCCATCTGGACCCGTGCCCACGGCAAAGCGCTGCCCGTGCAAGTCGCACTGATTGGCGATGATGGCAAGCCGCTCGCTGCCACTGTCGTGACCGCACCCGCCTCCAATGCTTGCGGCGAATGGACCCAGCTTCGCGCCGAACTGACTATTACTAGCGCACAGGCCGACCCGCAACCCAACGCCGAAATCATCGCCACCCAAGGCGCTCTCCGCCTGACATTCCCCGAACCCGGCACCATCGACCTTGACTTCGTCAGCCTCGAACCGCGAACCACCTATAAGGACCTCAAGCATTTCCGCCCGGATCTGGTCGAGGCGCTGGCCGACCTACACCCGCGCTTCATGCGCTTCCCGGGCGGCTGCATCACCCACGGACTGGGCCTGAACAACATGTATCACTGGGACCGCACCATCGGCCCGGTGGAGCATCGCCCGCACAACTTCAACGTATGGGGCTACCACCAGTCGTTCCGTATCGGTTTCTACGAGTACTTTCGCCTGTGCGAGACCATCGGAGCCAAGCCGCTGCCCGTGCTGCCGGCCGGCATGAGCTGCCAGAACACCAGCCAGGGCCCGGTGCCTGTGGCTCAGGAAGACATGCCCGCTTACATCGACGAAGTGCTGGGCCTCATCGACTTCTGCAACGCCGATTCGGCCACCAACAAGTGGGCCGCCAAGCGCGCCGCAATGGGCCATATCGAGCCGTTCAATCTGGAGTATCTCGGCATCGGCAACGAGGACCTGATCGACGACGTGTTCAAGAACCGCTTCCAGCAGATTTTCGACGCCGTCAAAGCCGCGCACCCCGAAATCACCGTGGTCGGCACGGTCGGGCCTGCGCCGAGCGGACAGGACTACGAGCAAGGTTGGGCGTATGCGCGCGAGGCCGGCATTCCGATCGTGGACGAGCATTCCTACCAGTCCTCCAGCTGGTGGTTTCACAACCTCGACCACTACGATCACACCGACCGCAAGGGCCCGAAGGTCTACCTCGGCGAATACGGCTCCTGGGACACCCAGCTCATCAACGGCTTGTCCGAAGCGGCGTTCATGGGCCGCATGGAATTGAACGGCGACGTGGTGCACATGGCGTCCTACGCGCCGCTGTTCGCCAAGAACGGCCACACCAGCTGGAATCCGGACCTCATCTACTTCGACAATGAGAACGTCTACCGCCCGTACAGCTACTGGGTGCAGCAGATGTACGCCACCACCACCGCGGACACCGCTTGGCCGGTCTCGCTTGACGGACCCACCACGTTGCGTCGTGACTTGCCGAATACCGTAAGCCTGAAGATCGATGGCGGCGCCCACGCCGATTTCGCCGACTTCTCTCTCGAGACGGCCGATGGCACGCATATCGATCTGCCGGACGTGAGCTACCAAGGCAATGGGCCGGTGTCTCTTCCGGTACCTGAGGGTCTGGCGGCCGATTCATACACCATTCGCGCGAAAGTCACCTATTACGAAGGCATGTGGGGCGTGCGAATCGCGTCCGGCGACGTAAACGGCAAGAACTATAACGGTACTTCGCTTGGCCGTGGATTCAGCGTGCAAGTAGTGCGCGAAGGCACCGGTTATGCACTCGCCGGCACGGAAACTTCAATGGACGCGGTACGCCCCGGAACTACGTGGGATGTGCGCATTGAGATTGGCAATCGCGGCGAGCAGATGCGACTGTACATCGACGGCGCGCTGGTCGCCGACGGCCATGAGACACCGGACGAGCCGCGCCGGACCGTCACCGTATCCCGCGATTCGACGGCTGGCGTGACTTACTTGCGTGTTGTCAACGCGCTGCCTGAATCCGTAGACGTGGACTTGGCTCAGGTGCTTGCTGCGCTGAATGTGCCTGATTCAGCCAAGGCTGTAGTTGAGGCAACCGTGCTTACCGGCAACGATCCGTATGCAGGGATTCGGGGAGAGGAATCACCGACTTGCCCCACCTCGCACGAAGTCAACCTTGCTGACGGTACATACACCGCTCCTGCTTGGTCGTTCACCACGCTTGCCGTACGAGGCTAACCCAATCATTCCGCTCGGTGATGCGCGCAATACGTGTGACGGCTATGCCCCGGAATCCGCAGTAAGGACGGTCGCGGCGATCGCGCCGGTTGCCGGGGCCGAGTGGAAGCGGTACTACGACGATGTGACGTGGGATCCGGACGAGGCCAAGCGCCGCACCAAGGACGACCCCACCAAGCCCGAAGTCGAGCTCTAGCCCGTTGCGGCTGCAACCGTGCCGAGCATCAACGTGCCGATCCGTCGTGCAGCCTGATATCGTTCCCCTCGCTTTCTCAACGGACATACAGCCGATTCGGATACGGAAATCGGCTGTATGTCCGTCAGAGGGAAGGGAACAGAGAAAGGGGTTTCAGCCCTCGATGCGGGCGCCCCAGATTGCTTGATTGCCGCCGATCGCGGAGAACGTCAGCGTCGCCCGGCCATCGGTCTCCCTCGGTAGTACGGCGAACACGCCGGTGTACGTCATGCCGTCGATCGTGATCGCCATGTCGCTGTCGCAGCAGTGCACGCCGGCCGGCGTCGCGCCGAGCATCCGCCACGATCCTCGCGACACGGGGCCGTCGGTCGATCGCGGCAGGTTCGCGTCCGGCGTATCGAAGAAGTCGACCACGCCGCCGCTGGTCACGCGGCCGTCCGGCTGCAGCGTGATCGTCTCGGGCAGATTCACGCCATGCCACGTGCCGTCCGCGTTGCGCGTGCCGTTGAAATACGCGTGCGGATCGTGACGTACGAATTCGTAGTCGCCGGACACCAGCGACGGGTGTGCGAGATCCGATTCGTGTACGGGGCGGACGCAGTGGCATAGCCGGGCGGCCAAGTTCGGCGCACTGCTGGGTGCAACGATGTAATCGTCGAAGCCGTCATCGTCGTCGCCGAGAGACGATCAGCCGGTGTCCGCGGCGGCCGGCGGGACGGCTGCCGCGCCGCGATACTCGTACGGCGCGGCCGTCAGCCAACCGTCCGCGGTCGGCAGCAGCTCGCGCACATGCGTCTCGTAATCCTCGTCGCTGCGGTCGATGAACCGCGTATGGTACGTGAGAAACAGTCGGCCGTCCGAACCGCGCGTGAGTACGGAATTGTGTCCCTGTGACACTTCGACCGTATCGTCGTCGGCCGGTCCGCCGCTCCATTTCACCGACGACGTGAGTCGGATGCCGGTGTCCTTGGTCTGATTGTCGGGGATTTCACCGTTGGAGATCGCGGGGTTGCCGTTCTGGTCGACGTACGGGCCGACGAGGTTGCGCGAACGGAACAGACGGATCTGGTAGCCGCCGGTGCGGCCGAGCCAGCCATACGCCATGAACAGATACCACCAGCCGTTGCGGTGCACGAAATACGAGCCTTCGCCGGAGTTCCAGTAGCCGCCGGCGACCTTCACGCCGTAGTACGGGTCGGCGGAATCGTGGACGAGCGGATAGCGCACGCTGTAGTCGCGCAGACCGGTTTTCGGATCGAGCTTGAACATCCAGATGCCGCCGAACCACGAGCCGAAACTCATCCACAGTTCGCCGTGATCGCAGCGGATCGGCGCGGCGTCGATCGCGTTGATCCGCGTATCCTTCAACGATGCATACCGTGACAGATCGCCATGCGCGGCCTCGTCGCCGAGCACACGTGGCACGTCGGTGCGGCCCACATTGTCAACGTTGAAACCGGAGTAGACGACAGGACCGACGTATGTCCAGTCGCCGTCGAGACGATCGGCGGTGAGCAGCACGATCACCGAACGGAATTCGTGACCGTTGACCGACAGGTACATGCACCATTTGCGCATCACGTCGTTCCAGATCACGTCCGGCGCCCACGTGTTGCCTTCGAGCGCGGGGTTCTCCGGCTGCTTCGGCCATGCCTCCCAGATGCCGCCGAGCAGCGAGGCCGGGTCGCGCGTCAGATTGTTCTCGAAGCGTTCCCAGTGGACGAGGTCGGTACTGCGGGCGCAGCGTCGGTGGGTGCCGAAGACGTAGTACGTACCGTTGTCCTCGACGATGGCCGGGTCGTGGATGGCGATGCGGCCCGGGGCGAGCGGGTGTTCGACGAATCGTTCATCGGCGGGCGATTCGGTCGTGGGTTCGGTCGTGGAGGTGGTTGCGGTCATGGGTTAGCTTCTTTGTGATACATGATGTCTTTCTCTTAACGGACTTACAGCCGATTTCACCAGTGAAATCGGCTGTAAGTCCGTTAAGAGAAATGGGGTGGTTCAAAGGGAAGGGCGAGGACGAGGGCGCGAGGGAAGGGCGGCAATGAGAAAGGACTACTTCTGCGAGGCCCAGGCGCAGAGGTTGTCGCCGATGACGGAGAACGTCATCTCGACCTTGCGGTCGTCCTTGTCGCGCGGCAGCCTGTCGAATGCGCCGTGGTACTCCACCCCGTCGAGCGTGATGGTCATGTCGCCGGTGCCGTCGGACTTGTCGAGCTTCCACGTGCCGGTCTTGTCGCCGGTCACCTTGCCGTCCTCGGTCAGCGTGATGTTCACCGGCTTGTTGACGCCGCGGTAGTCGGTGCTGTGCTTGTCGGTGACCTTCTTCGGGCCCTTGAACGAGGTCCTCTGGTCGTGGATCACGAACTCGTAGTCGCCGGCCACGTTCTTCGCGTCGTACTTGGTGTCGGCGGCCTTGGTGCCGGTGTATTCGTACGGCGCGGCGACCAGCCAGCCGTCGTCGGTCGGCAGCAGCTCGCGCACGCGTACCTGGTGCATCTCGCCGGTGTCGGAGAAGCGGCTGTGGTACACGATGTACGTGGTGCCGTCGTCGTCCACGAACGCCGAGTTGTGGCCCTGCGCGACTTCGATGTGCGAGTTGTCGTTGCCGCTCCACTGGATCGAGCTCATGAGACGCACGCCGACCTCGCTCTGCCAGTTGTTGCCGATGGCGCGCTCGCTGACTGCGGCGTTGCCGTTTTCATCGATGTACGGACCGGTGATCTTGTCGGCGCGGAACATGCGCACCTGGTAGCCGCCGGTCTGCTGCAGGTTGCCGTAGGATGCGAACAGATACCAGTGGCCGTTGGTATGCAGCAGGTACGAGCCTTCGCCGGAGTTGCCGAAACCGCCGCCGAGCTTGATGCCGTAGTAGGCGTCGGACTGGTTCTTGACCGTCTGGTACGTGGTGCTGTAGTCGCGCAGGCCGGTCTTCGGATCGAGCTTGAACATCCACATGCCGCCGAACCATGAGCCGAACGTCATCCACAGGTCGCCGTTGTCGTCCTGCTTGACGCACGGGTCGATCGCGTTGATGCCGGTGTCGGTCTGCGACGTGTACCGCGTCAGGTCGGCGCCTTCGCCGAGCACCTTCCAGACGTCGGTCTTGGAGGCGTTGACCTTTTCGAAGCCGGAGTAGGTCACCGGGCCGACGTAAGTCCAGTCGCCCTCGATGTCGTCGGCGGTGAGCAGCACGATTGCCGATCGGTAGTTAGCGCCGTTGATCGACATGTACATGCACCACTTTTTCATCGTTGCATTCCAGATGACGTCAGGGGCCCACATGTTGCCCTTGACGTCCGGGTTGGCGGATTGCTTCGACCAGTTGGTCCAGATGTCGGCGAAGATCTTCTCGTAGTCGGTGCTCAGGTTGTTTTTGAAGCTGGTCCAGTTGACGAGGTCGTCGCTTTTCAGCCAGGCGAGATGCGACCCGAAGATGTAGTACTTGCCGTTGGCCTTGACGATGGATGGATCGTGCGATTCGCCGCGCTTGATCTCGGTGGCGCTGGTCTGGCTGGAGTCGCTGGAGTTCTTGGCGTTCGACGATGCGTTCGAGTTGGCGTTCGACGAGCAGCCGGCCAGCGTGCCGACGAGCACGGCGGCCGCCAATGTGGTGGCGAACGCCTTGCGTAGGGTGCCGGTGAGGGTCATGTGTTCCTCCTGTGTGTGACAGTGGTGTTGTGCAGCACTGCGTTTGTACAACGATGTAAACTGGGATATACTATACATCGACGTAAATGAATTGTCGAACCGAAAGGGACAAGGAATGTCCGACTCCTACTCACTGCTGTGCTATACGCGTGTCCCCACGTCGCGCGAAGAGGCGAACAACGAGGACATCGCCTTCAGCATGCACCTGGCGCTGCGGTCGCATCTCGACGGCTCGTGGACGCCGCTTAACGAAAACTACGGCATCTTCTTCGCTGCCGGCGTGCCGATCGCCGCGGCGACGCCCGAATCCCGACGTGCGTGCACCGCGGCGGCACGATTCAAGACCGATCCGTACACGACGGTGCGAGCCGCCAGCGACGCCGTCGCGCACGGCGCGGCGATGCCCGGCGTGGACATCGAACTCAAAAGCCTCAAGGATCCGCACCTGTTCCGGCTGGCGTCCGGCCGGTTCGCCGTGGCGGCGACCCGCACCGCGCGCGGCGGCGGCGCGGACGGATCCGAACGGTCGGCGTTCCTGCTGGCGACCAGCCGCGACCTGACGTCGTACGATCAGCGCGGACTGGTGCTGCTTGGCCCCACGTCCGGCGTACACCGTCCCACGGTCATATACAACGATGCAGAACGTCGGTACGTCATCCGGTGGCATGACGACGACGGCCACGCGATGCGCGCGGTATGCGCCGACATCATCGCCGCGGTCGGCACCACGCTGCCGGCCGAACCGGACGATACCTCCGAACCGATTGCCGCAAGCAATGCCAACGATGTCAACGCAACGTCCGTCCGTCGCGACTACGGCATCGCGGACGCCGTCCCCGGCAACGAAATCGACATCACCGAACAGGAAGCCGCGACGCTCATCGCACGCTTCGGCCGCGTTTACAACACCGGCGTCACCGTGCCGTCCATGACCGTCTCGGCCGATCTGTACGACGGCGAAGCCCGTGACCTCATCGGCTCGCTCGGCCGCACCACGGCCAAACTGCAGTACTCCGACGGATCCACCGCCATGCGCGCCGTCGACTGGGACGCCGCACAGCTCGCCGCCCTCGCCGACGACGCCGCAGCTGGCAGGCTCAAGCCGGGCGAACGCCGTACGGTCCGCGGTCGCATCCGTCAGACCGACTATCCCGTGCCGTTCGCCGTCGAACGCGCCGATCCGTCCGTGTTCGCATGGAATTACAACGGTGAACAACTCTTCATGTTCATTGCCACCGACGATACCGACGGCAACTGCGTCGATCCGAACGGCGGCCGCACGCACATGCCGCTGCGCGTGGCGACGTCCATCGCCGACCTGTCGGATGCCGCCGGCGGCCGCGACCGCGAAATCGACCTGCTCACCCGCGGCGACCGCAACAGCGAAGGCCGCGCGATGACCGGCTGCTTCTGGGCGCCCGAGCTGCACGTGATCGGCGGCACGGACGGAGTGCTTTTCATGCCGTCCTCCGCCGCCCCCGCCGCCGATCCGGACGGCACCGCGAACGACCGCGCCGGCAAACCCGACATGTGGACCGGTCGCTGCCATATCATGCAGCTCAGGCAGGATGCCGACGGCCGTGACCTCGACCCGCGCGACCCCGCCAACTGGACCGTTCCCGAGCCGATCCTCGGCCCCGGCGAACGGATCCTCAACCCGGTGCAGCGCATCTCGCTCGACATGACCGTGATCGTCGACTCCGGCCGCTGGTACTACGCGTGGCAGCAGGGCGGCAGCGGATGGGTCCCGCCCGTCGGCCGTACATGCCGGCGCGGTGGACCGGCCGACGCGGCTGACCGGCGAGCCGACGCAGATCGTCGTGCCGGAATTCGCGTGGGACAACATGATCGCCGAAGGGCCGAACGCGTTCGTGCACGAGGGAAAGATCTTCCTGATCTACTCCGGATCGCTCGTCGGCATCGACTACACGACCGGACTGGTCACCGCGCCGGCCGGCGTGCGCGCCGACCTGACCGACCCGGCCACGTGGACGAAACTCGACTACCCGCTGCAGAAATCCGGCATGTACAACGGTGAATGGCAGCTGGGCACCGGCCACGGCATGTGGTCGCACGACGAGGGCGGCAACCTGATCTACGTATTCCACAACGCGGAGTACGACAACGGGCGATACGGCGGGCGTGACGCGCAGGTACGGCGCGTCCACTGGTCGGGCGAGGGCATGCCGATCCTCGACATGCAGCGCGACGAGGAACTCAATCCTGCTTATGCTGGGGTAACGATGGAAATCGCCGTGCGGTAAAGCCGCCATACGGCGGCGAACGGGGTGGGGTTCGGCTCTCCGGTCCCGCCAACGTGCAGTGCAGTACGTGGCGTAAGCCGCTATTTACCGAGAACAGAATACTGAGGATTACCCATGGTCAAGAAAACAACCGCGAAGGACGGCGATCACGTCGTCACCATGCGCGAGGTCGCCAAGGCGGCCGGTGTCTCCATCAAAACCGTGTCGAACGTGGTCAACGACTACGAATTCGTCTCCGATGCCACCCGTGCGAAGGTGCACAAGGCCATCGACGAGCTCGGCTATGTCATCAACGTGTCCGCGCGCAACCTGCGTCGCGGCAGCACCGGCATCATCGCGCTCGCCATCCCAGACCTGCAGCTGTCGTACTTCGCGCAGCTTTCATCGTTGATCATCACCGAGGCGAAAAAGCTCGGCCTGCGTGTGATCGTGGAACCAACGTTGTACTCGCGCGAAGGCGAGCTGGACGCGCTGCACGGTTCGCAGACCGCGATGGTGGACGGCCTGATCTACAGCCCGCTCGAACTCGGTCCGGACGATGCGGCCGAAGTCGAGGTGGACTACCCGCTGGTGCTCATCGGCGAACGCATCTTCACCGACAAGGTCGACCACATCGCCACCGAGAATGTCGAAGGCGCCAAGCGCGCCACCTCGTACCTGCTGCAGACCGGATGCAAGCGCGTCGCCGTGGTCGGCGTGCACCCGGGCGAGGAGGTCGGCTCGGCCGCGTTGCGATTCCGCGGATACCGTGAGGCACTGGAGGAGGCCGGCGTGCCGTTCGACCCGGCGCTCGTGGTGCCGTCGATCATGTGGCACCGCAACGACGGCGTGGCGGCGATGAACACGCTGCTCGACTCCGGCGTACGGCCGGACGGCGTGGTGGCGCTCAACGACATGCTCGCCTCCGGCGTGATGCACTCGATCCAGATGCACGACCTGCGGATTCCCGAGGACATTTCGGTGATCGGCTTCGACAACTCGGACGATTCGCAGTACCTGTCGCCGGCGCTGACGTCGATCGCACCGGGGCTCGAGGCCGTGGCGCGGCTGTCGGTGCGCGCGCTGAAGAACCGCATCGACGGGCAGCCGCCGCTGGAAGGCGACTCGACGGATCCCATCTTCCGCAAGGTGTCGTCCACGCTGGTCGTGCGCAGCTCCACCCGCACGCTCTGAGCCGAGTCGGTCGGGGCGGCGGCACCGGTTGGACGACACCGCACTGCCGCCGTCGTCTCGTCGTCGTACGTTCGTACGGGAATGTCCGCGCAGCCGTACGGCAGCTGAGCGTCAACGCGCGCAGTTGGAGCGCATGAAGTCCGTGGCAACGCGGCACATGCCGTCCGTCCAGAATTCCGCGCCGCCATGATCGGCGCCTTCGAGCAGATACAGTTCGGCCGACTTGCCGACGTCCCGCAGTCGCCGATACAGGCTCCCCCCCCCCCCCCCGGTGGGCCCCCCGCGCCCCCGAACGCCG
>OBZJ01000424.1_pt1 | contig 25470 bp, 20 predicted proteins | sample 1476891 | NCBI WGS metagenome assembly OBZJ01 (sample SAMEA2580231, study PRJEB22360) | human gut metagenome | biome: human gut; feature: human-associated habitat; material: faeces | place: Denmark | collected 2008/2010 | reverse complement strand
ATCTCGGGCAGCAGCGGGCCGGAGTTGCCGATGCAGGTGGCGCAGCCGAAGCCGACGAGCTGGTAGCCGAGCGCGTCGAGGTCGTCCTGCAGACCGGCGGCCTTCAGATAGTCGGCCACGACCTGCGAGCCGGGGGCCAGCGAGGTCTTGACCCAAGGCTTGGGCTTAAGGCCCTTGGCATGTGCGTTGCGGGCGATCAGGCCGGCGGCGATCATCACGGACGGGTTGGAGGTGTTGGTGCATGAGGTGATCGAGGCGATGGCCACGTCGCCGTTTTCGATGTCGAAATCGCCGCGGAAGTCGGTGGACACGGCCACCGGATCCTTGACGGTCTTCTCGGTCTCGTAGGCGGGAGCGGTCTTCTCGAACATCTCCTTGGCTTCGGAGAGCAGAATGCGGTCCTGCGGGCGCTTCGGGCCAGCGATGGACGGCACCACGGTACCGAGGTCGAGTTCCTCGTATTCGGAGTACTGCGGTTCCACGTAATCCGGGTCGGAGGCGTCGCCCCACAGCTTGTTGGCCTTGGCGTAGACTTCGACCAACGCGACCTGTTCTTCGGAGCGGCCGGTCAGGCGCAGGTAGTCGAGCGTGACGTTGTCAATCGGGAAGATGCCGCAGGTGGAGCCGAACTCGGGGCCCATGTTGCCGATGGTGGCGCGGTTGGCCAGCGGCACGGAGGCGATGCCTTCGCCGTAGAATTCCACGAACTTGCCGACCACGCCGTGCTTGCGGAGCATGTCGGTGATGGTCAGGACCACATCGGTGGCGGTAACGCCCTCCGGGATGGAGCCGGTGAGCTTGAAGCCGACCACGCGCGGCACGAGCATGGAGATCGGCTGGCCGAGCATGGCGGCCTCGGCCTCGATGCCGCCGACGCCCCAGCCGAGCACGCCCAGACCGTTTTCGGTGGTGGTGTGCGAGTCGGTGCCCACGCAGGAGTCGAGGTAGGCGAGCGTGTTGCCATTGGCCTCGGCCTTGCTCATGACCACCTTGGCCAAGTATTCGATGTTGACCTGGTGGATAATGCCGGTTCCCGGCGGCACCACGCGGAAGTTCTTGAATGCCTGCTGACCCCAGCGCAGGAACTGGTAGCGTTCACCGTTGCGCTGGTATTCGATGTCCATGTTCTGCTGGACCGCGTCGGCGATGCCGTACTTGTCGATCTGCACAGAGTGGTCGATGACCATATCGGACTGGACCTGCGGGTTGATGACCTCCGGGTCGCCGCCAAGGTCCTTGACCGCGTCACGCATGGTGGCGAGGTCCACGATGCAGGGCACGCCGGTGAAGTCCTGCATGATCACGCGGGACGGCGTGAACTGGATCTCGTGGCTGGGTTCGGCGTTCGGATCCCAGTCGAGCAGGGTCTTGACGTGTTCGTCGGTGATGTTGGCACCGTCGATGTTGCGTACCAGATTCTCGACCAGTACCTTCAGCGAGTACGGCAGATGATCGATGCCGTCAAGATTGGCGATGTTGTAGTAATCGAAGTCCTTGCCGGCTGCCTTGAGGGTAGCCAGCTGGTCGTCGCGTAAGGACATGCTTCCTCCGAAATCATGAATCGGCTTATGATGCCGTTGATTATCCGATACAAATGGTACGGGTACGTTACTTTGGCTCTGGCGTGTCGGCTTGAAGTGTGAGACAATTCGCCGCTATTAGATATTGAAACCGTGCTGGCGCAGTAGATTGCCGAATATTCTGCCGACCAGCGGAGCCAGCCATAGACAGATCACGAAAATCATGGCCGCGCCGCCCAACGCAATCAGCGTGGCCACCAACGCAGTGCCGGTAGGCAGAATCAGCGCGAAGAAGTTCGCCACGAACGGGATGAACGCGCCGATGATGCCGGCCGCCGCGAACCCCGCGACCAGCGCACCTCGCCAGCTGTTGAGCGGCCTCGCCACACGGGCCAGCACAAACACGCCCATCAAAAACAGAATAATGGCGCTGGTGGCGCGCAAAGCCGACAGATCGGCGTCATTGTTCACCACATCCCAGCCCATGACGTTCGGCAGGGTCCATGAAGCCAGCAACACCGACAGCGCGGTGGCGATGCCGCCCGGCAGCGCGAACGTGACCACGCGCTTGAGGAATCCCGGAATATAGCGGCGCGTGTTCGGCGCGAGCGCCAGAATGAACGCGGGCATGCCGATGGTGAGAGCGCCGATATACGTGATATGGCGCGGCAGGTATGGGTATGGGATTTGCGTCAGCACTACGCCGAGCGAGATCAGCGCGGAGTACACGGTTTTGACGAGGAACAGGCTGGCCACGCGCTCCATATTGGCCATGACCTGACGGCCCCGCGCCACGACGTCCGGCAGGTGCGAGAACTTCGAATCCACCAGCACCACCTGGGCCACGGCCTTGGTGGCGGGCGCCGCGTTGCCCATGGCGATGCCGAGGTCCGCCTCCTTGATGGCGAGCGCGTCGTTGACGCCGTCACCGGTCATGGCCACCACGTGGTTCTGCGTGTGCAACGCCTGCACGATGGCCCGCTTCTGGGCGGGCAGCACGCGGCCGAGCACATCGACGTTTTCGAGCACGCGGGCCAGTTCGTTCACGTCCTCGGGCAGTTCGCGCGCGTCCATCGCCACCGGCTCATGGTCGCCTGTCAGTTTCACTCTGCGGGCGATGGCACCCACGGTCACTGGATTGTCACCGGAAATCACACGACAGCGCACACCCTGCTCACGGAACCAAGCGAGCGTCCGCTCGGCGTCCTCGCGAATCTTCTCAGAGCACAACACCAACGCCACCGGCTCAGCCTGCACATCCAGTTGCGGGCCGTCCGAGACATTGGCTCCCTCAACTGCTCCCCTCAGTCGCTTTTGGCGACAGCTCCCCTCGGAGAGGGGAGCTGTAGACCGCGCAACCAGCAACACACGGTTGCCGTCATTGGCATACTCGTTAACCTGCTGCAACACCGACGAATAGTCACCCTCAAGCGCAGAAATAATCACCTCCGGCGCTCCCATGTACCAGGTCTCGCCGGATTTACGCACCGCACTCCATTTGCGCGCCGAAGAGAACGGGACACGAGACTCAACCGCACCTGCCCCATATCCTTGGGCCTTGAGCCCGGCGAGTACGGCTTGGCCGGTGCCGTTGGGCTGCTCTTCGTTGCAGCAGTCGTAGAGGGCCTGCGTGGCTGCCTGTTCCGCAGCCGCATTGGCGGAATCGAGCATCACGAGCCGGTTGAAGGCGATACCGCCATCGGTGATCGTGCCGGTTTTATCGAGGTTCAGCGCGTCCACGCGAGCCAGTGTCTCCACGGATTCAAGCTCCTGCACCAGCGTATTGTGACGGGCGAGACGCATGGCGGCCACCGCGAAGTTCAGCGAAGTCAGCAGCACCAAGCCTTCGGGAATCATGCCTACTACGCCGGCGACCGCGGAAACCACGGCTTGCCGCCATTCGCCGGTGGAGAGTGCCGTGCCCCAACCGCCGACCGTATGAATCTGCGAAAGAATCAGCAGAATACACAGCGGTACCACGAGGAAGGTCATGAATTTCAGAATCGTGTTGATGCCCTTGTTCAGGTCGGACACGGTTTTCTTGTATACCTTGGCCTGCGCGGTGAGCGTGGCGGCGTAGGAATGGCTGCCGACCGCATTGACCTTGACCAATGCCATGCCGGAGACCGCGGTGGCACCGGAATACACCTGCTCCCCCACCTTGTGGCGCACGGTACGAGATTCGCCGGTGAGCATGGATTCGTCAAGCTCCAGTCCCCAGGTCTGGATGATCTGCCCGTCGGCCGGCACCTGTTCGCCGGCACGGATCCACAGCAGGTCGTCGAGCACGATCTCGTTGTGGGGCACCTCCACGTCCCTGCCGTCACGATGCACGAGGAATTCGGAGGCCACAAGGATGGAAAGCTTATCCAACGTGCGCTTGGCCCTGAGTTCGGTGACGATGCCGATGCCCGTGTTGATGATGATGACGAAACCGAACACCGCGTCCCTCCAGGAACCGGTGATCAGCACCAGTACCATCGCGGCGAAGATGATGCCGTTGAACAGCGTGAATACGTTGGCTCGCACGATATCTTGAACCGAACGCGAGGTGGATGTTTTCACCGCATTCGATTGGCCACTTTCGATACGTTGCACCACTTCTTTGGAGGTAAGACCGGTTGCTCCGATCTCAGGCATTTCCACGGCTGTTGTTGCACTCATATTCTCCAGCCTACCGCGTCTTGTTCCGCAATCCGCTAAGGCTCAGGGATGATTCAGGGTGCTTTCTCAGCTTCAAGGGCCTGATTCGGCTCAGGAAACGGTGACTTTGATCTCGCGTTCGTGGGGTTCGTCGCGCGTGATGGTGAGCACGGCGTCAGTAATAGTCATTGGCTTGGTATCGGCAGTGTCGCCAGAATCGGCACTGTTGGTGTTGAGGTGAAGGATGACGGCGTACAGCAGTTCATCTTCGGGCGCATGCTTTGGATCAATGAGAGCGACTGGAATACCGGCTTCACGCGCATTGGTCAACGTCTGGTTCCAGCTCTCCCGGTTGGCGTCGGTAACGTCGATGCCGCTGATAACCACGATTTTGACCGCGCGAGCCACGAAATCGGCAACACCCTGCTGTGCGGTGGCCGCATTCTTGTCGACGCCAGTATGAGCATCCATACTATCGGCACCGTTTTCGCTGGCAGTGCCGGCGTCAGAAGATTCGGTTTCACCGGATACACCATCAGTTGCGTTTGCCGAGCTTGCGGATGTTTCGAGCGAGGCATAGTAGACATTGAGTTTGTCATCAGACAGCGCATTGATGACGAACTCGTCTGCGGCGGTGTCAGTCGACCCCACAAAGCCGACTGTGACATCCGTGGGATGTGTGGAATCGTGGGCGACTTCCGGCATGCTGTCTTGGGTATCGCCGACCGCCCTACCGGCCGGCGTGCAGGCGGCCAGGGACAACACAGCCGCCATGCAGGCCAGCAATCCGAGAATTCGTCGTGTCATATGCTCACCTGTCAGCGGGTAAACAGGGCCACCGTCTCAACATGGTGGGTCATCGGGTAGATATCGAAGGCACGGATGTCTTTGAGCTCGTAGCCTTCGCCGATGAGTGTCGCGGTGTCGCGTGCGAGGCTGGTGGGATCACAGGCGATGTAGACCACGCTGGATGCGCCGGCCGCGGCAATCTGGCGGCAGACCTTGGCACGAGCACCGGCACGCGGCGGATCAAGCACTACGACATTCGGCTTGGCCAGATGCGCCGGCACATGGTCCAGCGTGCGCGAGACGTCACCCGCGCGGGCGTCCACGTCGTTCAGGTTCATGGCGCGCAGATTGCGCTGGGCGTTCTTGACGGCCACACGCGCGCCTTCAACGCTGAGCATGCGGGTGCGTTCACCGGTCATTGTGGCCAGCGGCAGGGGGAACAGGCCGGAACCGGAATACAGATCCCAGATTACGGCGTCCGCCGCTGACTGCAGCTGCCCGTTGACCAGGTTGATCACGTGCGTACCGAGGGCGATCGGCGCTTGGCGATGCACTTGCCAGAAACCGTTGGCGTCAACCTGATAGTCGAAGGTCGTGCCGTTGATGGTCACCTGTTCGGTGAGCAGCTGGGAGCCGGCGCGCAGTTCGCCGTCCACAAGTACGGCGTAATTGTCGTCTGCTGCCGCGGTATCGACGATCTCGCCGCGCGGTTCGGGCACGGAAAGACGAATCTGGGAGCCGGATTCAAAGCCGCCTTCCCACACGTGTTCGCGCTTGGCGACGTCCAGCAGCGTGCGCGTGGCAAGCGGCATGGTGTCGATGGCCACGCGGTTGTGTGTGCCGCGCCGGCGCATGGATGGCATGCCGTTGTCGTCGGCAATCATTTCGATGCGGGTACGCCAATTGAGGCCGCCGGCTGCCTTGTCGCCGGGCATGCGCTCGATGGGAACGGCCACGTCGATATGGCCAAGTCGGCTCATCTGTTCGGAGACGGTGATGGCCTTCCACTTGAGCTGGCCGGGCAAAGAGACGTGCACGAGATCCGCGCCGCCCACTCCCCCGCCCATCGCCAAGGGACCGGCAAGTGGCCATGCCGGGGTGACTCGGTCTTCGGACGGCTCGAGAACCTCGACGACTTCGCCGGTCCAGAACCGGTCGTCCCGGTCGTGGGGCTCGTCAAGTTCGACTCGCACGAGTTCGTCGGGCAAGGCGAAGCGGACGAACACCACACGACCGTCGATATGGGCCACGCAGCGGCCTTGGTCGGCGTATCGTTCGATACGAACTTCAGCTTGCATCATCGTCCTTTCCAGTTGCGCTCGGTTCGAGTTCGGCATCAACAGCGACTTCAGTCTGTATCTTCCTAGCCGCGACCTTATGCCGGTGCATCGGCGTGGCAATAATGAGGTAACTCACCCAAATCGCCAATGCCCAGAACGGAATGCCCATGAGCAGGCGGGTCACGCCGAGTGCAGCCACATGGTTGGTCAGATACAGCGGCACCTGCACCACCAGCCGCAGCAGGAACAGACCGACCCACAGGCCGGTGACAATCATATAGGCGCGTTTCAGGGCCTTGTCGTCCATCCAGTCATGGAACCATGCCTTGAAATGCTCGGTGGGCAGGCTACGGATGAATTCGACGACCAAACCCAGTCCGGGCACGCGCGCAATCAGCGACACGGCAAGCAACGCGGCATAGCCAGCATTGGTAATGAATCCGAAGATGTAGTAATTGCGGGCCTCATGAGTCTGCCATGCCCAAATCAGGCAGATGCCAACCGCCACCAGACCAGAGACCGCGCCCATTACCGACTGGCGCTGAATCAGTCGCACAATAACCTGCAATACCGCCAACACGGCCGAAACCGCAATGGTGAGATTCAGATTGCTCGTGGCCACGAACAGTACGACGAACACCACGCCAGGCAGCATGGATTCGATGACGCCACGCGGGCCACCGATGGCGTCGATGACGGAGAAATCCTCGCCTTCATTGCCGGCGTCGGCTAGAGCGGACAGGCCGGTGCGTTTGTTGTCTGCCAAGTCTCTTCCTATAAATCAGCGAACTTCGGAGAACATCGGGCCGCGAGACAGCGTGGTCTTCACTTCGGTCTGCTGGTCCTGGCTCAGCGGACCCTTCGGCTTGTTGTCCGGAATGTCCTTGAAGTGTTCCTTGCCGTTCTCCTCGCCGGCTTCGGCCGCGGCCTTACGCTCAGCGGGGGCGACCGGCGGATGCATCGGGATCAGATCGCGCGGCGCCAAAGGCTCCTCGCCACGCTCGACGACGATGTCGGCGAAGAACTTGTTCAGCGCCTCGGTCTCCGGGCTGTCCGGATCGATAGCAGCCTTGCCGGAGAAGATGCCACGCAGCATCCAGCGCGGGCCGTCCACACCAACGATGCGCGTGTTCACGGTTTTGCCGCCCTTGACATTGACCGGCAGCTTCAGTTCGGTGCCGAACACACCGTCCACTTCAGAAGCGGCCTTGTTGGCTTCAAGCAGGTCACCGCGAACGTCATCCCACAGTCCCAGGGTCTTGGGTGCGGCAAAGGCTTCGATCTCCAGGCTGGAGGAGCCGAAGGTGATGGTGGAACCAAGCACTTGCTGGGTGGCGCGGTTGGCCTTGATACGCAGTTGGATGCCCCGGAGGAAGGGCAGGTAGTAGGCGCCCAGATCCAGATAATCGTCATAATCGGGCACGTCCTCATCATTGACGTCCCACGGGCCTCGCTCTTCTCCGCGGCCCTGGTATTCGCTGGCCGGTTCGGCGAGCACGGTCTCCGCGCTCTCGGCCTTTGCGGCAGCGTTCGCTTCTGCGGCAGCCACCTTGTCTTCATCGACAGGCTCAACGGCCGGCTCGGCTTCCTTCTTGCTCTTCTTCTTGCCGAATCCGAACAGTCCCATAATTCCTCGTTTCATGTAACGGTTGCAACCTTGCTAACACTAGCACTCAGGCTTAGAGAAAGCTGAGTCACACGTCGTATGTGATGGTAAGTGGCGCGTGGTCGGACCAACGCAACTCGTATGTGGGGGCCTTGTCGATCACAAAGCCGCGCGCGGTCTCCGCCAGCTCGGGCGTGGCGAACTGGTAGTCGATGCGCCAGCCGACATTGTTGTCGAAAGCGCGCCCGCGCTGGCTCCACCACGTGTACGGACCCTGAATATCACCGGCGAGCGAACGCATCACATCCACAAACTCATATTCATCCAGCCACTTGTCCACGTAGGCGCGCTCCTCGGGCAGGAAGCCGGCGTGCTTTTCGTTGGCCTTGGCGTTCTTGATGTCGAGCGGCGTGTGCGCGATGTTGAAATCGCCGCACAATACCGCCTGCTTGCCGCCGTGCGCGGCCTCGTCGCGCAACTCGCCCATGCGAGTGAGCATCGTGTCCAGAAAACGGTACTTCTGTTCCATCTTGGTCGAATCATCGGTGTTGCCGGCGTGCACGTACACGCAGGCCACGGTGATCGTGTATCCCTGCGGCGTCTTGACATCGGTCTCAATCCAACGGCCGGAATCCACATCCTCGCTCAAGCCCGGAAGTCCATAGCGTTTATCGGTCACCTCAAGATCGGTGAGGAGCCCGACTCCGGCACGACCCTTGACACGGCAGACCTCGTTCAGCGAATGCAGGTCAGAGGGTGAGGCGATCTTGCCGGCGGTGGCATACTCGAAACCGAATTCGCCGAAAATCGAATCGACATCCTCTTGCGGGGCGCGCACTTCCTGCATACACCAGACATCCGGAGCATGTTTGCCGGCCCAGTCCTCGATGCCCTTGCGCTTTGCCGCGCGAATGCCGTTGACGTTCGATGTGGTGATGGTGATGGTCATGCAGCCATACTATTTTGGCCTCTCTACCAGTACCGCACTCACGATTACATTGAGGTATAAAAAATTAGCTCCCTCATAAGAGGGAGCTAATTTAGAATGTCCTATCAGTCCAAACCGAGCTGGAGCTTGCCGCCGGGGATGGCGTCGAGCAGGTCTCGGGTGTACTGCTTCTGCGGGTGGTCGAAGACCTCGTCGGTGGTGGCATGCTCCACGAGCTTGCCGTGCTGCATCACCACAACCTCGTCGGCGATCTGACGAACCACGGCCAGATCGTGGGTGATGAACAGGTAGCTCAGGCCCTTTTCGGCCTGCAGATCGTTGAGCAGGCGCAACACCTGGTCCTGCACCAGCACGTCCAAAGCGGACACGGCCTCATCGCACACGATGACGTCCGGGTCCAGAGCCATGGCTCGTGCGATGGCGATGCGCTGGCGCTGGCCACCAGAGAGCTCGTTCGGGTAACGGCCCATCACGGAAGCCGGCATCTCGACCATGTCCAGCAGTTCCTTGACACGGTTGGCACGCCACTTCTTGTCGCCGATCTTGTGGATGCGCAGCGGCTCCTCAATGGAACGGAAGATGGAGTACATCGGGTCGAGCGAACCGTAGGGGTTCTGGAACACCGGCTGCACGTGGCGGCGGAAGCCCAGAAGGTCCTTGGACTTGAACGTGGAGGTGTCGCGACCTTCATAGAACACTTTGCCGGAGGTGGGCTTCAGGAGGTGAAGCACCATGTTCGCCACGGTGGACTTGCCGGAACCGGATTCGCCCACAATGGCCAGTGTGGTGCCACGCTTGACGGAGAAGGACACGTCATCGACGGCCTTGAACATCTCCTTCTTGCGGGGCAGCTTGAATTCCTTGGTCAGGTGGTCGACGGTGATGATGTGCTCGCTCTTTTCGAGCGTGCTTTCGCCGGCGATGTGGTGATCGAGCAGAGCGTCCGCATCCTCACCACGCTCCTTGGCGGAGATGATGCGCTGGGAGGCCAGCGACGGGGCAGCGGCCACCAGTCGCTTGGTGTACGGGTGCTGCGGGTGCTGGAGCACTTCAAGGGATGGGCCGGATTCGACGACCTGACCCTTGTACATCACGACAATGTGCTGGGCGCGCTCAGCGGCAAGGCCCAGATCGTGGGTGATGAACAGCACGGCGGTGCCCAACGAGTCGGTGAGCATGTGCAGGTGGTCGAGGATGCGCTTCTGCACGGTCACGTCGAGGGCGGAGGTCGGCTCGTCGGCGATCAGCAGATCGGGGCGGCAGGCCAAGCCGATGGCGATGAGCGCGCGCTGGCGCATACCACCGGAGAACTCGTGCGGGAACTGACGGGCACGGGTAGCGGCGTCGGGCAGACCGGCCTCGGACAGCAGACCCGCGATACGGTCATCCATTGTGGAGCCGGTGACGTACTTCTTAGCCAGATACCAGGCCTGGTCGTCGGCCACGCCGGCCTTGATGAGGTCGTCGGCCACGCGCCAACGGGTTTCGGAGCCCGGAACCCATTCGTTGGTGAAGCGGGCGACGGCCTTGTCGAAGGCCTCGCCGGACACGCCGGCTTCAGTCAAAGCCTTCTTGGCCTCGGTCATGAGCTCGGGCAGTTCCTTGGCGCCGAGGAAGGTCTCGTCGTCGTTGCCCTTGACTTCGACCTCGTCGCCGGCCAGAGCCTTGGCAAGGGCGGAGCGCTTTTCGTGAGCCACGTCCATGTTGTTGGCCTTCAGTGCTTCCTTGACCTGGGTGCCGATACGCCACACCGGGTTGAGGTTGCTCATCGGGTCCTGAGGCACGAGACCCATCTTGGTGCCGCGCAGCTTGTCGAACTCGCTCTGCTTGGCGCCGGCGATTTCCTCGCCGTCGAGCTTGATGGAGCCGTTGACCACGTGACCGGTGCCGGGCAGCAGACCCAGCACGGCCATGGCGGAGGTGGACTTGCCGGAACCGGACTCGCCCACGATGGCCACCCACTGGCCAGGGTAGACGGTGAAGTTGGCATCGCGCACCGCGTGCACCGGCTTGCCGGTGTCAGTGGTGAAGTCGATGGCCAGATCCTTGACCTCGAGCAGCGGACCATGCTCTTTCTGCATAGCCAGCATCTTGGCGTTGGTGTTGTCAGTCATAATGTTTCTCCACTCCCCTCGCTCAGGCCGTACGGCTCTTCGGATCGAGGGCGTCCTTGACGGCGTCGCCCATCATGATGAACGCAAGCACGGTGATGGCCAGTGCGGCGGACGGGTAGAACAGCACCAGCGGATCAGTCTGCAGGTTGGTCTGTGCGCTGGAGATATCGCCACCCCAGCTCACCGTGGTGGTCGGCAGGCCGACGCCAAGGAAGCTTAGGGTTGCTTCGGCCACGATGTAGGAGGCCAGCGAAGTGGTGGCGATGACGATGATCGGGGCCAGGGAGTTCGGCAGGATGTGGCGGAACAGATTCCTGGCAGGCGTGGAGCCGAGGGCCGTGGAGGCGGTGTTGAATTCGAGGTTCTTCGATTTCAGCACGGCGCTTCGGGCGATACGGCATACGCCGACCCAGCCGAAGAGCGTCAACACCAGCACGATCTTCCAGATGGACTTGGAGGTCTTGAACATCTGGAGCACCACGATGGCACCGAGCAGCATAGGCAGGGCGAAGAAGATGTCGGTGATACGGCTCAGCACCGCGTCGACCCAACCGCCGAAGAAGCCGGCGACGGCACCGATCAGGGTACCGACAATCACGACCAGCAGCGTGGAGAGCACGCCGACGGACAGTGAGGTACGGGTGCCGTAGACCACGCGGGTGTACACGTCGCAGCCCTGCAGGTCGTAGCCGAAGGGGTGTCCGGCGGAGGCGGGGCTCAAGGAGTTGCCCAGATCGCAGGCGTTCGGATCCTGCTTGGTGAACAGACCGGGGGCGATGGCCACCACGATGATGAAGAGGATCAGCAGCCCGGAGATGATGAACAGCGGATTGCGGCGCAGGGTTCGCCATGCGTCGGCCCACATGCTGGTGGCCGGTGCGGATTCGTCGACGGAATCGACGTCCTGCAACGGGGTCTCGTCGAGAGGAGCTACGTAACGGTCCTGACCGGGCAGGGTTTCCATGAAGTATTCGGTTCCTGGCTCGCCGGTCTCGTTGAGCTCGTTTTCAGTGGTTTCGTTTGCCATGTGACTCACTCCTCCCTATCACGCGTAACGGATACGCGGATCGAGGGCCGCGTACAGCATGTCGACAACGAGGTTGCACACTACGAAAATCAGCATGAGCAACGTGACGATGGACACCACCAGGTTTGCCTCGCCCTTCAGAATGGACTGGTAGGTGAGGAAGCCGATGCCGTGGATGTTGAAGATCTGCTCGGTGATCATGGCACCACCCATCAGGGCGCCGATGTCCTGGCCGAGGTAAGTGACGACTGGAATCAGGGAGTTACGTAACACGTGGCGCAGCATGACCTGACCGTTCGACATGCCCTTGGCGCGTGCGGTGCGCACGTAATCCTCGGCGATGTTGGAGGAGATTTCGGAGCGGGTCAGTCGGATGATATAGGCCATCGACACCGAACCGAGCACCATGGCCGGCATGAGCAGATCAAGGAAGCCGGGGTCGGCGCCTGCCGTCACCGGCAATATCGCCCACTGAATACCAAAGACATATTGCATGACGAAGCCGGTGACGAAGGTCGGCACGGAAATAAGCAGCAGAGAGACGATCAGGATGACGGTGTCGTACCACTTGCCCTTCTTGAGGCCCGAGATAATGCCGAAGACGACACCGAAAATCGCCTCGAACACGAACGCCATCAAGCCGAGCCTGATGGTGACCGGGAAGGCGCGGGTGATTTCGTCGAGAACGGGCTGGCCGGCGAAGGTATCGCCGAAGTTCAGGGTCAGTGCATTCTTCAGGTAGATAAAGTACTGAACGATGAACGGCTGGTCGAGATGGTATTCTGCGCGGATCTGGGCTGCGACGGCGTCATTGACGGGCTTGTCTCCGAACATGGCCTTGACAGGGTCGCCCGGCAGGGCGAATACAAGGGCATATACCAGAAGAGTCGTACCGAGAACCACGGGAATCATCTGCAGAATGCGTCGCAGAAGATACTTACCCATACGGTTGCTCCTTATTTCCTAGACCGGCCAGAAAGGGTATAGCACGCCCCCCGCCGGTCGATAAATACTCCGACAGTTTACCGCATGCCCGGACTGTGATATGTAAATTTGCGTTAACGCAAGGTTTGAGATTGGGCAATGTTGGTGGATATGTCCATGGTTGCGGTCGGATAGTGGATACTTTAACTTGGTTCCCGATGGCGTGAGCAAGCACCCCTCACACAACAAAAAGGGCGGGGATCTTGCGATCCTCGCCCTTTATTTCCGAACTACCTAACGGTATCCGTTCAGTGAGTCAGACTCACTTCTTGGACATCTCGGTGTAGGTCGGGAGGTTCTGCCAATCGAAGGCGTAGCCGGACTTCACGTTGAGGGAAGCCACACCGGAGGCGTTGGAGTAGTACAGCGGGATGGCCGGAAGGTCGTTGAGGAGGATTTCCTCAGCCTGCTGGTACAGCTTGTTGGCGTCATCAGTGCTGGAAGCGGCAGCAGCCTGCTTGCACAGGTCATCGAAGGCCGGGTTCTTGTAGTCACCATCGTTGGAGCCGTTGCCATCAGCAGCAGCGGTGGAGTACAGCTGCCACAGGTAGTTCTCGGCGAACGGGTAGTCAGGCTGCCAGCCGGTACGGAAGGCGCCCTTCATCTGACGGTTGGTGACCGCGTCACGGAATTCCTGGAAGGTCGGGATCGGGTTGGTGGCCGCGTCGATGCCCAAGTTGTTCTTGAGCTGGTTCACGATAGCATCGTAGAGCGGCTTGGCACCACCATCGGCGTTGTAGGAGAAGGTGAGCTGGCCGTCGTACTTGGAGATGGCGTCAGCCTTGGCCCACAGTTCCTTGGCCTTGGAGGCGTTGAACTTCAGGTTGTCGGCACCCTTGAGGGAGTCGGAGTAGCCCGGGGTCTTCGGGGAGGTGAACTCGGTGGCGGCGGTGGCGTTGCCGTTGAGCACCTTGTCGATGAGCTGGTCACGGTTGATGGCCATGGAGATGGCCTGACGACGCAGCTGGCCTTCCTCGTCGTTCTTGAAGTGGTCAAGGGAGGACGGGATGGTGAAGGTCTGGATGACGGAGCCGGCCTCGGAGTAAGCCTGGACCTTCTTGTCGGTCTTGAAGGTCTTGGTGAAGGCAGCCGGGACGGATTCCATCACGTCGAGGTTGCCGGCCTGAATGTCACGGTAAGCGGCGGAGTCGTCGGTGTAGACCTTGAAGGTCACGCCGTCGTTCTTGGGCTGCTCGTTACCCTTATAGTCAGGGTTCTTGACGAGGGCGATTTCCTTGTTGTGATCCCAGTGGTCCAGCTTGTACGGGCCATTGGAGACAGGCTTCTCGCCGAAGGCCTTCGGATCCTTGTAGAAGGACTCGGGCAGCGGGGCGAAGGCCGAGTAGCCGACCTTAATCGGGAACACGGAGTCGGACTGGTTCAGGTCGACGGTGAAGGTGGTGTCGTCCACGACCTTGAGGCCGGAGAGCTGCTCGTCACCTTTGAGGCCATCCTTCTGCAGATCGTCATAGCCGGCGATGGCGGAGAAGAAGGAGGAGCACTTCTGGGCGTTCTTGGCGTTGGCCACGTAGGACCAGGCCTTGGTGAAGGACTCAGCGGTCACCGGAGTGCCGTCGGTGAACTTCCAGCCAGACTTGATCTTGATGGTGTACTGGGTGGCGTCATCGTTCGGGGTGATGGACTCGGCCACTTCGTTGGAAGCCTTGCCGTCCTTGTCGAAGGAGACCAGACGGGAGAACAGCAGGTCGACCGGCTTGCCGCCGCCGGTTTCGTTGGTGTTGCCCGGGATCAGCGGGTTCTGCGGTTCGGAGTTGTACGCAGTGATGATGTTGGAGCCAGCGGTGTCACCGGAGGCAGCGTTGCTGTTGGAGCCGCCGCAGGCGCTCAGCAGCATGGCCACGGAGCAAGCCATGGCAGCGAAAGCAAGAGCTTTCTTCTTCATATGATTTCTCCTATTCATTAGGTTGCGAAGCGTTTCAGCCTCGCCTCATGCGAACGGGGTCGGATTTCCTCATCGTCGGGACACTTACGCTTCCCGCCGCTTCGGACACCCAACCCCGTTGCTGTTACCTGTCATTTTTGCGCACTTGGGAGACAAGCAGCGTATTTTTGTTACACCCATGTAAAATTCGGGGGCTTTTACCGGCTAGGTTCAGTCTTTGCTAAGTTTGTTAACCAATGCCCACATAGTGGTCATGCCCGGGGAAAGGCCTGTCCGTAACGGTTCTTGAGCTGCTCGATGGAGACGTGCGTATAGCGTTGTGTAGTTTTCAAGGAGGAATGCCCGAGCATCTCCTGCACCTCCCTCAGATCGGCACCGCCGTCCAGCATGTGCGTGGCCGCCGAATGGCGCAACGCATGGGGGCTGATGTCCGGTACGCCGGCCTCTCGGGCCGCTCTGTGTACGATGTCACGGGCTATGCGTTGGTCGATACGGCCGCCTCGTGCGCCGAGGAACAGGGCGTTGGTAGCACGGGACTTGGCTGCATCCGTTGCCGTACGGGCCAGTACAGGCCGCCCTTGTTCAAGCCAAGTCTCCAGCGCACGCTGGGCGGGCAGTCCGAACGGCACCACGCGTTGCTTGTTGCCTTTGCCGGTGACTTTGATGGTGCGATTGGAGAAGTCGACGTCAACGATATCCATCGACACCAGTTCGGCGACACGGATGCCGGTGGCATACAGCAGTTCGAGAATCGCGGCGTTGCGCTGCGATTCGGCGACGACTCGGGCGCTGTCGCGCTTGTCTGCACGGGCGGGTGCCTCGTTGCGGTTTACGGTGTCGGCTGACTTATCAGCTGTCTTGCCGACTGGCCTGCCGCTCCCCCATCGCCCTTGTACTGGTTTGTTGCAACGGCCTGTTCGGCGACATCCAATAACTGCTCAGCTTGAGATTCGGTGAGCACCGCGGGCAGCGTGCTGGGAATCGAGGGAGTCATCAGTGTGGCGGCCGGGTCGGTGTTGGTCACCCCATGCTCATAGGCCCACGCGAAGAACCCGCGCACGGCCACGGTTTTGCGGGCCATGCTGCTGCGGGCGTGATCGCGCGATTCCACCGCCATCCAGCTACGCAGATCATCCAGCGTGATCTCGTTCAGATCGGTCACGCCGCGCAGCTCGAACAGGTGCAGACATGCCGTGAGATCCGCGCGATACGCTTTGAGCGTATTCGCTGACAGGCCGCGGTTGGACTTCAGATAGGAGACGAAGGAGTCGATATCGCCGTCGAACTGCGTAGATGACACTCTCGTTCTCCTCCGAATTCTTTATGGCCTTGGGTTACGGCCGGGGTGGCGTGTTGCGCCGCTCCGGCACGGGTTTCAATGTGGCAATCTGTTCCTGATGGATGGTCACGTTCTGGGCCGGGCGCGAACCATTGGCGGCGGCGTCACGCACCATCTCCAACGTGTATCCGTCCCAGGAAACCACGTGACCCACATAGTCGCGGAACTTCATACGGTGGTCGACCGGGTCAATGCCGTCGGTGATGCGCACCACCACGCGGGCACCGGCCGGAATCTGCCTTGGTAACGTCATACGTCATCATCCCCCTTAACCATTCGCCGCATCAACTTCGATGCGTTTCCCGAAAAACGGTACAGACTACCTTACTCCTTTGAGCCTTTCGAACAGCGGAGCCACACGGTCTTCTCACGAAAACAAGCGGGAACTTCATCCCCCTCGCGCGGCCTTCTTCGTGACAGGCGGCGAGGGGAACCTGCGCACGGGCCTACATGGCGGTACGCAGTTACATGGCGGGGCGCAGTTGGATGATGGCCTGACGTGGATGGACGAAGCCGGTGATGGCTTCTCCTCGGCGTGCGGAGAACAGCAGGGTCTGCTGCCAGCCGGCTTCGGGGACGGCGAGCTCGCGTTCCGGGAATCCGGCGGCAGTTGTGCCGGCTTGCGGCGCAGCGGTGGCCGTACCGTCTTGTGCAGCGGTGATGCCGGCATGTGTCACGGCGGCCTTGTACCGGCGGAAGGGGTCGCCTTCGGCGAAGAATCCCATCACATCCTGCTCGCCGGCGGCACCAGCGTGCAGTTGGTCGGCCATATCGGTCAGACGTGCCGCCATGCGACGCAGCAGCGCTTCGACGTTCAGCGAGTCTTCCTCGACCATCGCGCGCGTGCGGTCCGGGTCGGTCAGGGACACGCGGGTCATGTCCCTCCAGCAGCCGGCGGCCAGCGCGGCGGCGATGTTGCGGTCCGGGTTGGCGACCAGTTCGTTGATCAGCGCGGTGGACACCACATGCGGCATGTGGGAGATCATCGCCGCGGCCTTGTCATGCGTTTCGTCGTCCACGACGATGACGCGGTTGCCGACGTCCTTGGTGATCATCGCGGCGACGTCGAGGAAGCGGCGGTAGTCCGTGGACTCGTCCACGGTGATGGCCCATAGGGCACCGTCGTACAGATGCGGGTCGGCGGCCTGCCAGCCGGACAGTTCGTTGCCGGCCATCGGATGGGCGCCGACGTAGCACTTCCCCAGCCCGGCAGCCTTGACCTGATCGCGGACCATGCCCTTGACCGAGCCCACGTCGGTGAGCGTGGTGTTCGGATGGTCGCCCATGAGCGGGGCCAGGGCGGCGAGGATTGCGGGCATCGCCTTGAGCGGATTGCACAGCACGACCACATCCGGCTCGGCATCCATGAGTTCGGAGAGCGTGCTCTTGCAGAAAATGCCATCGGCTTCGGCCTGGGCGTAGGGGTGCGGGCGATGGTTCCACGCGACGACGCGCACGCCGCGCTCGGTCAGGCGGCGTGCGAGCGAGCCGCCGATCAATCCGAGTCCGACGATTCCGACTGTATCTACCACAGCAGTTCCTTCCTTGCTTCCTCGGTGTACTGCCAGCCTTCCGGCGCGCGATTGGTGATGTGGACGCCGCCCTCGGGCAGCATCCAGGCGTCGACCGGCGGGTTCGGGCGTTCGCGGCGTGGGTAGACGGCCAGGGTTTTTGCCCAGTCGCCGTGTCCGGCGATCTCTTCCAGCGCGGTGCGGAATCTCGGCTCCCAGGGGGCGGCGTCAAGGGTGGCGATGAAGCTGTAGGTTCCGTCGTGGCCTTTGATCGGGCGCGAGATGAAGCTGGTCATGTTCAGTCCCGCATCGCGCAGGACGTCCAGCAGGTCGGCGAGTACGCCGGGGCCGGTGACCAGCGGGATGAAGGTGATGATGGTTTCGAAGTCGCCGGCGTCATTGCTGTGGGCGCGGGCGTTGAGCTCCTGGACCACCTCACGCGGGGCGATGACAAGGAATTCGGTGTGCGCGCCATCGAAATCCTGCACATGTTCGGCGAGGGTGTCGAGATCGTAGAGTTCGCCGCAGAGGCTGGGGCCGAGCGCCACGCGGCCGGGCTTCAGGTCGCGGCAGGCGGCGGCGTTGGAGGATGCGGGTTCGGGCTGCAAATGGTGTTCGGCGATGAACCGGGTGCATTGGGCCAGACCGTGCGGGTGGGCGCTGACGGGGTTGCCGGTGCAGTCGTAGATGCTGTGGCCGCGCACGGTGCAGGCGTTGAAGGCCACGTCCACACTGATCCGGGCGAAGCCGGCCGCGTTGGGGGCGTCGATCAGCGCGTCGAGATTCGGGACCACATAGCCTTCGACGTTGTTTTCCCATGCGATGACGCCCCAGCCTTGGCGCGACTGTACGGCCTGCATGATCGCGGGCACGTCGGGCAGAGCGATGAGGTCGAAGTCGCCGAGTGTGGCGAACTGGTCGGCGGCCGTCATTGCCGCCTGATGGGTGAAGGTGCCCTCCGGGCCCAAGTAAAACAGTTTCATGCGTGCCATAAAGTTCTATGGTAGCGGCCGTAATCCCCTACGCCCGCCGATACGCGACGCATTCCCGGGAATGTATCGCCATATATAGTTACGCGCGCGATTCAGAATGAGTGGGAATGACGAACCAGCGGGCGGGAAGAATGAGCAGGACGACTTGGACCAGTATCAGGCCGTACAGCCAGATGTAGCCGGCATGTTGGGAGAAGAACGGCATGTCGCCTTGGAATCCGGCGACGATGAGCGCTTTGCCGGATGTGGTGGTCAGCGCCATGCCCCATGCGGTCAGTGAGGAGGCGATGAGGTGCAGGGCCAGTCCGACCGCGCCCATGCGCGAACGGGCGCACCATGTCGATAGGCCGATCAGCAGAAACGCCAGCACCAGACCATACGGAATATTCAGTTCCGCACCCATACGGTGGGCGAACGTGCCCACAAAGGCGGAAGCCACGCCCGCCGCAATCGTGATCAACGATTTGACCAGCGCGTTCTGGCGATACGACCACGGACGCAATTCAGTAGTGCTCTTCACAGTCATGCGTTTCAGTATAGGTGGGGATATGACTTGGTGAGGAATAAACTTAGCTCCCCTCAGAGAGGGGAGCTAGAGAGAATGGTCGGCTACAGCCGCACCAAATCACTTACCCTGCTGGGCGGCGTTCTGGCGGCGCTGCTTGGCGCGCCACTTGTACCAGTCCTCACGGCCGAGGATGATCTTGCGCACGCGGATGGACTCCGGGGTGACTTCCACGCACTCGTCCTCGTTGGCGAAGTCCAGGGACTCCTCAAGGCTCATCTTGATCGGCGGGGTCAGGGTTTCGAGCACGTCAGCGGTGGAGGAACGCATGTTGGTCATGTGCTTGGCCAGCGTGATGTTCACGTCCAGCTCGTCGGGCTTGTTGTTCACACCCACGACCTGGCCTTCATACACCGGGGACTGCGGTTCGACGAAGAAGTTGCCACGGGCCTGCAGACGCTGCATGGCGTACGGGGTGGCGATACCCTTGCGATCGGAAACCATGGAACCGTTCTGGCGAATGGTGATGGCGCCAGCCCACGGCGCGTAGCCGGCAGAGATGGAGGAGGAGATGCCGGTGCCACGAGTGGCGGAAAGCAGCGCGGTGCGGAAGCCGATCAGACCACGGGACGGCACGGTGAACTGCAGACGGACCCAGCCGGAGCCGTGGTTGGTCATGCCATCCATACGGCCCTTACGGTCGGCCATGAGCTGGGTGACGGTACCCATGTACTCTTCCGGCACGTCGATGGTGGTGTTTTCCATCGGCTCGTTGATCACGCCGTCGATCTTCTTGGTGACCACCTGCGGACGGCCGACGGTCAGCTCGTAGCCTTCGCGGCGCATCTGCTCGGCAAGCACGGCCAGCGCCAGCTCGCCACGGCCCTGGACTTCCCAAGCGTCGGGACGGTCGGTGGGCAGCACCTTGATGGACACGTTACCGATGAGCTCGCGGTCCAGACGGTCCTTGATCATGCGGGCGGTGAGCTTGTGGTCCTTGCCCTCGGTGCCGGCCAGCGGGGAGTCGTTGGTGCCGAAGGTCATGGAGATGGCCGGATCGTCCACATGGATGAGCGGCAGCGGCTTCGGGTCGTTGGGGTCGACGATGGTCTCGCCGATCATGATGTCGTTAACGCCGGCAACGGCCACGATGTCGCCGGGGCCTGCGGATTCGACCGGGATACGCTCGAGGCCCTGGGTGCGCAGCAGTTCGGAGACGCGGAAGTTCTCGAGGGAGCCGTCCACACGGGACAGGCCGTAGGTCTTGCCCTTCTCAAGGGTGCCGTTGTAGATACGGACCAGACCGAGTCGGCCGAGGAAGTCGGAGGAGTCGATGTTGGCCACGTGAGCCTGCAGCGGGGCGCCCTCCTCGTATTCGGGGGCCGGGATGGTGGAGATGATGGTTTCGAACAGCGGCTCGAGGTTGTCGTTGTCCGGCAGGCCACCGTCGGCGGGCTGGTTCACGGAGGCGTAGCCGGCCTTGGCGGCGCAGTAGATGACCGGCATTTCAAGCAGCTGGTCAAGGTCCAGGTCGATGCCCTCGTGCTGCACGTCGTCGGCCAGGCCGAGCAGCAGGTCGGAGGTTTCGCCGACGACCTCTTCGATACGGGCGTCGGGGCGGTCGACCTTGTTCACGCACAGGATGACCGGCAGCTTGGCTTCGAGGGCCTTGCGCAGCACGAAGCGGGTCTGCGGCAGCGGGCCTTCGGAGGCGTCCACGAGCAGCACGACGCCGTCAACCATGGAGATGCCGCGCTCGACCTCGCCGCCGAAATCGGCGTGGCCGGGGGTGTCGATGATGTTGAGGGTGATGCCCTCCGGGTGGCCGTACTTGGCGGCCAGCGGACCGGTGTATTCCACGGCCGTGTTCTTGGCGAGGATGGTGATGCCCTTCTCGCGTTCCAGATCGTTGGAATCCATTACACGATCCGGCACTTCCTCACGCTCGGAAAACACGTGCGACTGCTGAAGCATGGCATTGACCAGGGTGGTCTTGCCGTGATCGACGTGAGCCACAATCGCCACATTACGGATATCTCCACGAACCGCCATCGAAACCTCTCTTAATACTGATTCTTTTGCGTAATCGTTCGGTACTTGCGTTCTCGAGTACTTAAGTACTTACTCTGAGGTGTTTATTCATACCTACACACAAACCGTCACGATGGTACTCGCACACCTTGACTATGTCGGAACATAGAAAAGCACCTCACAACGGCAGAACTCCCGCGTCTCGACGAACCCCTCGCGGGATTTCTGCCGTTTTTACGGCCTTCAAACGGCAGAACCCCCGCGTCCCTTTCGCCGGGACGCGGGGGTTCTGCCGGTAATCAGGCAAATATCTGTTCTCCCGTCATCGACTTCCGTCAGTCTTCGAGATCGAGGCCTTTGCGTTCGGGCAGGCAGAGGGCGGCGACGCAGGCGATGATGAAGGCGGCGGCGAAGATGATGAAGGCCACGGCCTTGTTGCCGCCGGACAGGGTCAGGAACCACGGCATGAGGAGCGGCGCGATGATGGCGGCGATGCGGCCCACCGCGGCGGCACCGGCGGCCGCGCCACGCAGGCGGGTCGGGTAGATTTCCGGGGTCACGGCGTACAGCACGCCCCACGCACCGAGGTTGGAGGCGGACAGCAGCATGCCGAACACGAGCACGAGGGCCACAGATCCGGCCTGCGAGAACGCGAAGGCGGCCACGGCGGAGACGGCCAGGAAGATGCTCAGCGTCTTGCGGCGGCCCCAGACCTCCACCAGCCAGGCGGCTAGGAAGTAACCGGGCAGCTGGGCGATGGAGATGGCGAGCGTGTAGCCGAATGACTTGGTCAGGGAGCCGAACTGGTCGGCGAGCAGCGACGGCATCCATGTGAACGCGCCGTAGTAGGAGAAGTTCACGAAGAACCACGTGGCCCAGATGGCGATGGTGCGGGCCAGGTACTTGGAGCCGAACAGTTCGCGCGTCTTGATCTTCGGCAGCGGCTTGCCCTTGGGAGAGGTTACCGGGGCTACTCCCCCGGCTTCCTCGAAGTAGCGCACGGCCTTTTCGGCTTCGTCTTCGCGACCCTTGGCTTCGAGGAATCGCACGGATTCTGGGATGTGCACGCGGGTGACGATTGCGTAGAGCAGTGGCAGCGCGCCGATGGCCAGCGCCCAGCGCCAGCCCCAGTCGCCGGTGTTCGGGATCACGAAGTAGCCGTGGGCCGCACGTGGTTCGCGGGTGTTGGGGACCCGGAGGTAGCCGATCATGGCGGCGACGATCCAGCCGACGGCCCAGAACGATTCCAGCAGCACAGTCATGCGGCCGCGCTGTTTGGTCGGCGAAAACTCGGAGACCAGCGTGGAGGCGACCGGCAGTTCCGCGCCCAAGCCCAGTCCGATGATCAGTCGGGCGCCGAGCAGCATGCCGAGTGACCAAGATAGGGCCATGGCACCGTTGGCGATGCCGAAGATAATCAGTGTGGCGGTGAACACGGTTTTGCGGCCCACGCGGTCGGCGATGAAGCCGCCCACTGCCGCGCCGATGGCCATGCCGACGAAGCCGATGGACAGCACCCATGACTTTTCGGTCGGGGTGAGGTTGAAGTGCGGGTCGGCGGCGATGGCGGCGACTACGAAGGAGACGAGGCCGACGTCCATGGCGTCGAATGCCCAGCCGATGCCGGAGGCGACGAGGAGTTTGCGGTGCGCCTTGTTGAAGGGCAGCCGGTCGAGGCGCTCGTTGCGGGTGAGCTGCGCGGGTTGCGCTGAAGTGGTGGTGCTCACGTCGTTTCCTTTCTGGTAAGTGGCGTCAGATTTAATGGCGGGTCAGGTCGGTGTAGGACTCTTCGATGGCCAAGCTGATGCGTTCGACTTGTTCGCGGGTCAGCGGCTTGCGGAAGGTCATGCGTAATGCCGATTTGGCGATGGACGGTTCGAGGCCCATCGCCAGCAACGTGGCAGGAATCTCGTGGCGCCCGATGGCACAGGCCGAGCCGGATGAGGCAGCGATGCCGCGCGCGTCCAGGTCGACGAGCAGCGCTTCCCCGGTGACGCCGGGGAAGATGAAGGAGGCGTGACCGGGCAGACGGCGTTCGGGGTCGCCGGTCAGGTCGGCGCGAGGCGCGACCCGGCGAACCGCGTCGATGAGCATGTCTCGGGACGCGACCAACTCACGGTACTGCGCCTGCATGCGCGCATTCGATTCGTTGAGTCCGATGGCGAGCGCCACGGCACCGGCCACGTTCTGCGTGCCAGAGCGCAGGCCGCGTTCCTGCCCGCCTCCGGACAGCACCGGTTCGATGGGTGTGCGGCCGCGTACCAGCAGCGCTCCCAGACCTTTGGGGGTGCCGAATTTGTGTCCGGATACGGACAGGGCGTCCACATCCCAGTCACGAAAACGAATCGGAATCTGCCCGGCGGCCTGTACGGCGTCTACATGGATGGGCACGCCGTGCGCGTGGGCGATGCGGACCAGTTCCTCCACGGGTTCCACGGTGCCGACCTCGTTGTTGGCCAGCATGGTGGAGACCATCGTGGTACGTTCACTGGCCTCGCCGTCGAGCTCGCGTTCAAGTGCGTCGAGATCGAGATGTGCTTGCGCATCCACGGGAATGCGCACGACTTCGAAACCGAACCATTCGTGCAGCCATGCCGCCGATTGGGCCACGGCCGGGTGCTCGATAGCGGAAATGATAATGCGCGGGCGACAATTTGCCGGCTGTTTGCCATCGGCTTCGGCGAATCCGCAGACCGGCCGCAAGCCCAGTTTGCGCATGCGCGCCATGGCGATGCCTTTGATGGCCAGATTGTCCGATTCGGTGCCGCCTGAGGTGAAGATCACGTCATCCGGCCGGGCGCCCAATGCCGCGGCAAATGATGCGCGAGCCGCGTCCAGCGCGCGGGCCGCGGTTTTGCCGGGCTGGTGCACGCTGGCCGGATTGGCGTAGGCCTCAGTCAGGAACGGGGTCATGGCCTCGATGACTGCCGGGCTCACTGATTCGGTGGCGGCGGCGTCCAGGTACAGTTCGCCGGGTTCACCGGATGCGTTGGGGGTATCGGCCATGACTAGTTCCAATCCAATCCGAGGTCGATGCTGCGCACAGAGTGGGTGAGCGCGCCCACGGAGATCACGTCCACGCCGGTGACGGCCACGGCTGGCACTCGCTCCAGGCTCATGTTGCCGCTGGCTTCCACGATGGCCTTACCGTCGATGAGCTCCACGCCGCGACGGGTGTCGTCGAGCGAGAAATTGTCCAGCATGATGGTGTCCGCTCCGCCGGCGAGCACGGCGGGAATCTGGTCAAGGCGGTCGACTTCCACTTCGATATGCGTGGTGTGGCCCACCTGTTCGCGCACGTGGCGGATCGCGCCGGCCAGGTCGATGCCGCGCGCGGCGAGCGCCGCCAGATGGTTGTCCTTCATCATGACCGCGTCGGACAGTCCGTAACGATGGTTGTGGCCGCCGCCGCAGACCACGGCGTATTTCTCGAACGGGCGCAGGCCGGGCGTGGTTTTGCGCGTATCGACGATGCGGGTGCGCTCGTAGCGGCGCGGCCGGGTGACGGGTCCGTCATAATCATCGCCGTAGATGGCGTTCACCGCGTCCACGAAGGCGGCGGTCATGGTGGCGATGCCGCTCATGCGCTGAGTGAAGTTGAGGGCGATGCGCTCGGCGGTGAGCAGGTCGCGTACCGGGCCTTTCACGGTGGCGAGTATCTGGCCGCGCTGGAATCGCTCGCCGTCCTTGATGGCGGCGGTGACGGTGACGGCCGGGTTCTGTGCGGCGAAGGCTGCGGCGAACACGTCGATGCCGCTCATCACGCCGTTTTCGCGCGCGGTGAGGTGGGCCGAGCCGGTTTCGTCCGCGGGGATGGTGGTCTCGCAGGTGATGTCGCCGTAGGGCGCGTCTTCGGCGAGCGCCGCTTCGACGGCGACGCGGATGATGTGTGATGTGAGCATGGGTCAGTCCTTGATGTAGGCGACGGAGTGGGCCCAGTTGTCGACTGGCTCGCTGTGGTCGGTGCGGGCGTGGGCGCCTCTCGACTCGGTGCGGGCGAGCGCGGCGGTGGCGGCCACATAGCCTACGGTGAGCATGTTGCGGTTCTCCAAAGCCTCAACGCTGCTTGCAGCACCATCGGCGTTTACATCAGCCTGGGCGTTTGCGGCGGCGAGGCCTTGGCCGAGTTCGGCGATGGCGGTTTTCAGTCCGGCCTCGTCGCGCAGCACGCCGACGCCATGCCACATGGTGTTCTGGATGCGGGTACGATTCCACACCTTGTCGGCGGCGGTATCGGCAGCAGCCGGCCAAGCGGCCGGGGGGGGGGACTACTACAT
>OBZJ01000412.1_pt1 | contig 25839 bp, 20 predicted proteins | sample 1476891 | NCBI WGS metagenome assembly OBZJ01 (sample SAMEA2580231, study PRJEB22360) | human gut metagenome | biome: human gut; feature: human-associated habitat; material: faeces | place: Denmark | collected 2008/2010 | reverse complement strand
GCTCAAGCCATGCAGCAGTTTCATCGGCGGCTTTCTGAGCCGCCGCCGCTGCAGCAGCTTCCTTCTCGCCCTGAGACTCGGTCTGTGGCACATCAAGAGTCTCGATGCCACCCCATTTAGAGTTCTCATCAACCGAGGTGGAGGTGGATTCGGCGAACAAATTCTTCTTCACCGAACTCGCCTTCGGGAAAGAACGTGAGGACACCACAGCACTCGTCTGCGCGGAATCGGCAGAGGCAAACGGGGCTACGCACGCAAACATGGCACCCGTGGCGATAATCGCCACTGATGTGGAAATAATAGTCTTAACGCTCATCATCAACGCCATACACTAGCACACATGGGTCGATTTCATAACAGGAATAGCATTTCGAAGATGATGTCGCGGGTGCATCATTCGGCAGGAGAACGCAACAGGCCTCGGATACCGATCGGCATCCGAGGCCTGCAATAAATCAATCAATAAGACTGCATCACGGGATACGCACCACGATGGTGAGCTTTTCGGTCATGGCACTAGCGAGAGCCACGCTATAGCCATTCCATCCACCATGGACCGCCTGACCGTTGCCGACATACAACGCCACATGATCGTAGTGTGCACCACCGTTCCATCCACCGGTGTTGGCATAAATCAGAATATCGCCCGGCTGCAGGGATCCGTCTGTGACTACGTGGCCACCAGGAACATTGACGTACTCTTCAGGCCAACCGTGGAAGTTAATGCCACGGGCCGCCAACGCTTGACTGACCAATGCGGTGCAGTCCATGCTCTGTCCGATCAAAGAATACGCACGGTCGATAGAGGCACCGGCACCAGCGGAAACCGAACCACTGGCATCGGAATAAGTAACAGAAGAGCGAGACTCATTACGGCTCGCGGCGTTGGCCTGCTCCTGGGTCGCCTGAGCCTCGACCTCCGCCTGCTTCTCGGCCTCCTCTTCGGCAGCCTTCTTGGCCGCTGCGGCATCCTTTTCCGCCTGAGATTCCGTCTGCGGCACATCGAGGTTCTCAATGCCGCCCCAATCAGCATTGTCCTCAACGCTCGTGGCAGTGGCTTCAGTCGTCAGATCTTTGCGCACCTGGGTGTACGAGGGGAAGGACTTGGTGGAAGTCACAGTAACACCCTCAGCTGCAGTTGCTGTAGGAACAAACATAAACAAGCAGGCACAGGAGACAATCGCGGCAACAATGGAAGAAGCTACAGTTTTGGTCTTCATAGAACCATCACCCTACACGGTGCGCATTAACTCGTACAGGATGGAAGAAATAAAACACCCCGGAGCTATTGGGATATATCGGCGTGTCGGCACAGGTCAGTTCGGACTAATACGCGGCCGCAACACTTGAAATGTCATTTCGCGCGAACGATTGCCGATAGGGCGACGTCACATCCGAACAGTAATCACCGAATGTAAGCCAATGAAATGAATCAGTAGTGAACGTACTGGAACTTACCGGCTTCGGCGGCGCTGAACGTACGGGTCGAAATCACACCCAATCCCTTGGCATTGGATTCGGAGATCTCAATGGAGCCGTCGGCATTGATCTTTTCCAGAACGGCAACATGGCCGTACGCGCCATCGGCATCGGCCTGGCCAGGAGCGAACACCACAGCATCACCGACATGGCGAGGAGTGTTGTCCACCCAATAGCCCAGAGCGGAAGCTGACGCCGCCCACGCGCCACCATTGCCGAAGTTGCCGCTGGAAGGCAGGCCCAGTTCGGCACGACGCTGGTACGCGTACCACGTGCACTGACCCCACGGATAGTTGTTGGAGTTGGTGCCAACGGCATGGTTCGGGTTGAAGCCAGCCGGCACAGCATCGCCATCGGCATCCACGAGAGCCGACACCACAGGATTGTTCGCATTATTGCGATTCATCAGCTTGGCGTCCAAGGTGCTGTCTGAATTGCTCAGCCCCCAGCCGCCTTCATTGGTGGACTGTGCGGTAACGGAGGATGAACTCAAATCAGTACGCGCTTCGGAACGAGAAGCCGCAGTCACATCGCTGATGCGCTTAATCTGCGTGGTCGTCGTGGCCGGATCAGCCACGAACGAGTTCGTGGCGTCTTCATTGTTGGAAAACGCGAGAGCACCTGCGGCCGTGCCGACCAGAGCGGCCAGTGAGGCCGAGGCAAGAATATGGCTACGGCGTTCAGCGGCACGAGCGGCCTCACGAATGGAACGGCGGGTCTGGGGAGCGATTTCGTTGATCTTCTCGGCAATGGCCGGATCAAGCCCCAAAACAACGGCGTCGCTACCAGCGGATTGCACCGCACGCACAGCACGAACGGAATGAGAACCCTTGCCGGAGGCAAACAATGCCTTCGCTAAGCTGAACTTCTGGCGCGAGACCGTGGTCGCTTTATGCGAAGCATGCTTCATACTACGTTAACTCCTTGGATGGGTTCGGCGGGGTCATTTCGATGACCTCGTATGACCGTCACAATTGAGTACTGTACAACGAACAGAGGTCAATCCTCAATGTGATCCCCCACCATCCGGGTGTGTCAAACGATTTACGTAACCGTGCGGCCGGGTGAAAAAACTGCCTTGTTTCCGCCCGTTCACGAACCTCACTATCCGGTTATCGGAAGAATCACTAACTCATGTCATTCCGACACACCGTAACCATGATGTGCTGCGTACATTCTGCACTGCATTCCGCATTGCCACCACTGCCGCCCGGCACCCCGGAATTCCGCAGTAACCCCGCAGTAATCCCGCACACCGAGCATTATCCGCGATATTCCCCAACACTGGTCTACCCTTGAAACCATGACTATCACACTGAGTATTCCCGAGTCGCTGAAGCCCGAAGATGGTCGCTTCGGCTCCGGCCCCAGCAAAATCCGCCCCGAACAGATCGCCGCGCTCGACGCCGGCGCCACCACCCTGCTTGGCACATCACATCGCCAGGCACCAGTCAAGCAACTGGTCGCTTCGATTCGTGAAGGTCTGCGCGAGTTCTTCCACCTGCCTGAAGGGTATGAGGTGGCGCTTGGCAACGGTGGCGCCAGCGCGTTCTGGGAGATTGCCTGCGCTTCGCTGATCACCCGTCGCGCCGCATTCGGCACGTATGGCTCGTTCAGTGCCAAGTTCGCCGCGTCCGCCGCGAACGCACCCTTCCTTGAAGACCCGGTGCTGTTCCCCGGCGAGCCGGGCACTTACCGTCTGCCTGAGCTCACCGAGGGCGTGGACACATATTGCTGGGCTCACAACGAGACCTCCACTGGTGTGGCCGCCCCGATTCGCCGCGTGGCCGGAAGTCGTGAAGCTGGTGCCTTGACCGTCATCGACGGCACCAGCGCAGCCGGCGCTTTGCCTGTGGACATCAGCCAGACCGACGTCTACTACTTCTCACCGCAGAAGGCCTTCGGTGCCGATGGCGGTCTGTGGGTCGCCATCCTCTCCCCCGAAGCTATCGATCGTGCGGCAGGCGTCGAATCAAGCGCTCATCTGGAAGGCGCACATCGCTGGGTGCCGCCGTTCCTCTCGCTGACCACGGCACTGAACAACTCCCGCAAGGATCAGACCCTGAATACGCCCGCCGTGGCCACCCTGATCATGATGGAAAACCAGATTCGCTGGCTCAACAACAACGGCGGCCTCGCCTGGGCCACCACACGTTGCGCCAAGTCCGCATCCATCCTGTACTCGTGGGCCGAGCGCTCCGAATACGCCGCTCCGTTCGTCGTCGATGCGGACGCACGCTCGAACGCCGTGGTCACCATTGATCTGGACGAGCGAGTCCAGGCCTCTCAGGTACTGTCCATCCTGCGCGAGAACGGCATTGTGGACGCCGCCGGCTACCGCAAGCTGGGCCGCAACCAGCTGCGCGTTGGCGTGTTCCCCTCGGTGGAACCGGCTGATGTCATGGCCTTCACCAAGTGCGTCGACTACGTGGTCGAGCACCTGTGATGGCGGTCTATGCCTCGCATGGCCGACCATATATGCCATGCACATTGATCGGTCTCGACTGATACCGATTGAATAAATCGTAGGGAGAGGTGTTTGACGCCCCTCCCTACTCTTACTACAGTGCATGAGTATGAAGTTCGCGCCTCTCATTGACCCTGCCGTCCGCAAACCCGCGCCCAAGCCCGTACGGGTGGACCTGCGTAAGGTGTTTGCCATCGGTACCGGTCTATGGATTGTGGCGTTGATCGTCGTGCTGATTCTGCTGGCCGTGGGCTACAGCGTAATGCCGTTGGTGATTATGTGCGTGGCCGGCGTCATTATTGGCTTGCTACTGCTGGTCTGGGAATACTTCGACCGCTGGGACTACCGCCGCCTCGGACAGTAACGCAACACAAGCTCCCTCTGATGACGGGAGCTGTCAGCGTAGCTGATTGAGGGAGAGACCGCGGCCGCAGGTCGCTCATCAAACAGCATTGGTGGCATGCAAGGCATGCCACCAATTCCTTACCTCACTGCGCCAACGGCAACGTAAGGCTGAACGTACTGCCTTGCCCGGGCGCGCTCCATACGGTCACATCGCCATGATGGGTCAGCGCCACATGCTTGACGATGGCCAAGCCTAGGCCCACGCCATCCGCCGTGCGATTGCTCTGTTCCACGCCCCGGTAGAACCGCTCGAAGATGCGCGCCTGGTCCTTCTTAGCGATGCCCGTGCCTTGGTCAATCACGCGAATCACCGCGCGGTCGCCATCCTTGTCTTTGGATGCGGACACGCTGACCACGCCATTTTCCTTGGAATAGCCGATGGCGTTTTCGATGAGCTTGGTCACGGCGCTGTCGATCTGGTCCGCCTCACCATTGATGACTAGATCATCGTCGCCCTTGATGTTCAGCTGCACGCCAGCCTCGGCTGCCTGCGGCTCCAGTCGCGCCGCCGTGGCCCTGAGCTGTTCCATAACGTTCAGTCGGTTGGCGGAAGACGGCGTAATCGGCTCCTGCGCGCGTATGAGCAGCAGCAAATCAGACACCATGTGGTTGAGCTTGCTGCAGCTGGAACGCACCTGGCGAGCGTCGGCAGCCACCTGCTGTTCGTCCAGATTGCCGGACTCCAGCGAATCGGCGAGTTTGGCCAGAGCCTCAGTGGGGCCCAACAATTGCTCGGACACATTGGTAATAAACGAGTCACGCACTTGAGCGAAACGAATCACATCACTGACATCGGTAATCAACACGATGACGAACTGCTCGTTGATACGCCCTACAGTCACCTTCAGCCAGTTGGGGCGGTGGACGGACTGCGTGGCGACGTGATCGCCCTTGTTCTGGTCTGCGACGTACCGCTCCGGAGTATCGGTGGTCAAGTCGAACTGGCGCTTGCCACCGGACTTGCGCGCCTCGTGAATGGCATCCAGCACATGCTGCTGGGCAATGGCGTCATCTGACACCACACCCAGGCGGTAGGCGGCGGGATTGCAGCGGACCACCTCGTCGTGCTCGTCGACCACCACGGACGCACCTGGCAGCATGGACAGCAGCGTGGCGGTGTCGTCGGACAGATCGTCATTGTCGTCATCATCGGCCAGCGGCGATTCCATGGACACTCGATGTGTCGCAAATCCCACGATGAGCGTGATGATTCCTACCACAAATAAAACAGCCGTGACAATAAGAGCAATCGCGGCGACGAGCGGCATCTGTGTCATGCCCCCATTCTTTCACACCACACGCCGGGATTGCGGTTTGCCGGCACGCCGGTAACATGAATTTCAGGTGAACAACCCAATGAACAGTAGAACAACTTGAGGTTGCCATTACCTACGTTGAAGTGGGGAACAAGTACTGGAATAATACACTGGTACAGGTTGCAATAAGCAAGCATGAAAGGCTAGAGAAATGCGCGTTATTTTCAACGAGGAGCTGAAGCAGGTTGCTGACGACCTCGACCGTATGGCGCAGAACGTACGCAAGGCGATCAAAGGAGCTGGGGAAGCCCTGCTGAATCAGGACGTTGAAGCCGCACAGACTGTGATTGACGGCGACATCGAAATCGATGCCCTGGAGTCCTCTGTGATTGACCAGTGCGTCAAGTTGCTCGCCAAGCAGAATCCGGTGGCCACCGATCTGCGTGTGGTCGTTTCCACCATGCGTCTGGCTTCCACGTTCGAGCGTATGGGCGATCTTGCCCGCCACGTGGCCGAGGCCGCTCGCCGCACCTATCCGGCCGCCGCGATTCCTGAATCCGCTCAACCGGTGTTCGCCGAGATGATCGACTTCCTGGACAACACCGCTGACCAGCTGGTGGCCATGCTCTTCGATCGCGATGCCAAGACCGCCGAGGCCATCATCCTGGCTGACGACAAGCTGGACAATCTGCACCACCAGACCTTCGATCTAGCGCTGTCCGATGACATCACCCGTCAGCAGACCGTGGATATCGTGCTGCTGGGCCGCTTCCTGGAGCGTCTCGGCGATCACGCCGTGTCCGCCGCCCGCCGTGTGGTGTACATCGTCTCCGGCTTCGACCCCACTAAGGAGCCGACCCGCGACGAGGGCACCGACATCGACTGATTGGGACTTGTTCTCACATTGGGCGAATAACTGAACACTTGTTCTCCTGTGGTTTGAGGAGGATGCCCGAAAGCGGCGATCCGGCTACGGCTGGACGCCGTTTTTTGTTGCTTTTGGGCGGTACACCGGCGTATCCATGGGGCGGCAAAACACCCATAGGGCGGTAACTTGCCCATGGGGCGGTTTGAAGGATATGTGAAACCGCGGAATTAAGCCATTCTGGCATACCGCCCCATGAGGGTTTTACCGCCCCATGGGGTAATCACCGCCCCATGGGGGATTTGGCAGGCATAGCAAAGGGGAGCCGCACGTTATGTGCGACTCCCCTTACAGCTTGTACCGTGTTAGCGGCTTAGGCTCACTTCTGGCCCTGAGCGGCGACAGCGGCGGCACCGGCAGCAGCAGCCTCCGGGTCCAGGTACTCGCCACGCGGCTTGATCGGCTTGAAGTTCTCGTCCAGCTCGTAGAGCAGCGGGATGGCGGTCGGGATGTTGACCTTGGCGATCTCTTCCTCAGACAGGTTGTCCAGCATCTTGACGATGGCGCGGAGGGAGTTGCCGTGGGCAGCAATCAGCACGGTCTTGCCGGCCTTGAGCTCCGGCTCGATAGCGGACTCGAAGTACGGCTTCACACGCTCAACAACGTTGGCCAGGCACTCGGCTTCCGGAACCGGATCGCCGGCGTAGCGCGGGTCGTTGTTCTGGGCGTACTGGTCGTTCGGGTCGATCTCGGGCGGCGGGGTGGCGTAAGAACGGCGCCACAGCATGAACTTCTCGTCGCCGTACTCTTCGCGGATCTCGGTCTTGTTCTTGCCCTGCAGAGCGCCGTAGTGACGCTCGTTGAGACGCCAGTCACGCTGAACCGGAATCCACAGACGATCTGCGGCATCCAGAGCGATGTTGGCGGTGTTGATGGCGCGACGCAGCAGGGAGGTGAACACGATGTCCGGAAGGACGTTCTTCTCCTTGAGCAGCTCGCCGCCACGCTTGGCTTCGGCTTCACCCTGCTCGGTCAGCGGTACGTCGACCCAGCCGGTGAACTGGTTAGTTTTATTCCATGCGCTCTGTCCATGACGGAGCAGTACTAGTTTATAAGTCATACGGTTCAGTCTACAGCCGCGTGCGCCCAAACACGAGTATTCGTCTTATTATTTCGCTCTCAGAGCGTCACGGAAACCGCCAGCACCACCGCAAACAGCAAGGTCTGGAAGCTGGCGGCGGGCAGAGCCGGGCGGAATTGACGTTTATTCACGCTGGAGACCATGCGCACAGGTATTCCGGTGCCCGAGAGCAACAGCACCGCACCCCACGGCCACCATAATGTACCGCACATCAGCAGGGCGATGATCCATGCGATGACGCAGCACACAATCAGCAACGTACGCGCGCCGGACTCCCCCAGCCGTACGGCCAGCGTGTGTTTGCCATGCTCACGATCCTCGTCGATGTCACGGATATTGTTCACCATCATGATCAGGCAGGAGAACAGGCCAGCCGCCACAGCACCCAATAGTCCGCCGACGTCCACCGTGCCGCACAGCGCGTATTCGGTGCCCAATACCGCAGCCAAGCCGAAGAACAGGAACACGCCGACTTCTCCCAGCCCGACGTATCCATACGGATGCTTGCCACCGGTGTAGAACCAGCCGGCCAGCAAGGAGGCCGCGCCCACGGCCAGCAACCACCATGCTTGGGCGAGCACGACCGCCACAACACCGCATATGCAGGCGATGGCGGCGCAAATCATCGCCGCGAACAGTACATGCTTGGCCGGTACCAGTCCGGATGCGGTCAGTCGCTGGGGTTTGCCTGATTTCGATTCGTCCGTGTCACGCCCGGCGTCAGTGCCGCGGATGCCGTCGGAATAGTCGTTCGCATAGTTGACGGCGATTTGCAGGAACAGCGCGACTAGCAGGCACAGGATGGTCACCGGCCAGAATCGGTCCATCAGCAGGGTCTGCTGTTCACGGGCCGTGGCGCAGGAGGCCGGTTCTGGATATATTGCGATGCAGGTGCCCGACCGCTCGATATGCACGTACGCCATCACCGCCCCAACCATCACCGACGCGATGGAAGTGACCAAGGTCTTGGGACGCGCGCCCCGAACCCATAAGCCGATAGACATAAGCAATCCCTTTCATATATAACTCTGGCTCCCCTCTCTGAGGGGAGCCAGAGTATGCCTAATCAGCCAACGAGCGGCTTGACCAGCGGGAAGGTGATGGTCTCGCGAATCGTGGCACCGGTCAAGGCGATAAGCAGTCGATCAATGCCCATACCCATACCGCCGGCCGGAGGCATGCCCACGCCGAGAGCCTCGAGGAAGTCCTCATCGATGTCGCAGGCCTCTTCGTCGCCGGCGAGTGCGTCCTTGGCCTGGGCCACGAAACGCTCACGCTGCACGATCGGGTCGTTGAGCTCGGAGTAGCCGGTAGCCAGCTCGAAGCCGCGCACGTAGAGATCCCACTTCTCCACCACGCCGGGCTTGGTGCGGTGGCCCTTGACCAGCGGGGAGGTTTCGACCGGGAAGTCACGCACGAAGGTGGGCTCGTAAAGCTTGTCCTCGTAGAAGTGCTCCCACAGGTGTTCGACGAGCTTGCCGTGGTTCTCCACGTCGTCGCGCTCCACGCCGAGCTTGTCGGCGATGGCGCCCAAATGCTCAACGGAGGTGCCGGGATGCTCAGGGCCGCCGTTCGGCACGATTTCCTCGCCCAATGCCTCGGACAGCGAATCGTACATGCTGATGGTCTTCCATTCGCCGCCGAAGTCGTATTCGGTGCCGTCGAGCAGGGTGACCTTGTGCGAGCCGTAGACGTCCATGGCGGTCTTCTGCACGAGCTCCTTGACCAGCTGGCCGATGGAATCATAGGTGCCATAGGCCTGGTAGGCCTCGACCATGGTGAATTCGGGGGCGTGCGTGGCGTCGACGCCCTCATTGCGGAAGTCGCGGTTGATTTCGAACACGCGATCGATGCCGCCGACCAGGCAGCGCTTGAGGAACAGTTCCGGGGCGATGCGAAGGTACAGGTCAAGGTCGAAGGCGTTCATGTGCGTGGTGAACGGGCGGGCGGCCGCGCCACCGTGCAGGGTCTGCAGCATCGGGGTTTCGACCTCGAGGAAGTCGTGGTCGTCAAAGGTGCGGCGCAGGGAGGCCACGGCCTTGGAGCGGTTGCGCACCATGTTGCGGATGTTCTCGTCCGCGATCATGCCGATGTACGGCTTGCGGGTGCGGGTGTCTTCGTTCAGGTCCTTGTGCAGGGCCGGCAGCGGCTGCAGGGCCTTAGAGGCGATAGCCCACTCAGTGGCGAATACGGACAGCTCGCCGGTCTTGGAGGCGATGACGCGGCCCTTGAGGTACAAGTGATCGCCAAGGTCGACGAGCTGCTTGAACTGCTTGAGCGAATCGGCGCCAATCTCCTTCTTGGAGATCATGCCCTGAATCTTGGTGCCGTCACCGGCGGACAGCTGCACGAAGCACAGGCCGCCCGCGTTGCGCAGGAACAGCACGCGGCCAGCAATGCCGACCATGTCTTCGGTCTCTTCGCCAGCCTCGAGCTTGCCGTCATACTTGGCGCGGACCGCCTCGATGGTGTCGGTGACGTCCAAGTGCACCGGGTAGGGGGCGATGCCGGCCTCAAGCATCATCGCGCGCTTGGCCACGCGCATCTGCACCTGCTCGGGGTGGGCCAGCGGGCCGAACTCCTTGTTGGAGGGGTCCACGGCTTCGTCCAGCGTGGCACCGGACTTGATCTTCTCGCGGATGGTGGCGTCCTGCTCGAGCAGCATTTCCGCACGTTCGACGGTGCTCATCTGCGGGACGGCCGGGGTTTCATTCTCAGTGTTTTCGGTATTTTCGACAACTTCAGCCATGATTCATCAGTGTACGCAAGGCCGGCGATTATGAGCCCGGCAGACCGTACGGCCATCTGAACACCCGCCCACATGACGCAAAACCGGTTCTGCACAAGGCTTGAGAGACCTGTACACACGGCGGATCCACCATCACGCAACACTCGCGACATGCCGATTTGCATTGTCCACCACCACAATGTAATATCTACATCTGTTGCCAAACGGGCTGTAGCGCAGCTTGGTAGCGCGCTTCGTTCGGGACGAAGAGGCCGCGGGTTCAAATCCCGCCAGCCCGACAACTGGACCGGATTGTTGAGAAATCAGCAATCCGGTTTTTCGTTTCCTGTCCCAACAATCAAACCAAGCGATCGAACAGCGGTAAACAACCCGCCGCACACAGCGACAAACCACATCACGGCAAGCCCCCGTATTTGTTGGCGGACCACCGTAATATATCGCTCGAATCAATCGATTGCCGCACTGTTTTTGTAAGTAATACTGAAGTAATTAGAGGAACCATGAAGAAGAGTCTGCTTGCACTGGCTTCGGGCGCGTTCATTCTCGGTGCCGCCGAGTTCGTGATGATGGGTATTCTGCCGCAGGCCGCGGCCGCCACCGGCGTGGGCATCCCCACCGCAGGCCATTACATTTCCGCGTATGCGATCGGCGTGTGCTTCGGCACACTGATTCTGGTATTCGGCCGCAAGGTGCCGCCGAAGAACCTCATCATATTGTTTATGGCGATTGCCTTGGTGGGCAATCTGGCTTCCGCATTCTCCGTCAATGCCGCCATGCTGGTCGTCGCACGATTCGTCGCCGGCCTGCCGCACGGCGCATTTTTCGGCACCGCCACACTCATCGCCAAAACCTTGGCCGACAAGGGCAAAGAAGCACAAGCCGTATCGGTAATGGTCACCGGCCAAACCGTAGCCAATATGCTCGGCGTACCGGCGGGCACCCTGATGGCCGAGTTCCTTTCCTGGCGTCTTGCCTTCGGCATTTTGGCCGCTTGGGCGGCAATGACGATTGTGCTGGCGTCGGCGTGGATTCCGTACGTTGCACCGATTAAAGACGCGGGCATCGCCGGTCAGTTCAAGTTCCTCACCCGCCGTGGCCCGTGGGTGATTTTGGCCGCCGTGTTCACCGGCAATGCCGGTGTGTTCTGCTGGTGGAGCTACGTCTCCCCCTGGCTGCAGAAAACCGGCGGATGGTCGTCTTCCCTGGTGCCGATGCTGATGATGCTTGCCGGCTTTGGTATGGTCATCGGCGGTCTGCTTGGAGGTCGTCTGACCGACCATTGGAGGCATGCCGGCGCGGCCGCAATAGGTCAGTCCATCTCCTGCCTCGGCTTGTTGCTGGTGCTGATCACTCCGGGCAATCAGCCGATGACCGCTGTACTGACGTTCTGGATCGCCGTCGGATTGTTCTTTACTTCCGCTCCACAGCAATTGCTGATGACCGAAGCCGGCCAAGGCGGCGGCGAGCTCATCGCCGGCGCAGCCGTGCAGGTGGCCTTCAACTTCGGCAATGCCATCGGCTCGATTGTCGGCGGCGCGATGCTCACCACCTTCTCGATGAACTATCGCTATACCGGCCTGGGCGGTATGCCGCTGGCTCTGCTTGCCGTAGGGCTGCTGGCCTTCTACTCGTGGCGCTGCGAAACCGATACCGACGCCATTCACCGCTTGCGCGAAACCAAGGTGGACTGAGACCAAGCTCACAGCAAACTCCCTGACGTGTTTGTTCACAGTATTAATAGACTGAAATCAGACACGATTCAGGGAGGTCTGGCGGTATGGATGAGGAAGCACTGCTCAAACAATTCGCCGCGCAATTCGCGCATGGTCCAGACGATGCCGACGACACCGATGCGGCGGCCGCAGCACAAGGTGCCGATTCCACGGCGAACCAGGTTGCGGACGATGCCGATCAATCGCCCGCAACCTTTGATACCCAACAATTCCTGAACGGACTGGACGCGATTTTCGATCGCCACACGGCCGCCACCGAAGCCGGCCCGTACTTGGAACAGGCGATGGTGGACGCGGAAAACGCCGGCGACGAGGCCGGACTGCTCACCGTGCTCAACGAAACGATGGGCTTCTATCGCTCGCAAGGTCGGCACAAGGAGAATCAGTGGATTGTGCAGCGAGCGCTGGAACTGGCCGCTCGTATGGGCTTGACCACCGGCACATCCGAGGCGTGGGCCACCACGCTAATCAATTGCGCCACCTCGATGCGCGCGGCCAAACAATACGATCAGGCCGAGGATTTGTATCATCAGGCGCAGAGTGTCTGCCGGCATTCGCTGGCGCCCACCGACCGTAGGCTCGCAGCACTGCACAACAATCTGTCGATGCTCTACAGCGAGACGAATCGGCCCGACAAGGCGGAACTGGAGTTGCGTGAAGCGCTGCGCATTATCGAAGCCTCGAGCGTGAACCCGGACGCGGATATCGACGTGTCCAGCTCGCACACGAATCTGGCGTTGACCCTGCTGACCGAACACAAGTTGGAGGACGCGCATTGGCATGCAGCCAAGGCGCTGGAAATCTATCGCACCGGCCATCTGGAACATTCCGCGCATTATGCCTCCGCACTGGCGGGCTTCGCGCAGGTGTGCTTTGCCGAGAGACGGTATGCGGATGCGGTTACTGGATACCGGCATGCGCTGGCCGTGATCGAGGAATGTTACGGCAAGGACACCGATTACTGGCGTATCACCGCCGACAATCTGCGGCAGGCCGAGGAAGCGGCGGCGCAGGCCGGGGTGACGGTTGACAATGCAGGTGTTGCCGGCGATGCAGGCGCGCTGCCCCAGTCCGGCTCGCGGCTGCCGAACAGCCCGGCACAGGGCAAGACCGGTGCGAACGCGGCATCTTCCCCATCCACCGTTTCGGTGTCGACCGGTTCTGCGGGCGCGGCCGAGGCCGTTTCCGCATGCCCGGTGTCCGGACTGAAGCTGGCCCGCGCGTTCTGGACGCAGATGGGCAAGCCGATGATTGCGGCGAAGTATCCGCAGTATGCCGGGCGTATCGCCGCCGGTCTGGTGGGTCATGGCTCGGAATGCTACGGATTCGATGATGCGTATTCGCAGGACCACGATTTCGGCCCGCGCTTCTGCCTGTGGCTTACGGATGAGGATTACGCGGCGATCGGCGAGCAACTTGAGGTCGATTACGAGGCACTGCCGCGCAAGTTCAGCGTGGATGCGCAAGGCCGCGTGACGTTCGAGGCGCATGCCAGGTCCGATGCTTCCGGAGCATTCCCCTCCGCAGGTGCAGGCTCCACCGTCATACCCGATGCGGCAAACGCACCCACCCCCGGCACCGCTACGCACGATACCGCCACTGCCGAGTCAGGCGCGGCGTCCTCTGATGTGGCGGAAGCGATGACGACTCCGATTGATGCACCGCTCTCCCCCGTCACGCCGCGCGCACAGGGCGCGAATCGCCGTGACGGCGTGTTCCGCATCGGTGACTTCTTTGAGTCGATCACCGGGTATCACACTGCGCCGGCGCAGACCGCGCCGCATGAGTGGCTAATGCTTCAGGAATCGACCTTGGCCGCCGCCACCAATGGCGAGGTGTTCGCCGATCCCACCGGTCTGTTTTCCAAGACGCGCCAAGGGTTCAAGAACATGCCCGACGATGTGCGGCTCGCGCTGATCTCCAAGCGACTCGGCATGATCGCCCAGGCCGGTCAATATAATCTGCCGCGTTCGTTGAAGCGCGGCGACGGCGCGGCCGCATGGCTGTCCATCCACGAGTTCGTGCAGGCCACCGCCTCGTTGGTGTTCCTGGTTAACGTGCCGATGGTGGTGGGCTATATGCCGTATTACAAGTGGCAGTTCGCAGCATTGCGCAAGCTGTCTGGCTCGATGTTCGCGCTGTTGCCGAACGTGGGCGAACAGTTGGAAACCGTGATGCGATTGAGTTCGGCAGCCTGCTATGGCGGGGCCGGATTTGGCGAAGGCGGCAAGGGCGCGGCTCCAGCAATCGAGAAAATCAACGATATTGTGGAGCAGATTGCGGTGGATATCGTCAAGGAACTCAAACGCGAACACCTGACCACGTCCGGCGAGACCTTCCTCGAATGGCAGCGCCCGTATGTCGAGGACCACATCGCCTCTGATGATCCGGTGCTTAAAAGTTTGTAGATTCAAGCTCCCTCTGCCACGGCTTCGCCGTGCCACCTCCCTCATCAGAGGGAGGTATCAGTGAAAGGAACGTCGATGACCAACGAACTGACTGATGATGAACTGCGCGAGGCTATTGTGCGTCATGAATGGGATCAGTTCCAGCGCACCAACAATGAGGGTGGACGCGCGGCATGCCAAGGCAACTGGCCGGTGTTCCACCAGATGCGGTTGGCCCAGTTCCTCACATGGGAGCGGCCATTACTCACCAGCTATGCCGCTGATCTTGACGCGGCCGACCACGTGGGCCGCAACCTCGTGACCGAAAAATACGGCCGCATGATGGCCTCCACCGCGCCGGAAAATTTCACGAAGAACATAGAGCCGTATATTCCGCGTCTCTCTGAAGAGCGCGCGGCCCGTCAGGAACAGGTCATCGCCCAGCAGGTCGCCTGGGCCAAGGATTTCCGCGAGCGCTACCCCAAGCTCGGCGAGGCGATGCGCGCACTCACCACCACCGAAGACACACCATCTGCCACCTCATTCGAAACCTATCTGCGCGGCGAGCTTGGTACGTATTCCGACCAGACCTTCGAACGTTACGAAGCGATGATTGGCGAGCGCGCCGCAGCCAGCCCGCAACGCAATATCACTGAGGAAACCTTGTTGCACACAGTCCAGCTCGGCGGTTTCGACACCTTAGAGGAGGCCGAAGCCTCCCAAGCGTAATACTCAGCCATTCACTGTGTATCGGACACCCCGACTGATGTACGTCGGCCGGCCATACCCAGGCCAACGCAATCTGCCGATCGCCCCACACCCAGACCACCAACGCAGCCTGCCCGCCAGGCCCCATTTACCAGCGCACATCGGCAGAATTACAGCGAGAATAGGCCCCAAAATGCCAGTGTCATCAGTGTGGCGAGAGTGCCGAGCGCTACCATCACGCATATGACGCGCCGCACACCGACGATATCGGCGCGGCAATACCAGACACGTTCCATTTCCCAAGCAAACAGCACCACCAACAGCATGGTCGCTATTCGCAGCACCACCCATCCGACGGCAAACAGCCGCGGTTGAGGCATAACCAATACAGCCGATACGCCTACGGCGCTCATATAGCCGTACAACAGCCCAGTAATCACCATCACCGCTGTGCCGATACCGGCAGATAAGCCGGCAATGCCGTGCAACATGCGCCGCTGGGCGGCCCCCAGCTCACTCGGCGTCGCATGCACGGCCCGCACAGTCGCCACACTACGTCGCCCGGCCAGCAACGTCTGTAGCCAAGAAAACACAGTCAAGCCAATACCTAATATCGCCGCCATCACGATCAGCACGGGCCCTGCCACCATCAGACCGGCCAGCACGCCAAGCGAGCCGACGATACCGGATCTGGTACGTTGCGACGCGGCGAAGCGCTGGTGAGGTGTTGCACCGGCGACTTGAGGCGTTGCCCATCCATCGGCTTTGGTTCCGGCAGTCACACCGTTCACCCAATTTTCCAGCGCTTGCGTATAGCCTTCGGCCAATGGCAGGTTCGGGGTGAATAAGCCCTCACCAGCCCGCATCTGATGGTTGCCGGCAAAATAGCGTACGGTGACGTTCTCGTTGCCGGACTTGTTGGCCGTAGCGATGATCCGCTGCGCCCCCTGTTCGATGGGCATGGCCGTATCGTAGGTGCCGTAGTTCACCAGCACCGGCATGGTGAGGGATTTCAGATACCGGTCGGCATCAAAGTCGGCATAGGCTAGATCAAATGGCGCGTAGTCCAGCGACATCAATTTGGCCATGTCTTTGACCACGGGCTTGGGCGCGCCGGCCTCATGCGTATAGGCGCTGACAGCCATGGCCATTTGCTCACGTCCATTGAACACCGGTGCGGATGTAAGTACGGCAAAGGCAATGTCTTGCCGTTTCGAGGTTAGAATCGTGGCGATCCAGGTGCCTTCGGATTCGGCGTAGATGCCGGTTTTGGCGGGGTCCACGCCGATTCTGCCACGCAACACGTCGAGCGAACGCCCGTATTCGCGAGCAAAACGCGGGTAGTCGCGATGCAGCACGGTGTAGTTGTCGTTGCGCTTGGCCGGCACCAAGGTCACGATACCGGCAGAGGCCATGGCGTTGGCGATATCGCCGAAATCCTCGGCACCACTGGTACCGGACCCGTGAATGAACAGACAAGCCGGGCGTGGCCCGGGAGCGTCGACCGGTTCACGTAGTACGGCGGGTAGCGTGACGCCGTCGCCGGTCTTGATGGATAGTCGGGTTTCACGCGTACGATATCGCCCCTCGTGGGGAATGTTCGCATGGGCAGGGGTGATGGTGGTGTCGGCAGAAGCGATAGCGATGTGCTTGGTGTAGGGCCGTGTGTTCCATTGCGGCATCATCGCCCAGCCAAGTGTGGCGAATACCAGCGTCATCGCCATCGCGGTGACGATGACGCTCGCTACCCGCCGCACCGAAATCCGCTTCATAGTTACTATGCCTCCCCCCCCCATCAGCATAGAACGGTCGGCTCTTATCGGTCGGCTCCCGTCATAATGTGCTTCTACTGGGACCGTAATGCAATGGTTGTAACGCTATTTTCTCTTCTTGACGGCACCGACTATGGCCCATACAACGGCCACTATTACCAGAATAAGTCCCACTACGGCGCAGATAATAGCCGTCAGCAATTGCGGATTCGGCGAGAACAGCGAAATCATCCGATCCGGAGATATGCACCCGAAAACCAGCGCGATCACGCCGATAATCACGCCTAATAGTCCGAATACCACAGTAGGCGCGCTGATGCTCTGTTTCTGGATGTTCTTGGCACTCTTGACATCCTTAGCATTCTGGACGTTCTTGGCGCTCCCCCCAGGCTGGCATGGTTTGCCGGCGGTCTGAGACTGCTCATAGGAAGGTTGCGCTGAAGATGCTGCGTACATCGGTACATCATCGGCAGATGGAATCGGCCCGCCATCCCCCTCCACGGCATCGGCAACTGCTTCCAGGGCAATCCGATCTGTGGATGGTTCGATGGGCGATGGAGAGGCAGTTGTCGCCTGCGTATCCACATCCGAGACCGACGCATCCGCATGATCGTCGGGGACGGGCAGCACAGCCGTTTTGTCATCATCCGCTGCGGATGGCAGCACCGTGGTATCGGTTCGGTCATCGACGGTCACCATGGTTGTGGTCTCGGTGGTCGCGTCGGTTTCGGAAGGTATGGCCGTGGTCGGTGTCGCATCCTCGAGGGAGGCGAATTCCTTGGTTTCATCAGTCATGATTCCATCTCCTGGTTGTAACGGCTTGATCATTCCGATTGTTCGGTTGTGTTCTTGCTTGTGCTGTTGCCGTCGTATATATCGGCAAGCGGCTGGAACGTGGAGCCTCCCCAATCGGAGGCGTACACCACGTTGACGCGTGCTTCCACCGCATAGGGAATATTGATTTTTAGTTCTGGGCCGTTGTCCGGCATGGCGGATTCCTTATCCAACCATTCGTAATCAGGCCCATTCATGGGATTGGTGGCGCTTTCAGCTTCGAAGAAACCAAAGCTTAGACCCATGTAGTTGTTGTATACCATCTCGTATTTGCCGCCGACGTCACTCGAAGTGGAGTAGGAGTCGGCGGTGCCGAAGGCGTAAGTGCAGGAATCCGGCAGAACGATATGCACTTGCGCCTGTGTTGCGGCTATGGTGATGGTACCGACCGGGCAATTACTGATGGAGGTTTTGCCATCCAGCATCTTCACCGTGTGCGGCCCATGTGTCTTGCCCCAATCGGACCAATCAATGATCGCCTGGTCGGTGTTGTAGTTTTCACCGCTGAACGCCACACCTTGCTGCAATGTTTCGAACGTGGCATCGCTGGCATCGGCAACGAAGATGCCATCCTTTTGCACATCGTTCATGCCGTCGCTGTTTCTCGCGCTGACAGATTGGCTCAGTGAAACAACAGTATTGATGCCGCTGGCACCAAAATCACGGTAGTGCACGCCATACGTGCCTGAAACGATGGTCATGCAGAGCGCGCATCCACCGGCAACCAGTCCGAGAGGAATCAGACCACCGGTACGCCGTCCTCTGAATCCGAGAATGATGACCACCAGCCCCATCACTATGCATACTGCGGCAATCCAGATGGTGCTCAGACGCATAATGCCGATAATGCCCATGTCGTTTACCCAAATCAGTCCCATCAGACCGGCAAAGGAGAGGAAGGTAAGGCCCAGTATGCTCAAGACCACGATTGGGCCCGCCGGCTTGCGGCGCTTGGACTCGGTGGGGGCATAGGCCGTCGCATTCATACGGTCGTGGGCAAACGGCCCGTTGGGTACTGTGCCGGGCATCGCGCTGGGCACTGTGCCCGGCATCACGCTGGGCATCGACTGATAGACAGGCTGTGAAACAGGTTGTGAAACACTAGGCGCGGTTCGTGAAACAGGTTGTGAAACAGGTTGCGGAGCTGAATACAAAGGAGATTGAGGGACCGGTTGCGCGGCTGGATATGAGACAGGCTGTGGAGCTGGATATGACACAGGCTGTGAAGCCGGTCGCGGCGCAGATGCCCCGAATCCGTACCCTTCCTGCTGGCGAATGCCGCTTTTGGCCAACAACCAAAGCGCTAAGGCGGCGAGCGCAATACAACCCCACCCCGCACCTGGAATCACGATTGCCACGGCGAGGAACAGGAAGCATCCCAGACAATTCCAGTCCCATTGGCCGGCAATGAGGTCCTCGGCCAAGATGTGCCCATCGCGTACATCCGGCATCAGAAACCAGCCGAGTGCGTACAGAGCTGCGCCAAAACCGAAGAACAATGTACATACAATCACCAAAGCACGTACTAGTGTGGGGCTCCAGCCAAGCCGTAAAGCGATGCCGCTGCATACGCCGCCGATCCACCGGTCGTCGCCGCGAACCAGTCCACTGGATCGCACCCAAGTGAAGAAGCGTCGCGATGTCTTGTTTTTTTGCGGACCAGGCTGCGGCTGTGGCTGATATGGATTCGCGTTTGGATTGCTCATGATTCCATTACACCGCCCGACCACTGCCACAACGCTCGGGGAACACCCTGATTGTTCCCTGAACACCGGGTAAAACCCCGGCCGCAACGCCCTGAGCGCGGCACAATAGGAGTATGACGTCATCTCCCGAACCATTGCTGCCCGCGCGCATGCCGTTGATGCGCCCCCGGCAGGGCCGTTGGCTCACCGGTGTGTGCAAGGGCATCGCCCTGCACTTGGGCATCGGCGTGGCATGGGTTCGGATTGCGTTCATCGCTCTGACCGTCCTCTACGGCGCAGGCATCATCGCTTATGTATTCCTGTGGGTGTTCATGCCTGCCGGAGACCCGGTGGCGGCTGCGGCTCGCACAGTGCCCGTTGATCAGGCGCCGCTTGCGCGAGGCAATCAGCCACTTGCCGCTCATGACGACGAATCGGCTGCCGCACCGGAATCATTGTCCGAGGCCATCCAACGTGCTCCGAAACCGGCCGTTGTGGCATTGGCCGGTTTCGCGTTGATGGCCACTGGACTGTTGCTCACCAGCACCGGTGCGGATGTCCAGATTGTGTTTCCGCTGCTGGTAGGGTTGGGCGGCATCGCACTGGCATGGATGAATCTTAGTCCGCGAGGCACGCAGCTGTTGTCTATGTTGGGCGGCATCGCACTGATTTTCATGGGATGGGCATTGTATGTGCATAATGTCAGCATTCCTGGGTGGGGCACCTCTCCTCGACGCATTGTTGCCAGCGGATTCGTGATGATCGTCGGTATCGTGGTGGCGGTGATGCCGTGGGCGAACGCGATGCTGCAACGACTCACCCACGAGCAGGCATTGAAGGAGCGTGAAGAGGAGCGCGCGGACATGACCGCCCATCTGCATGATGGCGTGCTGCAAACGTTGGCGCTGATTCAGCTGAACTCCGAGGAACCGACCACCGTATTCGCCCTGGCGCGTAGCCAAGAGCGCGAGCTGCGCGAATGGCTGTATCAGGAACGTTCCACATCGGATCGTTCGGTGGGAGCCGGATTGAAGCAGATCGCCGCCGAGGTGGAGGACGAGCACGGCAAGCCGATTGAGGTGGTCACCGTGGGCGACGCGCGGCCGAGCGCCCAGACCGATGCGCTGCTGGACGCCACCCGTCAGGCGTTGGTCAATGCGGTCACGCATGGCGGCGAGCCGGTGTCTTTGTATTGCGAGGCCAGCGACACGATGGTTGAAGTGTTCGTGCGCGACCATGGCGAAGGCTTCGATATGGACGCCATTCCGCCCGACCGGCTGGGCATCCGCGAATCGATTACCGGCCGCATCAAACGGCGCGGCGGTACAGTGGAGATAGTGTCCAGAGCCGGCTGGGGCACCGAGGTCAGAATGCATATGCCGATCGCGCTGAAAGCGGCGCAGGGAGAACATCGATGAGCGAGAACGAGACAGCCAAGATTCGTGTGGCCGTGGTCGATGACCATGAGATGTTCCGTGCGGGCGTAATCGCCACGTTGCGTGATTCCTTCGATATCGTCGGCCAAGCGGCGGACGTGCCCGGTTCGGTGGCGATGATCGCACAGACCAAGCCGCAGGTGGTGTTGCTGGATGTGCACGTGCCCGGCGGTGAAGGTGGCGGCGGTGCCGAGATCCTCGCCAAATCGCGGCCCTACTCCCCCACTACCGTGTTTCTGGCATTGTCGGTTTCGGATGCGCCGCAGGATGTGGGGGCGGTGATTCGCGCCGGCGCCCAGGGCTATGTAACCAAGACGATTACCGGCGCTGATTTGATTTCATCCATCAAGCAGGTGCATGAGGGCTATGCCGTGTTCTCGCCAAAACTGGCCGGTTTTGTACTTTCGACCTTCCAGGGTGTGCCGGCGGCGGGGTCTGATGGCGGCGCTGATGGTGCGGCACGGGCTCATGATGAGGAGCTGGACCGGCTGTCCGCCCGCGAGCAGGAGGTCATGCGGCTGATCGCGCGTGGTTACACGTATAAAGAGGTGGCGGCCGAACTGTTCATTTCGATCAAGACGGTCGAAACGCACGTGAGCTCGGTGTTGCGAAAGCTTCAGCTTTCGAATCGCACCGAGCTCACCCGCTGGGCCGCCGATAGGCGCATTGTGTGATAAACGACAGATGAGCTCCCTCATCAGAGGGAGCTCATCTGCTCATATCACTCCGCGTCGCGGAAACCGTTGGGGTTCTTGGTCTGCCAGTTGAGGGAGGAGGCGGCCATGTCGTCGATGGTCAGCTCGGCCTTCCAGCCAAGCTCCTTCTCCGCCTTGGAAGCGTCGGCGTAGCAGGCGGCGATGTCACCGGGGCGACGCGGCTTGATCGCGTACGGAATCGGATGACCGGCGGCCTTCTCGTAAGCCTTGATAACCTCAAGCACGGAGTAGCCGTGGCCAGTACCCAGGTTGTAGACGAACACGCCTTCCTTGTCGATGTGGTCAATGACGGCCACGTGGCCCTTGGCCAGGTCGACCACGTGGATGTAGTCACGCACACCAGTGCCGTCGGGCGTGTCGTAGTCGTCGCCGTAGACCTGGACTTCCTTGAGCTCGCCGACCGCGACCTTGGCCACGTACGGGGTGAGGTTCGCCGGAATACCCTTCGGGTCTTCGCCCAGCAGGCCGGACTCGTGCGCGCCGACCGGGTTGAAGTAGCGCAGCAGCACGATGGTCCAGGACGGATCGGCCACATGCACGTCGCGCAGAATCTGCTCCTGGAACAGCTTGGAGGTGCCGTACGGGTTGGTGGTGCCGCCGGTCGGCGTCTCCTCGGTGATCGGCAGTTCCTTCGGCGTGCCGTACACGGTGGCGGAGGATGAGAAGATGATCTTCTTGACGTTGTGCTTCTTCATCACCTTGAGCAGCACAAGCGTGGAGTACAGGTTGTTGTCGTAGTATTCGATCGGCTTGGCCACGGACTCGCCCACGGCCTTGAGACCGGCGAAGTGGATGACCCAGTCGATGTTGTTTTCAGCGAAGACGCGTTCCATGAGCGCCTCATCGCGCACGTCGCCGTCATAACGCTTGACCGGCTTGCCGGTGATTTGCTCGACGCGCTCAAGCGCCACGGGCGACGAGTTGCCGTAGTTATCTACGGAAATAACGTCGTAGCCCTTGTTGAGCAGTTCGATGTCGGTGTGGGTGGCGATGAATCCAGCACCGCCCGTAACCAGAACAGTAGTCATATTCCCTCCTTTGGAAGGACTTGCCTTCGGTTTTTCCTTCAGTATTGAGCTTACTTCACTTGACCTGTTTCACCTAGCGGCAAAACCAAGGCTTTCGAGGAATGTTTGCGTGGTGGCTTTCTGCTTGAAGACGGCCGTGTTGCCGAGGATGCGGTAGCAGACGCTGCCGAGCTCGTCGTGTACGGCTTGGCGGATGGCCTCGCGGTCGTGGTTTCCGGCCAACGTTTCAGCGAGTTCGCCCCATTCGAGACTGAATTCGCTGACTTCATCGGGCAAATCGCGGCCTTCGGCGAGCGCCTCTTCGACAATGCCGAGCTGGTCGACGAGCCGTCCGGGCAGAATGAACAAGCCTTGGGCCTCGATCAGTCCGATCGGCTCCTGCTTGACCGGCCAGTATTCGGGGTGTGCATGGAAAATACCTTCCGGGTACTCGTCGCTGATCGCATTGTTGCGGAAGATGAGACTCATCTCATAGCCGCGTTCGGTGATGATCGCGCTGGGCGAGAGGGCGGATTGGCGGTTGCCATCCGCGTCATGGCTGGCGATGCCGTTCGCCGCGTCGTCATAACCGACCCATGCCTCGCGGATGATGTCGGATACGTCGATGATGCTCTGGCGACTCTTCGACACCACGCGCACGGCGGTGCCGGGCCAGTCAAGGATTTCAACCACGGCGTCCGGATAGTCGGCAAGTGTGAAGGCGGCCCAAGTGGCGGCCTTGTGCATCGGCAGCAGTTCGCCGCCGCCCTGGTAATGGTCATGGGCGAGCACCGAGCCGCCGATGCGAGGCAGCGCGGCGTTGCATCCGAGGAAGTATCCGGGGAAACGGTCCACGAAGTCGAGCAGATGGCCGAAGGTGTCGCGGTCCACATGCATCGGCGTGTGGTCGGTGTTCACGCAGATGCCGTGCTGGTCGAAGTAGCCGTAGGGCGAGAACTGCCAGAACCATGACTCGCCGCCGAGCGTGACCGGCAAGGTGCGCAGCGTGCGCTTGTCACGTCCGGCGAAGCCCTCGTTCTCATGGCAGATCGTGCACTTCGGGTAGCCGCCGGCCACGGCGTTGCCGGCCGCCGCCTTCTTCATGTTCTTGAATTCGGGTTTGGCGAGGTTGATGGTCACCGTCAGCCCGTGCGAGTCGAAGCGCGGGTTCCGGTCGAGCTGGGCACGCTTGACATAATTGTTGGCCACACAGTAGTCGTAGAACCATTGCATGGCGGCCATGCCGCCATCCCGGTGCTCGACGAGCAGGAATCGGTCGTCGAGATCAGCGGGGTTGGCGGAGAGGATGCCCATGATGGTGTCGGCGTAGGCCGGGCCTTCCTCCGGCTTGAAAAGGCCGGCGGTTGTGGCGGCGGCGCGGAAGGCGGCGAGCAGGGGGTCGGGGGTCTTTTCGCCATAGGGGGCCTGGCTTCGGCTGCCAACAATGTCTTGGACTACGTCTGACACTGACGCCGCCGACGTTGTGGTTTTGGGTCCGGGGTAGGAATCTAGGCGGAAGAGGGCGAAGATTTGGTTGCGGGTCCAGTCTGCGTTGCGTGGGTCAAGGTCAAGATGGGCCAAGGCATAATCGATCAGGGCGTCGATGCTGGCGTATACCTCGGTCAGCTGATCGTTCATTGCTCTGCCTCCATCATGCTGGTTCGGGTATGGTTCGGCTGACGGCTCACCTGGCAGCCTCCATGATGTCGGCTACGATGGCGCGGGTTTCGCTGGCCTTCTGCTCCATCTCCTGCACGAGTTTGATCTGGGTGCGGGTGCGCACCAGATTATGCTCGGGGTACTTGGTGGCAAAGTAGATATCGCCTTCCAAGTAGTCGGCGAGAAAGCGCATGCCGCATTCCATGGTGAGCAGGTTGCCGCTGAACGGCAGCAGTTCGGCCTCGCGCGCGGTGATGCTGCCGCGTAGTTCGCCCACGAAGCCTTCCGTGTAGGCGCGGAACAGCTCGGTGCTGAAATGCACCTTGCTGAGGTCCTTTTCGTCTTCCAGAGCAGTGGACGCACCAAAGCGTATGGAATCGCCGAAGTCGAACAGCATGGAGCCGGGCATGATGGTGTCGAGATCGATGATCGCACGCGCCTTGCCGGTGGTGGCGTCCATGAGGATGTTGTTGAGCTTGGTGTCATTGTGGGTCACGCGCAGCGGAATCGAACCGTCCCTGAGCCCATCCATCACGACGGCATACTGGTCGGCGTGACTCAGATAGAAGTCGATTTCCGGCTGGCATGCGGCGGCGCGGCCGAGCTTGTCCGCGGCGAGGGCGGCCTTGAAGTCCTCGAAACGATGCGGGGTGTCGTGGAAGTGGGCGATGGTTTCGGTCAGCTGGCTGGCGTCGAATTCGGACAGGAAGTTCTGGAAGTCGCCGAATGCGCTGCCGGCTTCGCGGAACACGTCCGGGTTCGGCACGAGGTTGTAGGACACGGTGTGTTCGATGAACTTGTAGACGCGCCATGCGCCGCCATCGATCTCGGCCCAGGTGGCGCCTGAGGTGGTGGGCACAATGTCCAGCGTCTCTTTGCCCTGAGCCTTGAGAGTGGAGGTGACCAGTTCGACATTGCGCATCAGATTCACCGTATCGGGGAAGATGCTGGTGTTCATCTGCTGGAGGATGTAGCGGGGGCCGTCCGTGGTCACCAGATAGGTGGTGTTGATGTGGCCGTCTCCGTAAGGTTCGATACCGGTCACGGCACCTTCCAGCGCAAAATGCGAGGCGATGCCGAATAAAACTTCATTGCTTTCAGTCATGATGGGTCCGTTCTCCAAAACGTGGGATCAGGCTTCACGCCAGGCGATACCGCTGTCAGGCAGGTCGAAGTCCTCGGTGGTGCCGTCGGCCAAAGTCACCGTGGTCTTCTGCGGCTGATCGGTGTTGTTGATTACGCAATACAGCCCTTGCTCGGGGAAGTGTGCCACTTCGCATTCCGGATTGGACGAGCTCCAGGCCGCATACTTGTCTTCGTTGTGGGAAGCGTAGAACAGCACGCGTTCCAGCAGTCGGGCGTTGGCCGCCGAATAGGGCAGGCCGGAGATGTACACGCCGCGGCCCTTGCCATAATCGTTGGTCGCGAGCTGTACCTGGCCGCCGTCCGCGCGCAGCAGGGTCACGTTTTCATTGACCGGATACGTGTTGAGCACGGGTTCGCCGAAATCGATGCCGCCCAACGGCTTGATGGGCTGGGC